>JADMIO011305982.1_pt1 | contig 102757 bp, 71 predicted proteins | sample 8958161 | NCBI WGS metagenome assembly JADMIO01 (sample SAMN16585339, study PRJNA669376) | soil metagenome | isolation source: Crop rotation soil | place: USA: Cullars Rotation, Alabama | collected 2011 | reverse complement strand
CGCGACAACTTGTCCACGTGGAATTCTAAGCTTAGGATCCCAATGTGCTGGAAAGCCAGCCGTCATGGCCGCATATATAGAAAAATCCGGGGTTTGCTACTGACTCCCTCAAAAAGGGCCTGTTCGGGTGGTTTGTGATAGAAAAATTCCACCAGATTTTCCTTATGATCGTGCCGTTTGAGCTGAGAGTAGCGAAAAAAACGCCATCACTGAAAGTTCCGGCAACTGCGTATGCTTCGCCATTTCCCATATTCGATGTAGGCACTACGTACGTACCGTAACAATTATGTATTCGCGAAAGGGGAGGGAAACAGTTTGAGCTGCGCCAGAGAAAATAGTCTGAAGTAAAATCAGAACCTCCGTTGATAGCAAATGACCCGTCTGTTTTATCGATCACAAAATCGGGTTTTGTGGTAGATGCGGCCGGAGCAACGCCGCGCACTCCGCTAATTACAAACCCGTCGTTCGGGACGATCTGGGCTGAATTAACCATCGTTGAATCGTGAACATGATACTTTTGGCCGTATTGCGCCGAAACGCGTGACGGCAGCATCAACAGGCTACAGAGAGAGAGAGAGAGAGAGAGAGAGTTTTCATCGGATGTGGGATTTTGAAACAAACCTATGAAACCAATATGTTAAAATATCGGCGAAAAGCATTTTTTAGACGAAACGTGAGTTTATTTCGACCAATATCGATTGGACTTTCGTAATACGAAAGTTATGTCGTTTCTCCGACACCGTCAGAACTTCTTCCTTGGATTAAACGGCTTATTCGGTTTTTCAACCGTAGTGAGAATCGACTTCACTTTCGATGGTTGCGCCACCAGTTTTAGCGCCTCAGATAAATCCGGATCGCGCTTCAGCGAATACTCGATGCGGCCTTTCTGAAAATAATAACGGCCAATGATCTCCTCTTCCAGCAACTCGCGAACTTCCTCTTTGTGCTTGGTGAGGTCATCTTTCTTGGCGCTTTGAATACGGTCCAACAGCTTTTGATACTCGCCGCTGATGTCGGTGAAATATTTTTCGTCCTCAGCGTCCTTCTTCAGTTCCTCCAGCTGGTCTTCGCTCCTCGCCTTATAACTGTAATCCTTGCCGCGCAGGTAGTCGGCAAATTCCTGGTACTGCGAATCACTGAGTTTAAACGTCGCGGGGCCATCGATCTTGTCGTGCTTCACCGCAAATTCAGTGGCATAATTAAATACATGGTATTTCGAAAGCAACGATACGCTCACATTGCTCAATTTCTCCTCGTCGATCTTGATGTCGGGCATGATGCCTGCGCCGTCATAAACGATACGCCCTCCTTTGGTCTTGAACGCTGTGATCAGCGAGTCGGGAACTTTCTCCACCCGGCCTTCCTCGTCGCGGTGGCTATAATCGAGTGCCTGTACGCACCGGCCGCTTGGGATGTAGTATTTCGCTACGGTAACCTTGATCTTTGCGTTGTAAACTAAATCTTTCGTTTGCTGAACGAGTCCCTTTCCATAGGTTCGCCGCCCGACGATGACGCCGCGATCGAGATCCTGCAGGGCGCCGCTCACAATTTCAGAAGCCGAGGCGGAGTTTTCATCAACCAGCACCACCAGCGGCATGTCACGCTCTATGGGCGAGTTAACTGACAGGTAGCTTTTGTCCCACTCCGTCACCTTTCCTTTTGTAAACACAATTTCCTGTCCTTTATCTGCAAACAGATTCACAATGTTCACCGCTTCCACCAGGAGACCGCCGAGATTTCCGCGCAGGTCGAGAACCATGCTCTTGCAACCTTTCGCTTTCAGATCCAGCAAGGCGTCACGAACTTCAGCGCTGCAGTTTTCAGTGAATGAAACCAGCTTGATGTATCCGGTTTCTGTGCCTGGAAGGATGGTGAAATAGGGTACCGCTTTATTCCTGATCTCCTCGCGCGTAAGATTTACTTCGATTGGTTCGGCCTGTCCAGGTTTACGCAACTTTAATTTAATGGGTGTTCCCGCCTGGCCTTTGAGCATGTTGCTGATGTCGTCGGTTTTCCGGCCTTCGACATTCACGCCATTCACGCCGATGATCTGATCGCCCGCCCGGATTCCCGCTTTAAATGCTGCGAATCCTTCGTAAGGATCTGTGATCATGATCTTCCCGTTCATATCATTCACGGTGGCGCCGATGCCTCCATACTCTCCCGTAGTCATATACCGGAAATCTTCGATGTCATTTTCGGTGTAGTATACGGTGTAGGGATCGAGTGAACCGAGCATCGCATCTATACCAGTCTTCATGAGCTGACCCGGTTTGGTGCCATCGACGTAAGCCACGTTGAGCTCCCGGTAAATGGCGTTGAAAATGTCGAGGTTCTTGCTGATCTCGAAGTAGTCGGGCGTGTTGGCGACGAGGACGACGATGATCATTAACCCACCGGTTATTTTCAGCGGGGTTTTGAAGCGGGAAAGGAAGCGGCGCATTGTGAACGGGTAGAAAGATGAGCTACGAATGTACGGAAATATTGTAACTGGCTGTATTTCAGTACAAAAGCTCCATAAAATTTATGCATTTTTAGTACACAAAAACAGCATTTATTGATTAATTTTGCCCCCCGAATTAATCCCGTAAGATTATGACCAGGTTTTTCCCGGTAGCCATTTCGAAGGCAGCCGGACTGTGCCGGCGGCGCTTTTTTCTTGCCCCGGCTCTCCAGAACTAAATCATTTCTTACACAGCGAGTTAGAAGAGTATGAAGCTTTCGATGTTCAAGTTCAATCTGCCCAAGGAACTTTTGGCAGAGTACCCCGCTAAAAACCGTGAAGACTCGCGTTTGATGGTGGTGGAAAGGGCCACGGGTAAGATCAGTCACAAGAAATTCAAGGACGTGATCAGCTATTTCGACGATGGCGACGTATTGATCCTGAACGACACGAAAGTTTTTCCTGCCAGGATGTACGGCAACAAGGAAAAAACCGGCGCCAAGATCGAAGTGTTCCTGTTGCGCGAGCTGAACGCGGAAAGCCGCTTGTGGGATGTGCTTGTTGATCCCGCGCGGAAGATCCGCATCGGCAATAAACTTTATTTCGGTGAGGACGACAGCCTGGTGGCCGAAGTCATTGACAATACCACGTCACGCGGCCGTACGCTTCGCTTCTTATATGACGGCAGTTATGAAGAGTTCCGCAAAGTGCTGTACGACCTCGGAGAAACCCCGCTTCCCAAGTACATTAAGCGGGCAGCCGAGCCTGAGGACGCAGACCGTTACCAGACCGTGTTCGCAAAGAACGAAGGCGCTGTGGCTGCCCCTACTGCTGGGCTGCACTTCAGCCGCGAGCTGTTGAAGCGTCTCGAGATCAAGGGCGTTCAGTTTGCTCCTCTAACGCTACATATCGGACTAGGCACCTTCAGACCAGTCGAGGTTGAAGATCTCACCAAGCATAAAACCGAAAGCGAAGAAGTGCTCATCTCGAGCGACACGTGTAAGATTGTTAACGCTGCGAAGGACAAGAAGAAACGTGTGTGTGCAGTGGGAACCACTGTAATGCGGGCCATCGAGACTTCCGTTTCAACAACTGGTCACCTGAATCCTTATGTGGGGTGGACAAACAAGTTCATCTTCCCTCCATACGAATTCAACATCGCGAACTGCATGGTGACGAATTTCCACATGCCTGAATCCACATTGCTGATGATGGTAAGCGCCTTCGGCGGCTACGATCTCATCATGAAAGCATATAAGGAAGCCATCAAGGAGAAATACCGGTTTTATTCGTACGGTGATTCGATGCTGATCATCTGATAAATCAGAATCCATGTGAACGGCTGCGAAATTCGCGGCCGTTTTTATTTTAACTTTTTCGGGCGAAGCTTCGCCGGCAGCTTCGAGGCGATCAGTCTCCATGATGAAGAGGCAGCGCTCTGCCAGTCGCGCTTGCTCATGCGGCTGATATCGTCGATGTGCACCCATTTATAGCGCGCCAGATATGGCGCCGGTTTTACACCCTGCCGGCCGCACCAGCTGTCAAATTCTTCGTTGGGAACTTTAAATGATGCCGAATACGGCGGACCGGACATGGACACAACCACGAACATTTTCCCGCCCACGTTGAAACACAGGTGATCTTCCCATTTTACATCCTCCGTAACGCACTCCAGCTTTTTACATATGTCACGTACGTCGGCGACGTTCATTTCCGATGGGATTGGGGCTGGCAGCCGGCACAAGAATTGGGGACGAACAACTGTTTCATACCTTCACCTCACAAATATACCACGATGGCTAACACGCTCTCTGCAAAAACCGACGTCGTCATCGACGCGCCGGTTGAATCTGTCTGGAAGGCGCTGATCACTCCTGAGCTGATCGCCCAATATCTTTTCGGAACCAAGACCGAAACCACCTGGAAGGTTGGTGATCCCATTACCTTCAGTGGCGAATACGAAGGCAAAAAATACCAGGACAAAGGAACGATCCTCGAATTCGAACCCAGAAAGAAATTGAAGTACAGTTACTGGAGCTCGATGTCAGGTAAGGAAGATGTTCCTGAGAATTATTTGCATGTCTCATTCATCGTTCATCCCGAAGGCGACCACAAAACCCGCCTGGAACTGGTTCAGGACCGCACGCCTGATAAGGAGTCACTTGATCATTCTCTGGATAACTGGAAAATGGTGCTGGGCCAGCTAAAGCGCGTGGCTGAAGAAGTGTCGCGTCAGAAAGCTTTTTAACCGCTTCCGGGCTACTCGTCTTTATCTTTATTCACGCCGGCAAGGCCGTTCAACACGGACGTGAACAATGAAAGGATGAGACTAAACAAAAGCGCCCACCAAAATCCGCTTACGTGAAAGCCGGGAACCAGGTGTTCGGCAAAGATCACGATCAGCGCGTTGATCACCAGTAAAAACAAGCCTAAGGTCACCACCGTGATTGGAATGGTGAGAATAGTGAGGATAGGCTTCACAATCGTATTCAGGAAGGCCAGTACCACAGCTACCAGGAGTGCCGACGTGTAGTCGTCGACAGTGACGCCGGGCAATAACGTTGCGACCGCGTAAACCGCGATGGCAGAAAGAAGTATCCGAAGCAGGAAATTAATAGCGGACTGAAATTACGTCTTCTGTTTTTTCTTTTTCGCAGCCGGAAAGAGAATGTTATTCAGAATAAGGCGATACCCTGGTGAGTTCGGGTGCAGCGACAGATCGGTAGGCGGTTCCTCTACGCGGTGCTCATAATCTTCGGGATCATGGCCGCTGTAAAATGTCCAGGTGCCTTTTCCAGTCTCTCCGTGTATGTAGCGTGCTTCGTTGTAAGCTTTCGCTTCCCCCATAATAAGCACACTCTTCTTGATCGTTTGCTTCGAAAATCCGGCCGTTTGTCCCCAAAAGCCTTTGATCGTAGACACATGATTCTGACAAAGCATGGTTGGCACGGGGTCCCACTTGGCTGAAAAATCGAATAAAGTAAACTTATCGGTTGCCTCGGTGGGACCGAATTGCCGCCGCGACATGTACGTATCGATCGTCGAGTACTCGTACTCGAACGGGTTCATGATCAGCTTGTAGTTCTCAAATGCAAAACCGCGGCTGTAATCGATCTTGCTATTGGCATTGCGGTCGGCGGGATCGTGGTCGAACATAGTTTCGCAAATGTCGATACCGTCTGCTGCAAGCGCAATGTCATAACTGTCGGTGGCGCTGCACATGGCGAATAAGAACCCTCCGTTCACCACGAAGTCACGGATCTTCTTCGCAGAATGAAGTTTCATCAGGGAAACTTTTTCAAATCCGAGCTTCCTCGCCATGTCCTCGTTCTCCTTCACTTCTGCCTGGTACCACGCCGCAGCGTGAAAGGCGTGATAGAACTTTCCATACTGCCCCGTAAAATCCTCGTGGTGGAGGTGAAGCCAATCATAGTCTTTCAGCCGGTCGAGAAACACCTCTTCGTCATAAACCACGTCGTATGGGATCTCCGCATACTGAAGCACGAGTGTAACTGCATCATCCCATGGCTGCTTTCCCTTTGGGGAGTACACCGCGATGCGCGGCGCTTTTTCCAGCTTCACGGCATCCTGATTTTCTTCGGGGTTAGCAATATCGGCGAGGATGGAGTTACGCTGGGCATCGGAAATGGTTTCATAGCTCACCCCGCGGATCAGGCATTCATTCGCTACGGCCTTCACATTCGGGATCAAAAAACTTCCACCTCTGTAGTTCAGAAGCCAATGGATTTCGAGCTCGCCTTTTAGCGACCAGTAGGCCACGCCATACGCCTTCAGGTGATTGCGCTGAGATTCGTCCATCGGTATAAGAAGATACGACGCATGGATCCGGAATACGGACAGACACAACAACAACAGGACACGCAGCCTCATGGATAGACTACACTAAGTTAAACAATGCGAAGGGCGTGGTGAGAGAAAAATGGTTAAATCGCTTCAGGCGGAGACGGCAGTAACCTTGTTCCGAAGCGCTGAAATGATGTCGGTGATCTTCTGGATTGAAGCCTTGTCGAACTTCGTAGTGGTCTCCGCGGCCTCAAAAGTGGTGTAGAGCTTCTTCAACTCTTCGCGCACGTTGGCCCCTTCACCTTCAAGCTCCACCGAATCGAGCATCACGTTAAGATGGCGAAGTGACTCGCGTTGCTGGATGATGGTTTTGATAATGCCTTCCTGGTTCACCTCCATGGCCATGTTGCACGAAACATACAACCCTTCGATCCAACAACCAGACAGAATAATAGCCGAAGTGGCCGGACGGTTATTGTATTTCAGGATCTCGTCCACTTTGCGAAAGGCTTCGGTCACGATCTCGACTACCGAATCCTTATTGTTGTTGTTTGCTTCGACGCGCTCGAAGAGGCGCGCATCGAATGCGCCGCTTACGCCAATCGACTGTGCCAGTACGTTTACGCACTTCAGGAACACCATTGACTCCTGGGTTTGATCGAATGAGCTGGAGATGCTGAGGTCCGAGCCATAAATGCCCAGGTTGATCGCCTTGGCAAATTCAGTATTGTATTTATTGACAAACTTCGGATTGTTGAGCAGATCGCCGTTGTATTCGATGCGGTTCTGATCGATCAGTTTCATCACGACCTTGCGATCGGGAAGAGAATTGAAAACGTTCTGCGCGTTGAATCGCGTTTGTTCGATCGTTGGGCTCGTAGGCTCCTCTTCGGCAATGATCTCGTCGGCCTTTTCACCTGTTCCGCACGAGAAAAGGAAAAAGGCGAACAGCGGAAGGATCAGCCTGAACGTGGGATTAATGGTCATGTGACTAACAAAATTAACAAAAAATGAATTGGTTGTCATGAATTCTTCGGGGCATTTTTAGCCACTGGTCACACGCAAATCGCCGAGCTGCTATTCTTTTTTTCCCTCGTTGTACTTCACCCGGTTCACTTCAGTACCATTCTTGTCATAAAACACCCAGGTTCCGTGTGGCACGCTTTGGCTTTTACCTTTTCGGGGATCGTTCACCACCTTGTAACCACACACCGACTGCACCTGTCCATTTGTATAATAGGTGACCGCCTCGCCGCTTAGCTTCCCCTTCTTAAAATGCTGTTTTTTGCTTGGTCCGCCGGTCTCGAAGTAATATCGCCATTCGCCGTGCTGATGGCCCCGGCGATAACTGCCTTTTGTGTCGACGAATCCGCCCCGCTCATACCATTGAATGTATTTGCCATGCCGGATACCGTTCACATATCGCTCCTCCTCGCGGGGCTTGCCGTTTTCATAATAGTACCTCCACGTACCGGCTTTTGCGCCCTTGCTGTTATAGCGTCCAATGTAATTCGGCTTCCCATTACTGTACCAGCCATTCCACGACCCAACTAACATCTTGTCGTTCATCACGCCCTCGTCCTTTTTCTGACCATTGTCCCACCAACTGGTCCACATTCCGGTGGCCTTTCCCGCTGTGTATGTTCCCTGCTGAAGTTTGTTCCCATTCTCCCACCATGTGGTCCAGGTGCCATTTCTCTGGCCGCGCTCGTAGTCACCCTCGCGCCAGCGCTCCCCGGTTTTGTAATAGTATTTCCAGGTTCCCTGCTGAAGATCGTCCTGGAAATTTCCCTCGCTTTCCGGCTTGCTATTGTTATAGTAATATGTCCAGCGGCCATCCCTCACATTGCTTTTCAATGACCCGATCATCTCAGGCGACCCATCCTCACGGTAATACTTCCATACGCCGTTCCTTGTGCCGTTTAAAAAATTCCCCTCGCTTTTAATGCGGTGATTGCGGTAGTATGATGAATAGTATCCATTCAGTACGCCACGCTCGTAAGCCGCTTCATAATCGAGCTCGCCGTTGGGATGAAAAAATCGCCACGGTCCGTCCTGAAGCCCGTTTTTATACGCGCCGGTGGCCTTCACCACGCCATTATCGTAGCTCGCGGTTACGCTGCCATTTCCATTGGTTACCAGCGACCTGCCCTTTGGGTCTCGGAGCTCTAATAAATACGTGAGCGTATCGCGTGTTTCCTTTTTGAATTTCAGTCCGCCGCTTTCGTAATACTCTTCCCAGGGACCACAAGGCTTGTCGTTACAGTATTGCGATACTGCCGCAGGCGCGCCATTCCGGAAGAACGACTCCACCTTGCCTTCCCGCTTGTTGTTCTCGAAACGGCCACGGCTTTCGATCTTGCCATTATCGAAATAATAGATCCATTCGCCTTGTTTTTTTCCCTTTTCAAAGGCCTCCTGACTTTTCAACTGGCCGTTCTCATGCCAGGCGGTCCACACGGAATCGGGCAAGTCTTCCTCATAGTGGGTGGACTGGGCCAGCTGTCCTGATTTATACCAATACTGGTTAGTTCCTGACTTTTTTCCTTCCTTAAAATACTCGCGGGCTTTTACTTTTTTATCCTCGTAGTAAAATGTCCAAACGCTGTCCTCCTTCCCATACCGGTAAAATCCTTCACGGCTGATTTTCCCCGAAGGGTAATATTCGCGATGAGTGCCATGGGGCATGCCCTTCAGGTAATCGGTCTCCGATTTGATGCGGGCTTGCTGCGTGTCATAATACTCCTTTTTGGGCTGCGAACCGGCAAGAATGGACAGAAGGCAGAACGTCAGCAGGTATGGTATTCGCATGGAATAAAATTAAGGAGCATAATGCGATGGCAGCGGGATGGTTACGGGTTTTGTGAACAGGTTTTCAGAATTGTCCAACACAGCCGATTACAATCGAACTCTTCGGCTCTTAGCTTTGCAAGTTGTGAGACCATATTATACTCTCGTTTTTATCCATTTGCTGTTTTTTGTTACGTCGTGCGCACAGCCCCAACCCGCAAATTGTGTACATGGTCAGGGAGCATCCTTTTATCTTGATGCCTATCTGGCGTCTATGGGTGCTTGCAATTGCAGAAGATCGGGTGTTTTTGTTAGTGAAATGCCGACATGTCGCCCTACAGGTTATGAATTGGCTTTTTTTGATGAATTTGAGGGTGACTCGCTCAATTGGAATAATTGGCAGTTGGTGCCTCATGCGCAAGGCGCGCTTCAAGGTGCACAGCGTATCGAATTGTCTCAACTGCGAAACGTTTCACTTTCTAATGGGGTTTGCTACATCACTGCCAAGAAAGAAACGGTTCGATCACGTGCTGTTAGCTGGAAGTCGGACGAAGAATTGCTTGAGGACGGCGTTGCAAATTTACGCACATACGAATACACCTCATCGATGCTGTTCTCCCGTAAAAAGTTCTTTCACGGTCGATATGAAATTCGATGCAGAATGCCGAACGGCAACGGCTTTTGGCCTGCATTTTGGTTATTTGGCGGCGATCGTTATAACGAGCTTGATATCTTCGATAGCTACGGTGGCCCACGTTCCCTTATTAGCAGCGTTGGGCATGACTATATAAAGGGTGAAGTGAATGGCTGCAATAAAAGTGAAGGCAAAATCGATCTCCGCGAGTGGCATACATTTACATGTGAATTTGAAGCGGAAAAGATCATCCTATTAGTCGATGGAAGAATATACCGTACCATTCACCGCATTGTCACAGTAAGCGGAGAGCCAATAGCCTGCGGAGACCAAGTATCCGCCGGAACCTACTTTCACTTGAACGCATATCCCATCGAGCCCATGCACATCATCTTTAACATGGCCCTCATTTCGCCTAATGGCCCCGGCGGATCTCTTCCGATAAATTCGGAAACTCCTTTTCCATCCAGCTTCGAAGTAGATTATATTAGATTTTGGAGGTCCACCGATCGATGTTTCATTTATCCCAATCCCGCAGATCGCTCTATTCAGATCACTCCTAGCGGCAACATCTCATTAATCCAATTTCTTACTCCAGGAGGGCAGAAAATTTTCGAGAGAGAATTTCCGACCGGCCAGATCGATATCACGACCGTACCCGATGGTGTTTACATCGTCGTTCTCAACCATAATAATATTCTGTCACGCCAAAAACTCATTAAGTCATCGCAGTAGTCCGTCATTTAAATTGGGAATTTATAGCCTGTGCGTGAACGTCAAATCCGATGAATTTTTCGAAGACAGTTACTAACTTCGGTTGATTTCAAAATGGCTATTAATCCCCTGACTTGGCGACTATCTCGTTCCGGTCGACTGACTATCATATTAGCAGCTGCGGCATACCTGAGTTTTATTCGCATTGGACAGTACGATTTACAAGAGTGGGACGAGTCGCGAAATGGGCTAAATGCTATTGAAATGCTTCAGTCGGGCGACCCGATTAATTTTTATTTCAATGGCAAACTTGATACTTGGAACGCAAAACCGCCGCTCGCCATCTGGAGCATTTGTTTGTCTTATAAAATATTCGGGCACAACGCCTTCGCGCTTAGACTTCCATCGGCCCTGTGCGCTATTGCCTTTTTTCTCGTTCTGTTTTTGATGATTGAGAAATTTCATTCCGGACAACTCTCATTTCTTACCTGCATGATACTGCTTTCATGTAAAGCAATTTTCGGCAATCATATTGCACTTACTGGTGATTTCGACATGATGCTTGTTCTTTGGCTGACATTTTCTGCTTACTTTTTCTTTCTTTCTTTCTCGGGTCGTGGAACGCTTCCCGTTATCTTGTTCAGCATTTCAACCGGACTGGCCTTCTACACTAAAGGACCAGCCGGCCTATTACTTCTTCCGGGCATGTTGGCGTTTTTGATGATCAATAAGAGATGGAAGGCATTCCTTCGTCCATCTTCCTTATTAGGCGTTATTGTCCTGGCCGGGATAGTTGCCTCGTGGATTTGGATCAGCAAAACACTTGGTGGACACACAGTTGATTCTATTTATGGCAGCAAAAGCGCAATGGAGACCCTGTTTGTTCATGACGTATTCCGTCGCTTCTTCGATACCGATTTTCAAGATCCAACGGGGGGGCCGGATTACTTTTTCGTGTTTAAGGCTCTAGATTCACGAATGAATCTTTGGAACTACGTCCTTTATGGCGTTATCACATACACGCTTATTCAGAGAAGAGCCGAAATTATAGACCTTTTTTCACGCCGCCGAGACTCTTTTCCAGTCTTCGCGGCGTGTCTGATTGTACCCGTCCTGATCTTGATGACAATTGCCATAAGTAAACACAACTGGTATCTAGCTCCTATATTCCCGTTCATCGCATTCTTAACCACCGTTGGAGTAGCTGCCGCTGCTGCGCGATATCGCGTCGTTCAGGTTACAATTTCCTTTCTGTTGCTGTTTACCTTATCTCGTGAAGTTGTTTTTGTTTCTACTCTTCCGACGAAAAAAAACGATAGTATAAAGTCAAACCTCAACGTGCTTGCGGGTTCATTAATTTGCTGCCGAGAACAACCTTCACAGGATTTACGTCTCTATATGAAATGGGCCAATATGAGATTGGTAAATGACCCGTTCCGCAGAGTTGACTGGATACTTCAGAACACTAATGAGTCTCTCTCAAGTAAATGCAAGATTGATATTTCATATGATGAAAGGCAGCGTCTCTGCTTAAAGTACTAGCCGATGCGTCGCTTGATCCTTCTATTTGCTTTATTACTACTCGCTTTTCTGAATGGAAAATCACAAATCTGTGAAGGCAAGAAAGTTGTGCTAACGAGCGATGGCTCCTGCGATGAAACTCTTTATCGCCTAGTTTTTCAGGATGATTTCTATGGTAACTCCTTAGACACATCCCTCTGGAAGGTCGCTACGGGCGTATTAAGAGACCTAGATCACAAGATCGCACAGCAGTGGTACACTTCTGAAAACGTATTGGTGAGTGGTGGGACGCTCAAGCTCATCACGCGCCGAGAATCGTTGAAAGGGAAGTGCTATCAAACCTATTTAAATGGCACGACGCAACTAGTATGTGAAGATTTCAACTTTAGTGCAGGTCAGATAAACTCCACTCGAAAATTTCAACACGGAATTATTGAAATGTCCTGCAAGGTTCCAAAAGGAAAAGGAATCGGTTCTTCATTTTGGATGTTCGGTGACCCCGGGAAAAACGAAGTGGACATTTTTGAATTTGAAAACGAAATGAATCTTCTGGGAAAATACGAGCCGGGAAAATTATCCCGCACTCACAATATGAATACACGAACGGATTTTGACGAGAACGGCAGAATGGAAGATTGCCCTTCGCATTATTCCAGCGTAGATTATTCTGCAGATTTCCATGTATTCACACTCAAATGGACAACTCACGCTATTGAATGGTATGTAGATGGCAAGCTGAAGCGTAAAGAATCCCTCTTCTATTTCGTTAATGGACAGATGGCAGAATGCAGCTCCCTAAAGACTGGGGGCGAGTATATTTTGAACAGGGCATTTCCGATGGTGCCGATGGAGATCATTATCGACAATATCGTTCAAGTGGGGGACAATTCTCCGGCCTCGGACACAGAATTTCCAATGGTGTTTGAGATTGACTATGTTCGAGTCTACCAGCAGAATTAAGTATGCCCTTTCACTATCGTATTCGCGACAATTCCCAGCCGTACTTTATCACAGCAAGTGTGCTTAGTTGGTTTGACATTTTCAGTAGTGCGGTCATCCGTGAAATCATTCTTAATTCCCTCAAATATTGCCAGGAGCAAAAGGGACTCGAAATTTATGCATGGTGCCTGATGCCGACTCACATTCATTTGGTTGCGAGGGCAAAATCAGGAGCAACGCTCTCAGCTATCGTTCGGGATTTCAAAGCTTATACTTCAAAGGAAATTTCCAACCAGTTACTGACCGGCGATGATCGGGAGCAAACCATTGCACGAATGATGGAAAGCGCTGCACAACTCTACAGAAAGACCATTGCTCATAAGGTATGGCAGGATGGATATCATCCCGTTGAGCTGTACAATGCTCGAATTGCCTGGCAAAAGATCGATTACGTTCACAATAACCCCGTAAAGGCGAAAATCAGTAAGTCGCCACAAGAATACGAGTTTAGCTCCGCAAGGAATTACATCGGATTACCGGGTCTGATTGAGGTTACTATTTACGAGTGAGTTAGAAATTAGGTCGGGACGTACGTCCCGACCTAGTTCCGCCAAACTCGTTAATCATTCAACTTCAACACCGCCATAAACGCGCTCTGGGGGATCTCAACGCTGCCCACCTGCTTCATGCGCTTCTTTCCCTCTTTTTGCTTTTCGAGCAGCTTTCTCTTGCGGCTGATGTCACCGCCGTAGCATTTCGCCGTAACGTCCTTGCGCATGGCCCTGATCGTTTCGCGCGCGATGATCTTCGCTCCGATTGCAGCCTGGATGGGAATTTCGAATTGCTGACGCGGAATCAGCTCCTTTAGTTTTTCGCAGATCTTCTTTCCGAAATCATACGCGTTGCTTCGATGGATCAAAGCCGAAAGCGCATCTACCTGCTCGCTATTGAGAAGGATGTCCAGCTTTACGAGATCAGATTGCTTATGGCCGATGGGATGATAGTCAAACGATGCGTATCCCCGCGAAATCGATTTTAAACGGTCGAAAAAATCAAAAACCACCTCCCCGAGAGGCATCTCGAAGATCAGTTCCACCCGGTCGGCCGTGAGATAGTGCTGGTTCACGATCTGTCCCCGTTTTTCGATGCAGAGGCTCATCACGGGCCCGATGTATTCTGACTTGGTAATGATGTTCGCTTTGATGTATGGCTCTTCGATGTAATCAATGCGGCCCGGATCTGGCAAATCGGCGGGGTTGTTCACGATCACTACTTCTCCGTCGGTTTTATGCGCGGTGTACGACACGTTGGGAACGGTCGTGATGACTGTCATATTGAATTCGCGCTCGAGACGTTCCTGCACGATTTCCATATGGAGCATGCCCAGGAACCCACACCGGAATCCGAATCCCAGCGCAGCCGAGCTTTCCGGCTCCCATGTAAGCGAAGCGTCGTTCAGCCTCAGCTTTTCCATGCTGTATCGAAGCTCTTCAAAATCTTCGGTGTCCACTGGATAAATGCCTGCAAACACCATCGGCTTCACGTCCTCGAAACCGTGAATGGACTCAGCACATGGTCGCGCCTGGTGGGTAATCGTGTCTCCCACCTTCACCTCGCGCGCCTCCTTGATCCCGGAAATAATATATCCCACATCGCCCGCCTTCAGTTCATCGCGAGGCTCCTGCTTGAGCTTCAGCACACCTACTTCATCGGCGTGATAAGTGGCTCCTGTATTCACGAACATCACTTCGTCGTGCGTACGGATGGTGCCGTTTACAATCTTGAAATATGCAATGATGCCTCGGAATGAATTGAACACACTATCAAAGATCAGTGCCTGCAACGGAGCTTCCGGATCTCCTTCCGGGTGCGGAATGCGGTCGATGATCGCAGCGAGGATCTGTTCGATGCCCATCCCGGTCTTACCGCTTGCTGGAATCACCTCATCGCGCGAGCAACCGATCAGGTCCACAATCTGATCGGTTACCATCTCCGGCTCTGCGCTCGGGAGATCCATCTTATTCAGGATGGGAATGATCGACAGGTCATGCTCGAGAGCGAGGTAAAGGTTTGAAATGGTTTGCGCCTGAATGCCTTGTGCAGCATCGACAATCAGTAATGCGCCTTCGCATGCCGCGATCGATCTCGAGACCTCATAACTGAAGTCCACATGGCCCGGCGTGTCGATGAGATTCAGAACATACTTTTGCCCCTGATGGGTATACTCCATCTGGATCGCGTGACTTTTGATGGTGATGCCGCGTTCCTTTTCAAGGTCCATGTCATCGAGCACCTGGTTCTGCATCTCGCGCTTGCTGATGGTGCCGGTGTGTTCGAGCAGCCGGTCGGCCAGCGTGGATTTACCATGGTCAATGTGGGCAATGATGCAGAAGTTGCGGATGTGGTTCATAACGGGGGGCAAAGATACGAAACCCGGGACTTCAGTCCCGGGTGATAGCCACTAGAACACTCCGGAGATGCCTGCCACGCCCGAGAACACCAGAATACATCAGGTTGGCCCCTATTCCCCTGCTAATCTACTGAGTCCCAGAACTTGTTCCGCCTCTTCTTCGAATGGGATATCGCCATGTTGTGCCTCTTGATTGTCAATGTAGCGCTTCGCGATGGAGAGGTGCCCAGGGCTAACTGAACCGGCGTAGTACTCCACTGCCCATTCGAATCGTATTCCGGTTAATTTGTTCGTATTTATCCAACGAGAAGAATCTCCCTTGATGAGTTGCATAATTTTAGCAATGGACAATTCAGCAGGCATTTTCAGAAGGATATGCAAATGATCTGCTGAACCATCGATTGCGGCAACTGCTATCCCTTTTGATTCCATTGTTCCCGAATGTGTGTACGAACCGTGTCTTTGCGGTTTTTCCAGGTAGGGGTAACGAGATTTCGTTCCCCATACGGCGTGGATCCAGATGATGATTTTGGACATGGAGATGTGTTGGAAGATGCGAGGTTCGGAATTAATACATGACGTAGCAACTGGTTAGCTTACTTACTCACTACTCCATACTTATAGACCAAAAGGAAATATACTGTCGAAGGGTTGAGTAGAACCCCCGGACTAAAGTCCGGGGTTAATATTACATTTAGGTGATGATTCGCATTGCTGCGGTCCTTTTGGCACTTCTCCCCGCGAACACCTTTGCCTGGGGAAAGCAGGGCCGCCACCTCGTTGTCGGGATCGCACGCGGACTTTTGGATCAGAAGACCATCGATGTGGTTGACCACTACCTTGGGACTACCTCGTGGTCAGATGCGTCTGACTGGCTTGAAATAACCACTACACCCCGTAATGCAGAACCCCGAAAACAATGGCAGCGGGTGCTTATTCCTCGCGACAAGACCTATGTTCCAACCAAATCTGCGAACCTGGTCAACCAGATCGAATACCAATTGATGGTCCTTGAGAAGCTTAGCATCTTCCCTGCAAAGGATCTTTCAGAAGCGCTGAAAACGCTGTTTGCTCTTGTGGCATGCGCACATCAGCCCCTGCACTGCGGGTACACCGAAGATCAGGGCGGGGCCTCCGTTACCGTCAGTTATCACGGCAAAACGGGCCCGCTATTGAAGTTGTGGGACGATGATCTGCTGATCCTTCGTAAATGCGATATGTGGGACTGCAGCAAGCATGTACTTGCCATTCCTCCCAGAGAACGCGCACAGATCGAATCGGCAAAAATTACAGAGTGGGTCGCCGAATCAAGAGCGATGTTGAAGGATGTTTATGCTTTTAAAAACGGCGTTGCAGACAGTGATTACCTCGACCGATCGAGGGAAATAGCCGAATCACAGATTGTAAAGGCGGGGCTCCGGCTCGCGGCAATCCTGAATCGCTGCTTTAATCGGTAGCCTCAATTTATCCTAACGTCCGTAACTTCAACGCTCCTTTCTAAAGATTCTCCTAAGTGGTTCCGGACCTTACCCATATTGACCTTCCCATTGTTCATTCGATAGATGCGGTAAGGCGCGCGCTGTCGGAAAACAACTCGCTTATCGTTACAGCACCACCAGGAGCCGGAAAGTCCACGGTTCTTCCCCTTGCGCTACTGAACGAGCCCTGGCTGAATGAAAAAAAAATCATAGTGCTTGAACCGCGCAGGCTTGCGGCACGCGCGATCGCCAATCGCATGTCAGATTTAATTGGTGAGCACGTCGGAAAAACTGTGGGATATCGCATCCGCTTCGAGCAACGCGTTACCAATGAAACGCGCATCGAAGTGGTTACCGAAGGCATTTTAACCAGAAAGTTGCAGGGTGATAACGCACTCGAAGAGACCGGGTTGGTGATATTCGATGAGTTTCACGAACGAAGTCTTCATGCCGACCTGGCCATGGCACTATGCCGGCAAAGTCAGCAGGTATTGCGACCAGAGCTGCGCATGCTTGTGATGTCGGCCACCCTGAATGTGCCGCGCCTATCTGAACTTCTTAAGTGCCCGACCGTCACCAGTGAAGGCAGACAGTTTCCGGTTGAAATTCACTATGGCGAAAACGCCGATCCATTCATGTTACCCGAATTCGCAGCCAGGAAGGTTCTTGAGGCGACGCGGGAAAATGAAGGCGACGTGCTGGTCTTTCTCCCCGGCGAAGGCGAGATTCGCAAGTGTGCGGGGCTATTGGAGCTAAGTCTTCAAGGCGTTTCGCTTCATCCACTTTACGGACAGCTATCGCCGCGCGAACAACAAATGGCGATTCTTCCGCATCCAGGTGGACGACGGAAGGTGGTTCTTGCCACGAACATCGCTGAAACCAGCCTCACCATCGAAGGCGTACGAATTGTGATCGATAGCGGTTTCGCCCGCGTGTCGCGATTTGATCCGCCGTCAGGACTTTCAAAGCTCGAAACGACCAGGATATCCGTCGATTCGGCTGATCAGCGCGCAGGACGCGCAGGAAGGCTCGCGCCCGGCGTGTGCTATCGAATGTGGACCCGGGCCACGCAGTCAAGACTCGACGATCATCGCAGTCCTGAAATACTGGATGCAGATCTTGCGCCAGTAGTTCTTGAAACGGCTGTTTGGGGAGCGCGGTCGATCAATGAATTGATGTGGCTTGATCTTCCGCCGCAGGGACACGTACAGCAGGCTGTCGAAGTGCTTACCCAGCTCGGCGCCCTGGAAAACGGGATAGTAACTGCACACGGACGCGAAATTCATCGCCTGCCTTGTCATCCGCGAATCGCTCACATGCTTTTGCTGGCGCCTGACGATCATGCCCGGCAGATTGGCTGCGATGTGGCCGCGATACTCGAGGAGCGTGATCCGCTCAACCGGGAGGAAGCAGGCGCCGACATTGTTCTCCGCATTGAAGCGCTTCGGCGCGCCAGGAGTACACAGCGGTTATCCGGTCGTTTCGCCCGGCTGGAAAAAGTGGCGGCTTCGTATCGGCAAATGTTCAGCCTTTCCGCAGATCATTCCGCGGTAGATTCACACGAGGTGGGATTACTGATTGCTCATGCTTATCCTGAACGGATCGCTTCATCTCGCCCAGGAAACAATGCGCAATTTCAGTTGTCCAACGGTCGACTCGCGATGATCGGTCATACCGATTCCCTGGCCCACGAACCCTGGCTGGCGGTTGCGCATATGGATCTACGCGACGGAATGGGAAAGATTTTTCTTGCTGCACCTTTAAACCCAAAGGATCTCGCTTCGATGGTGAAATCCATACCGGTGATCACATGGGACACGAGACGTGGGGGACTTCTTGCGCAAACCGAAACGCGTTTAGGTAACATCCTCCTTCAGTCTAAACCTCTCGCACAGGCAGACCCCGATCTCATTCACCAGGTATTGATAGCTGCTGTGAAAAACGAAGGGCACTCCCTCCTGAATTTCGATGATGAGTTTGAACAGCTTCAACACCGCATTCTGAGTCTTCGTAAATGGAACGGCGATCGGTGGCCCGACGCACAAACTGATGTATTGCTCGAAACTGCGGAAAGCTGGATAGCGCCTTATCTCGAGAATATCAAACGCCCTGAGGACTTTCGTCGCATTGATATTTCAAAAGCATATCTGAGCTCGCTTCCCTGGGAAATGCAGCAGGAGCTCGAACGCCTGGCCCCTGCCCGCCTCGAGGTACCCAGCGGATCGAAGATCAAGATTGAATACCAGCCGAGCGGGGCATCTCCTGTTTTGGCCGTACGCCTACAGGAAATGTTCGGACTCGCCGAAACGCCAACTGTGAACAATGGAAAAATAAAAGTTGTACTGCATCTCATGTCGCCGGGATATAAACCGGTGCAGGTTACTTCCGATCTTTCGAGCTTTTGGAACGGACTTTATTTCGAGGTCAGAAAAGAACTGCAGCGCAGATATCCGAAACACTCCTGGCCGGAAGATCCGTGGAGTGCTAAGGCGGTAGCAAAAGGAAGAAGTCATAAATAACTTATTTCCTCCGCAGATCGATCTTTTCATCACCGGACTTATAATCCAGGTAGGTGAATATGAACTGGAACATTTCCTCTGTCGTCTTCATGCTCTCAACCCCATTGCCCTCAGTAATTTTTCGGGGCGGAAAGAATGGGTTGTTCGGATTTTTTGAAGTATTGTCGTAAGTGCCATAAACGTAAATCGCCGTTCCCTTAGTCAGTTTCACAGGATGCGGATATGTATAGTAATACTGCCAGCGAAAATCCCATTTGGGAATTTTTACAAGCCTGATTGTATCCGCTTCCGGCGTTACAGCGAACGCTAGAAAGCTTTTTCCGATAAGGTGCATATGCGGGTTTACCGAAAGGAGTGAAATGGTGCGGGGAAGAATGTATTTCGTTCGGAAGGTCATCACGGTGTCTGGGGGAATAACAAGCGCCGGCTCAATTGGCGACAATCCGAAGGTACCTAACTGCGCTTCGGCGATCGGCCGCTTTACTGGCCCCCTACGGAAAAACACATTAATTACGCTGCTGTCCGTCATATCCGTATTACTGGGCCCAAAGTGAATGTTATTGACGAGGATCACACCATGTCGCTTCAATCGATACCCGCCCACATCGTCAGGATAAGCCGGAGGTACATAACCAGGTAAATAATAAACCACGTTAGGAGTAAATGGCGGAAAGTCGGGCAGCGCGCCATCAGTATAAGGAATGTGCATTTTTCTAAGTACAGCGGACATGGTGCGTTGTGTGTCCTGCAAGATTCCCGCTCCTGACCAGTAGTCAAATCGGCGCGTGTCATCATAGCTCAGCAAATGGCCGTTCACATGGTGCACCAGCTTCTTTTGGTGAGGTACGAACTCGAAAAAAGCGGCGACCGTGTCCTGCGGAAGCTCGTATGGATATTTCATGATCAGAAAAACGTCAGTGCCATTACCCTTAATTTGTACTGGCTGAGGCGCGCGAATTACTATATCCGGCTTTCCGAAATATGAAGACGATTCAAAATGAGGAGCTCTGGGTTCTCGTACGCTGTCACCGCGAGGACATCCGCCATCGACCCATTTCGCAATAGAGACAATCTCTTTATCACTTAGCGTTCTCTCGTCGAGGAAGTGCACATATGAAGGGTCTGCGGGCCAGGGCGGCATGTACCTGCTTCCGGTGACGAATTTGATCTGCTTAGCCCGCTTAACTGCATCCCGGTAGGTTAAAAGATCAAATGATCCGCTTTGACGTGGACGGTGGCAGGGGGTACAATTCGAAAAAACGATAGGCGCTATGTCAGCAGACCAATCGGGTATTTTTTCTTTGTTGTCGGTTGGAAAGCACGATATGAACCCAACCGAACAGGTGGTGCCCAGAAAGAAATAAAAAAGTCTTCGAAGGTGACTACACCCGCGCCACATTTCAGAACGCGTAGTAGGGCGAGATCATCAGGTAAACCACTACCCCGCTCACGGTCACATATAGCCAGATCGGGAAACTGAACCGCGTGATGCGTCGATGACGTTTTCGCTGATCGGTAAGCCCGTAGTAAAATGACAGCAGCACCAATGGCAATACAATCACCGCGAGCAGAATGTGTGAAAGTAAAATGAACAGGTAAACCGGTTTGATGAAGGCAACATCCACCGATTCGGTTGCGCTCAACACGCCATCATGATCCGTGTCTCCATAACGGGTGTCAGGAATGAAATAATGGGCCGTGATATAGGAAATGAGAAACAAACTGCTTAGCACGAAGGCGGTAATATTCAGTTTTTTGTGGCGGGTGATCTGTCCTCTTCGAATGGCGCGGTAGGAAAACAAAAGAAGCACGCTGCAGGTGCCGTTAAAGATCGCATTCAGCGCGGGAAGGCGATACACAAATGACGGAATCGAATCGGGCTGACCGAGAACCTTACGGTTCAGTAAAACAACAACGCCGCAGATGAGCGTTGTAGATAAATAAATGATCCACTTCGCCGCGAGGTTTTCTTTCTTCGCTGATGTGACCTCACCTGGATCTGTCACGTCAGGACTTACTGATAGCGTCGAGCTGTTCCTGGCTGACGCCGGTCATTGAATATCCGCCGTCGTGAAACAGGTTTTGCATGGTAACCATGCGCGTGAGGTCGCTGAACAGGGAAATGCAGTAGTTGGCGCAGTCGTCGGCTGTGGCGTTGCCAAGTGGAGATTGCAGATTCGCAAAGTCAAAAAACTCGCTGAAACCTTTGATGCCGCTACCGGCCGTCGTTCTCGTAGGGGATTGCGAAACGGTGTTGATCCGAACCTTCTTCTCCTTGCCATAATGGTAGCCAAAGGTTCGCGCGATGCTTTCGAGCATCGCTTTGAAGTCTGCCATATCGGTATAAAATGGATACGCCTTTTGGGCTGCAATGTATGTAAGGGCAACCACACTCCCCCACTCATTTATTGCATCGAGCTTGTGCGCCACTGCCAGCATCTTATGAAACGAAAGTGCAGACACATCAAATCCTTTGTTCACGAATTCGTAATTGAGCGAAGTATACGGAACATTTTTCCGGATGTTGACGCTCATGCCGATAGAATGAAGAACGAAATCAATTTTGCCACCCAGCTCATCCGTCGATTCGTTGAAAAGCTTCTCGAGATCTGCCACGCTTGTCGCGTCGGCACCAATGATCTTTGCGCCAGTCCGCTCTGCTAGTTTATTGATCTCTCCCATTCGCATGGCAATAGGCGCATTGCTCAATACGAAAGTCGCACCCTCTTCGTGCGCCTTTAGGGCGACTTTCCATGCAATCGAATTCTCATCGAGGGCACCCGTGATGATTCCCCGTTTTCCCTTAAGAAGGTTATATGCCATGACGCCACATTTTGGAGATGCAAATATAGAAGTCGTCGCTGAATACCATCGAAGTTCTAAATGCCTCGTCCGGTTGACCGATCCAAATCGTCAGCCGGTCGATTTTTTCCGGGTCTTGGTCAAATACTCCTTGAATTCGCCGGTATCGTGAGTAGTTTTACTTTCAGAAAGAGCAAGCACCCGGACTCCTTCAGAAAAACACAGCCCCGTAAGGCTGATGTCCAACCCCGTAAGGTTGGTGCAGAGAGGTGCAGGTGCGTGCTCTGAACAAACTGGGCTGACCCCATAAGGTCTCCCGCAAAAGACGGCAAGCCCCGTAAGGCTTGGTCAGATGCAAAACGGATCCAAACCCCGTAAGGTTTTATCCGCTTCTTGTAAATCACAATCAAAACCCCGGACGGATCCGGGGTTTTTAATTTTTGCGACGGTTCCGACACAATTCTCGCTTGAGATCGTTAGTTTCAAAAACCGAAAAAATGATTCTCGTCGATTAAAAAGCCTCGTTTATCAAATACCAAAGTCAACCGGGTGTTTCATGAGTAATTTTACAAACAGAAGGACGCAGCACCCCCTTCAAACCGGCCTAAAACCGTATCCCTTTGAATCCAGTCCCGTAAGATTGGTGACGTTCGGACGATTTGCAGGACGAATCGAAAACCCAACCCCGTAAGGTTGGTGCAGAGTGGTACAGGTGCGTGCTCTGAACAAACTGGGCTGACCCCGTAAGGTCTCCCGCAAAAGGCAGCAAGCCCCGTAAGGCTTGGTCAGATGCAAAAACGGATCCAAAACCCCGTAAGGTTCTATCCGATAAATTTAAATTACAATCAAGAACCCCGGACGGCGTCTGGGGTTTTTCTTTGTGACATCCATTGTATGTGTCCGGGAAGGCACTAGTTGTACTCAATCGGGTCACCTTAACAAGGTCTCCCTCAGAATCTGCAAGGGATTTCCGACTTTTACCTCGAATGTTCAGAGCGTCCTTGTATCTCGCTGCAGCTTTTCTATCGGCATCTTCCTTTCTTTTCGCGCAGCCCCCGCTCAGCCTTTTCGATTCCACCGGGGTCAAAATCGTCGGGCGAAATCTTGCGGTGTATGAAGATCCGACTGGTCAGCTAACCGTATCTGGAGTCGACGCGCAATTCCGCGAAGGCGCCTTTAAACCTTCTCGCAGCGACATTATCAATTTCAACGTCACCCGCTCGAAGGTGTGGAGCAGGCTGGTACTGATCAATCGTTCGTCGATCAACCGATGGTACCTCGAGTGCAGCAACCCGAACGTCAATCTTGCAGAGGTTTATGTTCAAACTTCCTCAGGGTACGAGCGGCAAGTTTCTGGGTTCAGCGTGTTGCCTTCCGCGAGAACGATCGGAGTCCACGCGTTGTTATTTGGTCTTGACCTGCCACGTGATTCAGCGGTGATCTGTTATGTAGCGTTGTGGGATATTCTTCCGCTCCAGGTTCATCTTTCGATTGGCAATGCAGAAAGATGGACCGAGCGCTACGAGCGGCAGGATTTTCTGCATGGCGCATTCTTCGGGTTGCTGCTGATGCTCGTCATTTACAACCTGTTCATCTACATCCCCGTTCGCGACAAAGTATATCTGTTCTACGTCATATTCGTGATCGCTAACGCCTGGTTCATCAGCTTTCTTACGGGCTACGGCATTCATCTTCCCGGAGCAGCGAGTGTACTGCAGAATCATCCCGCGCTTGTGCCTTATTTCCTGGGAGCGGCGTCGGTCCTGTTCAGCATCGTGTTTCTCGACATGAAGCGGACGTTTAGGAGGGGATACAAGATCACGGTATTCATGTTCTTCCTGCTGCTCACCGTACCTGCACTTGACCTCGCGGGACTCAAGCATGAAAGCATCCTGCTGGTACAACTCTACGGCCTGATCTTCTCCATTATATCCTTTGTATTTGGCTGGATCGTTTATCGGCGCGGATACTCGTCCGCTAAATTTTATATTCTGGGTTGGACGGCTTACCTGGTGGGTCTTATCATCCATATTTCCACCGATGTCCGTCTCATTCCGTTCAACTGGTTTACCCATAACAGCCTCGAGATTTTTACAGCTACCGAGGCCATCTTACTGAGCATGGCCGTTGGCGATAAGATCAACCTCTTCAAGAAGGAAAAAGAAGAAGCTCAGGTGCAATCGCTGGAAGCGGCGCGAGAAAACGAGCGACTTGTGCGGGAACAAAATGTCATGCTGGCGCAAAAAGTGAAAGAACGCACGCACGAGCTCGAGGAACAATCAAAGATCCTTGAAGAGAAAAATAAAGAAATCCTCGATAGCATCACCTATGCGCGCCGAATCCAGCACACCCTATTGGCACATGGCAGCCTGTTGCAGCGCAATCTTCCCGAACACTTCGTGCTCTTTCGCCCTAAGGATATCGTGAGCGGCGACTTTTACTGGGCCGCCGAGAAAAAAGACCGGTTTTATCTGGCGGTATGCGACAGCACCGGCCACGGCGTTCCGGGCGCGTTCATGAGCCTGCTTAACATTTCATATTTGAATGAGGCGGTCATCGAAAAAGACATTCGATCTCCAGCTGGCGTACTCGATCATGTGAGACGTAAACTCATTGAAAATATCTCGCAGGAAGGCGGTCAGGACGGAATGGACGGAGCGATCATTTGCATCGAACAAGACCAGTCTAAAATTCGATATGCGGCTGCACACAATGGAATCGTGGTGTCAGGAGCAGGTTCATACAGTGAATTCCCTGCCGACAAAATGCCCATCGGAAAAGGTGAGCGCACCGATGCGTTCAGCGAAAGAGAGATTGACGTTCCCGCAGGCCAGATGGTTTATCTCTATACCGACGGATTCGCAGATCAATTCGGCGGACCTAATGGAAAGAAATATAAATACAGGCAACTGAACGAGCTGTTGTCATCGCTCGCCGATTTACCGGTTCGACAACAAAAGCAACGGCTGGAAAAAGAGTTTGAAAGCTGGCGCGGCGCCCTCGAGCAGGTAGACGACGTGTGCATCATCGGATTTCGAATGCGCTAACTACGGGATATTTTTTATTACCGCCCTGGCCGATTCAAGTGCAGACTCCACGGTGCCATGCGATTTGCCAAGTGCTTCCCCTGCGAAATAGATGGTGTCGGCCACCGGCTTCGAATACATTTTCTTCGCGCGGCGCGACTCCGGGGTGGTGTATGAATAAGCCCCCAATGCATAGGCATCGCGGCTCCAGTTGAAAACCTGTGCGCGGACCAGCAACCCATTCAGGAAATCGAAGGAAACGCGCAGGGATTCACTGAGTCCCTGCATGGCCAGGCGTATTAACTCCGCGTCGGAATGTTCATCTAATCGGGCGGCTTGGCCACCGCCTGCCCAAGCGGTAATGACTGGAAATTCCGGATGTGTCCAAAACACTGGAAATTCAGATTCCGTGATGAGAAAACCCAGATCAGGTACCTGGAAGGCATGTCCACTCAATCGATCATCTGCCCAGAAACGCGCACTGAATTGGCACACCACTTTAATGGCACTTCCAAATCCGAACGACCTGGCGAGTAGCCGGTGATTGGGCAGATCAGGTTCGAAGGATAGATGTGCCGGATGATCCTTCCCTGCAAGAAGCGACCCGACCGACAAGGTGAGGACGACTTTATCACCGGTAAACTCGCTTCTGTCTTCACATTGAATTGTGACATGTCCCGGCGACCAGCGTATTTCTTTCGCTCGCTTTTTTAAAAAGATCTGGGCACCACTTTGAATAGCCTCACGTGAAAGGAACCGAACGAGTTCGCCATAACCCTTCGGCAATATCGCCGAGCTTTCCATGCTGTCGCCTGACCATTCTGCTCGCAACGAAAACATGCTGATCCTCGACGCATCTGCAGCATCGAATCCTTCAGCCATCCGACGGATCGTGCGGATAAGATCGGGCTGGTCTGAAAAATGAGTCGACAAAAACGTATCGAGCGTCGTGTCTTTTTTTAATTGCATGGCCTTCTGCATGAACTGATCCATACCAGGGATCGGTTCATCAGCAGGAGTAATCCTGCCACGATCCGACCGATAGAATTTTTCTTCACTTTCGGCTGAACGGATTCCCGCGCGGCGCATCAGGGCTTTGGTGAGCGGCGATTTGCCGTGAATGAATTCAGCGCCTGTTTCCAGCGGCTGACCAAATACCCCATTCTGCGTGTGAATGCGTCCGCCCACGCGATCACTTGCTTCGATCAGTGTCACCTGCCACCCTTTCTGCAACAGTTCGCGGGCGACATACAGCCCTGAAATGCCGGCACCTAAAATCAATACGCGTTTTGATTCAGACATGGTTCGAATTAAAAGGAATAAAATATGATGCCGGTCAGAACCTGATGCCGATCAGCAGCATGTCGTCAGTTTGTTCCTGATCTCCCTGCCAGTTGTTGATCGCCGATTCAACGGTGGCATGTTGACGCTGCATGGGAAAAGCCTGGATGGATTGCAACATTTCCCGCAGCCTGCTGATCATGAATTTCTTACCGTCGAGCCCACCAAATTGGTCCTGGATGCCATCGCTGAACATATATAGCGTGTCGTTCGGGTGGATTGTAACCTGATGCTCAGTGAAGTTCTTCTGGAACCCAGCCACATAACTTCCGATTGGTGCTTTCGAGCCTTTGATCTCTGAGATCCGGTCGCCCTTCAATAAATAAAGTGGACGACGTGCCCCGGCAAATGTCACGCGGCGTTCTCCTTCTACATAGTGGCATATCGCCATGTCCATCCCGTCGCTCGTTACATTACCCCCATGTTGCTTCAGCGTTTCATGCAGCCGGTTATCGAGGTGTCGAAGAATGTCTGCCGGACCGGTAATTCCCGACATCGTGACAATCTGATTGAGAAGCGAATTACCAATCACAGTCATCAGCGCGCCCGGCACACCGTGACCGGTGCAATCGATCGCGGCGATCACCACATCTTTGCCGCGCTTGCCAAACCAGTAGAAATCACCACATACCACATCCTTCGGTCGATAGAAAATAAAGCAATCCGGAAAAACCTGCCGGATCATATCGGTAGATGGGAGGATCGATTCCTGGATCCTGCGCGCATAATTGATCGAATCGCGGATCTCTTTGTACGCGTGCTCAAGCTTGCGGGTTTTTTCACGCACCTCCTCCGTCCGCTGCTGCACCCTCGCCTCCATATCTTCTGAATAGGCGCGGAGGCTGTCGCGCATGTGAATGAGCGCCTCGCCCAGCGTATCTTCGTTGCTCAGCGTTTCGTAGTTGACGGCGAGATTTCCTTTTCCAATTTCTTTTGCAAACGACGAAGTCTGCTTAAAGCTTCCCGACAACGCGTTCATGGCCGTGACCATTTCTCCCACCACGCCGCTGCCTCCTTCCAGGCGTTCGCTGATGGACTGTCCGCGAGCCATGCGCAACACAATCTCCTTCATGCGCTGAACGGGCATGCGAATGCTTCCGGAAATAAAGCCCGCAGCAAACAGGATGAACACCAGCAATCCTGCTGAACAGATCAATATGACTGTCATGGTGCGGCGGGCGGCGGATTCTGTAGCCGCCGTGAGTCGCGCAGCCTCGGCGCGGCTCTGCGCAACGATCGACCCCGCCATCGCGATCAATTCATCGCTTCGCGGCAGCACTTCGGTCTCGATCAGTTCCTCACATGCAAATTTCTTTTCGGGATTCTCGTAGTCGTCAAACGTAGCCAGGGTTTGCATGATCCCGGTTTCCACGTCGATCAGTTGGTTGAACTTAGCGAAAACACGAGCGAGGCGGATGCCATCGTCCGAGCGTCCGCGAAGAACGGAAAGATGCCGCAGTTTTTTCTTCAGGGCAGGATACCGCTGCTGATGAAGCTTCCGAAGCTTTTGCTTGTCCTCCACGCTATTTTGCAGGTACACCCAGTTGGTGGCGTACATTTTCGATTCGGTGACCATGAGGTTGAGCTCGCTCAACGCCTCCACGTAAGGATTGATCCTGCGCGTCATGGCCTCAATGCTCTGCTTGCTTTTCTGAATGAGGAAAAAGCTGATCACGGCATTCGCCACCACCGTCACCACCACCAGCAGCAGTGCGCTGTTGATCCTGGGGAATCCGGTATTGAAAACCTTCAGCTTCATGGCGTGTGCGGAGATCCTTGTCCGCAGGCAAAACAAATATAGGATTCAGCGCGTTCGCGGCTGCACAAACCGTTTCGCAACTCCGCAGTTCCCGTCCCGCCGAAAGCGTATTATTCCTTAATTTGGAGCCCATGTGCAAATACCTCTGTACAGCTTTGCTGTTCGTATTTGTCACCGCCGCATCTGCGCAGGCGCAGCCAGGGTCGTCGCGCGATTCGATCGACTATTACGAGATGTCGATCGAGCAACTCATGAAGATCAAGGCACATGGTCTTCCCAGCGAGCTTGAAAAACTAATCAACGAGCTCATTGCGGCGGCATCCAAAAAGCCGCTGAATACCCGCGAATCTCCTGCCATCGTTAGCCTCATTACTGAAGAGGAGATCCGGAAATCGGGCGCACGCGACCTCATCGACGTACTTCGCCTGGTGCCAGGAATCGATTTCGGAGTGGATGTGGAGGGCGTTGTGGGAATCGGCATGCGTGGCAACTGGGCCCATGAAGGAAAAGTGCTGCTGCTGATCGATGGCCAGGAAATGAATGAAGTGCTCTTTGCGACGACGCAATTCGGCAACCATTACCCCATCGGCCTGATCCAGCGCATTGAAGTGATCCGTGGTCCCGGTTCTGCGATCTATGGTGGATTTGCGGAATATGGAGTCATTAACATCATCACTAAATCGGCTAGCGACCTGTCGGGCGGCATGCTGGACTTCACAAACGGCTTCTATTCTTCCACCCTCGCTCGTCAAAATCTGAACATCGGACTCGGCGATCACAAAGGCGACCTGAAATATAGCGTTACAGGGCAGATCGGCCGCTCAAGCCGCAGCGATCAGCGTTACACTGATCTTACTGGAAACAGTTTCTGGATGGCCGGTCAATCCTCGCTGGATCCCGGGTTTGTAAATGCAGCCATCTCGTATAAGGGACTTAGTGTGCGCGGCATCTTCGACGATTTCCGCACCAGCATGCGCGATGGATATGGCGACGTGCTTCCCGATGGCGCAGTGAATGAGCGTTTTTCTTCCGCCTTCACAGAAGTAAAATACGCGCTTCGCACGGGTCCGTCGCTCACCATTACTCCAAAGTTCACTTACAAAAAACAAACGCCGTGGCAGTCGGACGAATATGAAGGCAAGGATGCGTATGATAAAACTGCGTCACGGGCGCTTGGCAACATTACCATGGTTTACAACGTCAGCAGGCACTTCAACGTGGTGGCCGGCGGCGAGTTCTACGAAGACGCTGCGCATGACAGGGTGGATAGCAGCTATTTTACCGAGGGGGGCAAGCGTGTGTTTTATCACAACTATGCATTCTTCGCGCAGGGGCTCCTGAAGACCCGACCGGTGAACGTGATCCTTGGCGCGCGATATGACCGTCACAACATTTACGGGGACGCGTTTGTGCCGCGGGTGGGACTGACCAAGAAATACAACCGTTTTCATTTTAAGGCGCTTTATTCAGGAGCGTTCCGTGCGCCGTCGATCGAGAACATCAATTATATGACCGACGACGGGATCCGGCCCGAGCTTACCCGTGTAGCCGAACTTGAACTTGGCTATCAACTTTCAAGAAAATCGATCCTTACCGTCAACGTATTCGACATCACCACGAACAATCCGATCGTCTATTTGACCGACAGCGCCAACAACGACATCTACACGAATTACGGAAGTGGTGGCAGCCAGGGCATCGAAGCCGAGTACCGGTTACGGGGCAAAGAGGGTTATCTGACCGTCAACTATGCATTTTATACGGTATCTAACAAAGATCGTGTTGAAGATTACAAGGTTGCTGAACATTGGAATACGTTGCTGGCATTCGCAAATCACAAGCTCAACATCAATGCAAGCCGCAGCCTCACCAAGAACCTGTCGATTAATCCGTCTCTTAGTTTCATTGGCGAGCGCTGGGGTTATCATTTCGACGCTGACTCGGCCGCCGCCGTACTGAAAAGCTTCAAGCCGGTCATCTTGGCGAACTTGTTTGTCTGGTATGAAAGTCCCGTAAAGGGGCTTCAATTCGGCGCCGGGGTGTACGACCTGTTCGATCAGCGGTTTCACTTCATTCAGCCTTACAACGGAGGCCATGCGCCATTGCCTGGTCCGTCACGCGAAATACTTCTTCGCCTGCGATATGTGTTCCAGAGTAAGAAATCTTCGCCATGATCACGCGCGCACATATTTACGGGTGGCTGGTGATCTTTTCGGTTATTGCAGCCGGCAGCATGAGGGCGCAGGAAACGAACTATAAAGCCTATACGCTGTTCATCTACAACTTCATGAAATACGTGGAATGGCCCGAGCCGCAAAGCAGCGGCGAATTCACCCTCGCGGTGGTCGGCGATTCACCTATCAACAAAGAACTGGAAACGCTGGCGGCGACCAAAAAGCTCAAAGGACGCCCCATAGTATTTCGAAAATACAATACGGCAGAAGAGGCGCTCCAGGCCCACTTGGTGTTCGTGCCTTCTTCGAAAAGCAGCGTCGTAAAAACACTTCGTGAACAAACAAAAGGACGACCACTGCTCATTGTCGGTGAGCGAGAGGGTTTGGCCCGCAAAGGTGCCGCCATCAGTTTTGTTACGCTTGAGGACGACGCTCTGAAGTTCGATATCAATCGCCAGGCGCTCGAACAACACAACCTGCGTGTTGCCAATCAGCTGGTAAGTCTTGGGATTCCCGTAAACTAATCCGTGTCGTTACCGATTCCTAAAGTCTTTCGTGTATCCATCAGGCACTTCACGGCGATCGCGCTGATCGCGGCAGCATTATGCGCGGAAAGCCAGGTAAAGCTCTGTTCGTGGAACATTCAGAACTTCGGCAAGTCTAAGTCAGACAGCGCCGTGCGATTCATTGCAAAAACGCTGCGTGATTTCGACCTGGTGGCGTTGGTGGAAGTGGTGGCAGGCGCAGGAGGAGCGCAAGCGGTTGGCCGGCTATCGGATGAGCTTAATAGAACCGGCGCGAAATGGGATTATGTGATCAGCGATCCCACCACAGGCTCGCCCGGAAGCAGCGAACGCTACGCCTTTTTATGGAAAACTGCATCCCTGACTAAGATCGGCAGGCCCTGGCTCGATTCTGTTTTTGCAAACGAAATCGAGCGCGAGCCGTTTTTCTGTGAATTCAGGTCCAAGACCCGCCAGTTCACAGTCGCGGCTTTTCATGCGGTGCCAAAAACCAAGCAACCGGAAACCGAAATAAAGTTCTTTCGATTCTACCCGCAGAAGTATCCATCACACACATTGATCTTTTGCGGTGATTTCAATTGTCCGCAATCCCATTCTGTTTTTGGCCCGTTTCGCGAACTAACCTATGCGCCCGCTCTTACCGGATGCAAAACGTCGCTCAGAATGAAAGAGGTGAACGGCGACTGCCTGGCATCCGAATACGACAACATCTTTTTTCCGTCTTCGGTACTCCTGGTCTCGGCTGGCATAGTCGCATTTCACGAGCCTTTTCGGTCGCTGGTCGATGCGCGCCGGATTTCGGATCATCTCCCCGTCTATCTTGAATTCGAGTAATTGTCGCTTACTTCATCCGGCACGTTTTTTGTCGCCGTTCAATATCCAAACCTGGAAATGAAACCTGTTGCGACAATCCTCTTGCTTTGTACGATTCTTTCACATGCGCAAACGGTTCCGTATATCTGCCAGCCTACCGTTCAGCCCCAGCCACTCACAGCAGGCGACTCAGCGATCATTTTTACGAGGGTGATGACCCCTTGTCTCGGCAAGAGTCTTTCTAAAACCATTTCCGTTAACCACCAGCTTAAAATTATTCAGATTGGATTGTGCAAATGGAGCGGCATGCTTACAGCCATTCAGTTTTATACGGATACGTTCCGGTTGCCTCCCTTGCAACCCGGAACCTATTCAATCACCATCGCCTACACCATATCGTCGAGCGACGTGCTGTGCCAGGCGTCATCCACTCAGAGCGCAACCTATCTGCAGACTGTTTCCGGCTTAACTGCGTTGAATGAGTTGCAGATCGAAACGCTGCCTGTATTTCCGAATCCCTTTTCCGACCGGCTTTTCCTGAATTCGATTGATAAATCAGGAACAGAGGTTGTTATTTACGATCTCACGGGCCGCGAGCTGATTACATGCTCCTATGAAAACACAGGCGTCGACACAAAGGATCTGCCTCCCGGATTGTATGCGGTGCTTGTACGAAGGAGCGGGTTCGGCTCCCTGAACAGGCTGGTTAAAGCCGGGCAGCTTTAGTGCGCGCTCCTCTGAAAAAGAAAGCTGAACGCCTCCTCTACCTTTGTAACCGGAATCAGCTTGATTTTCCATTCCCTCGACTCGACGCCTTTCATGTTGAAGCTCGAGATCATCAGCTGCTTGAACCCAAGCTTTTCTGCTTCTGCGATCCGCTGCTCGATCCGGTTCACCGGCCGGACCTCTCCGGTAAGACCGATTTCGGCGGCAAAAGAAAGGTTGGCGGGAAGCGGGATCTCCTCCCCGCTGCTTAATACCGCGCACACCAAAGCCAGGTCAATTCCGGGATCTTCTACCCGAATTCCGCCCGCAATATTGATGAACACATCTTTGATGTCGAGGCGGAATCCGCATCGCTTCTCCAGCACTGCCAATAGCATGGATAGTCTTCGCAGATCGAATCCCGTGGCCGAACGTTGCGGAGTTCCATAAGCCGCGCTGCTTACCAGTGCCTGCGTCTCAATCAGCAGCGGACGATTTCCCTCCATTGTGGCGGCTATAGCCACGCCGCTTGTCGGAAGCTCGCGCTGCGTGATCAGGATCTCTGAGGGATTCGCAACCTCGCGCAGTCCCTCACCCTGCATTTCATAGATCCCCATTTCGTTGGTGTTGCCAAACCGGTTTTTGGTGGCTCGCAACAACCGATAAATATGATTGCGGTCTCCCTCGAACTGCAGTACGGTATCTACCATGTGCTCGAGCACTTTTGGTCCGGCAAGACTGCCCTCTTTGGTAATATGCCCGATCATGAACACGGGTGTATTTGTCTCTTTCGCAAACCTCAGAAACTCTGCGGCGCATTCGCGCACCTGCGTGACGCTTCCGGGACTGCTCTCTGCGAAATCGGTATAGACTGTCTGAATAGAATCAATGATCACAAGTCCCGGTCGCATTTCGGCGATCTGCTGGAAGATGCGCTGCGTATTCGTTTCCTGCAAGATGAAGCAAGTGTCGGTGGTGATGCCGATCCGGTCGGCCCTCATGCGAATCTGCTGTTCGCTTTCTTCACCGCTCACATATAGCACCTTCAGATTTTTCAGGCGCAAGGCGAGCTGCAGCATCAGGGTTGATTTACCAATGCCCGGCTCTCCACCAAACAGCACCAGGCTGCCGGGCACCAGTCCCCCACCGAGTACGCGCGACAACTCGCGCCCAGGCACCTGGATACGCGGAAACTCTTGGATACCGACTTCCTGCAGAAGGATCGCCCGGTTGGCGGTTTGGGCGGAGCGATCGGCCGAAAACACCTGAAGTCGGCTGTTCTTTGTTTCCTTCACCACCACCTCCTCGGCGTAGGTGTTCCATTCGTTGCACGACGGGCAGCGGCCTATCCATTTCGCAGCTTGCGCGCCACAGTTCTGGCAGAAATATGTGGATTTTACCTTAGACAAGGGGCGATTCTTTCGCCACTAAGGTACGGGGTTATGAAAGCGATCCCTGCTATAAAACAGAGCAAATTGTACCGGCGGGCACGCTGAGGGGTGAGTTGTTGAGTTTATGGGGACGATGCCGCTCCTGAAAAAATTTCAGAGCATATTCAGCTTCTGCATCAGCTCTTCGCGGTAGGATCCGCCAACAGGAATTACTTTCCGTTGCTTTTCGAGAATGACATTCTGGTTATCGATGCTCTGGATTTTATCGAGCCGCGCAATGTAAGAGCGGTGCACCCGCGCAAATTCAGTGTTTCCCAGCTTCTTGTCGAGGTCCTTCATCGTGGTGTGAACCGTATAGCGACCGTATTCGGTATGGATCACCACGTAATCCTTCAGCGCCTCCACGAAATAAATATCCTTCAGGTAAACTTTTACCAGACGGTTGTTCGATTTCACGAACAGCAGGTCCTTGCTGTTCGCATCCTTATTCTCAACCAGCGAGTAAAGAAAATCGCGCTCCTTCAGCAGCTCGGCATCTTTCTGGTGTTTGTAGATCGCCATTTCAATCGTCGAATGGAGATCTATTTCCTTGAACGGCTTAAGAATGTATCCGTACGGCTCCGTGATCTTGGCGCGCGACAGCGTGCCTTCGTCGGCGTATGCGGTCAAAAATATCACGGGGATGTGGTGGCGCTCCTTCACTTTCTCGCTCACCTCGATGCCCGACATGTTTCCCTTGATCTGGATGTCCATCAGCACCAGGTCCGGCTTCAGATCGTCGATCTTCTCCAGCGCGTCGGCTCCGTTATTCGCGGTGCCCACCACGTTGTATCCGAGCTTCGTTAGGCTGTTCTGGATGTCCTTGGCTACGATGCTTTCGTCCTCCACAATGAAAACATTTAATTTCTCCATCTTCTGTTTACTGTTTAAAGCTTACGACGACTTCGGTGCCCGCTTCGGGACCGGAATTAAACTTCAGGTCGGCATCTATCTGCTCGATCAGTGTATTCACCAATTGAAGTCCCAGCGAGTGTGAGTTGCGGAAGTCGACGCCGGGCGCGAAGCCCACGCCGTCGTCTTTCAACTCTAAAAATACCAATTTATCCTCGCAACGCAAATTAAATGTAATCATGCCTTGCCGGTCGCCTGGAAACGCGTGTTTGATTGCATTCGTCACGAGTTCGTTGATGATGAGGCCCGCTGGTATTGAGCTATCCAGCGAAAGCGTCACCTCGTCCATGTTCAGGTTCAGCCTGATCTTGTCGTTGGAATACGAGTACGACTGCACAATGTTGTTGAGCAGCGTGTGAACGTACTGTGAAAAGTTGACCGATGAGAACGATTTGTTCTGGTATAGACTCTCGTGAATGTAGGCCATCGTCTTGATGCGGTTCTGGCTTTCCTTCAGGAGCGTGAGCGCATATTCATCCGACACGTATGACGATTGCAGGTTGAGGATGCTGCTGATCACCTGCATGTTGTTCTTCACGCGGTGGTGCACTTCGCGCAGCAGGATTTCTTTTTCCTTCAGCGAGAGCTCCATACGCTGCTGCACGATCTTCTTTTCGGTGATGTTGTGCGCGATGCCGCTCACTTCCACCACTTCGTCGTTCTCATAGATCGGATTCAGGAATATCTCCAGGTAAATGTTCTTCTTATCCTTGTCGGTGGTCTGAATTTCAAAGTTCGTTGCCTGTCCCTTGAACGCCTTGTCGTAGTGGTGTTTCAACAGCTCGGTATATTCCTGGTCGTTTGACAGCACACCGCGGTCGAGAACCAGCCCCACATACGGCTGGGTGTTATAAAGCGCCGTTACCAGGTCGAAGTAGTTGCGATTAAAGGACGTGAGCTTTTCATCGCGGTCGATGGTCCAGATGTAATGGTGGCTGCTGTCGAAAATGGCGCTCAGCTTGCCGGTTTGCTTAATGAGTTTCTGCTCATAGATCTTTGAATCTGTAATATCGTGGGCTATACAGCTGATCTCCCGCACGTCCTTCGAGGCGTTCGGGATCGGATTGATGTAGATCTTGCGATAGATTTTCTTCTCCCGTAAATGATCCTCCTTTTCAAACTCGAGCTTTTTTCCCTTTAGCGCATCTCGGTAGCGAGGGTACCAGAATGCAGTATAGGATTCCTGGCCCTTTGTCAGGTGTTCGTCGATCTTATATCCGGCGCGGATCTCGATGTTATGGTGCTGCTTCACCACGCGGAAAAAATTCTGGTTGAACGACGTCACTTCGAGGCGCTCGTTCACGGTCCAGATCAGGTGGGTCGAGTTTTCAAGGATTGACGACAGGTGCGCGGTTCTTTCAATGAGCGCCTTCTCCACCTCCTGCCGTTCGCGGATCTCTTTCTGAAGCTGCTTATTGGTGGTTTCTGTGATAATGGCCTTCATCCGCTCGCGCTCAAGCTGCCGCTGCTCACTCAGGTTGTTAACCAGCGATAGGATGCAGTCCTTGTTGTTAAACTTAATGAGTACCGAATTGATCTCCACCTCCAGTGGATTGCCCTCCACGTCGCGCACCACATAGTTGTGAAACTTTGTAGTCGCCGGTTTCCTGCTGTAAAGCTCCTGGATGCGGTCGATCGCCTTTTTGCGGTCACCCTCTTCGAAAAAGTCAAGCGCGAAACGGCCCAGCGCCTGGTTTTTATTGCTGATCTTCAACAGCTTCATCAGTGCTTTGTTCACATACAGGCACACGCCGTGATCGTGAATCACATATGCCACTGGCGAATTGTCAAGCAGGTTCCGGTAATTCAGGTACTGGTTTTGAATCTCTATATCGGCTTCCTTTTGCTCGGTAATGTCGCGCAGAATGTTAATGAAAAAAGCAATTTTTCCGCGGGTATCTGTAATGGGAACGAGGTTATTCTCCAGCCAGACCTCCTCACCTTTTTTGCTAAGCACCTTAAAGGCAAAGTGGTGGTTCTGCTCGACGTTTTTTCGCTGCAGGTTCCTGAGCAGCTTATCAGACGCCTCGTATTCCTCGTGGTTCGCCACGATGCGGTCGCGGAGAAAAGAGCTGTCATTGATCAGCATTTTGTAATCGTACCCGAGTATCTTGCGGATGTTCGGACTTACATAGAGATATTTCTCAGTAGGTACATAGGTATAGAAGGCGATGATATCGTTGCCGTTGTTCGTAATGAGGTCGAACTTTTTCTTGCTTTCGATCAGCAGTTCCTCCGCCTCCATCCGCTCGGTCACATCACGCATGTTACCGATCACACCTACCAGCTTCTTTTTTTTATCGAACACGCCGTTCGAAACAATCTCCAGGTATTTGTAGGTGCCACTCTGGTGCTTGAACCGCAGCACCACTTTTTTTTCCTTATCAGTGCTGGGTAATTTCTCGTATTCGCTGCGCGACAACGCCAGGAGATACCGGTCCTCGGGGTGAACCTGGCTCTTCAACATCTCGGGATTGGCGTAGATCTGCTCGGGGGTATACCCCATCACATTCTTTGTTGAATCGCTGATGAATTTGAGCTGCAGCCTGGGAGAAAAAGTAAAATGGAAGATCACATCATGGCTGTTGGCGCTGATCTTGTGCAACAGGTCGCGCGCCATTTCCGATTCGGTGGCGAGTATCTTTCGCTTGGATATCTCCTCGAATACGGTCTGGATGACCTTTTTCTTCTTGAAATATACTGCGTTGGAGTTCGCCTCGATGACGATTTTTTTTCCTTTGAAATTGGTGAACTCGCGTTCGAAGGCGAACAGCTGCGCGCCGCTTAGCAACAGATTATTGTTTCTTTTTACGAGAGGGTGAAGCTTCTTGTCGAGGAACTGGAAGAGGGTGAATTTGTGAAGGTTCCTGATTTCGCTTTTCGGAATCTCAAAAATATCAATGGCTTTTTTGTTGAGAAAGTGAATCCGTTTGTTATCAAACAAAATCACCGCAACGGGAAGGGTGTTCAAAGTCCCTTCATCCACCTGTGTGGGATGTTCAGCAGCCATAGTCTATTCCTCAGCAGCCGCTACTTGCGGATCGTCTGCGTTCGGTTCTCGTCCAGCTTCAGGTTGTACGTGCGCAGACTCTCCTCGTAGGTCGGGCGGATTTTCTCACCCTGCCACTTCACCTCGATATCATTCTTAAAGGTGATGGTAAGATAGTGATAATCCTGTTCATCAAAATATTTCCAGTCACCTTCTTTCATCCCCCCCACATAGCTTCCCGCATACATCCGCGCACCATTGGGATGCCACACCTGGTGCGGTCCAACCGGCACCCCCGCTTCGAACCTTCCCTCAAACCGCCTGATCTTCGAGGGCATGTACCACGATCTCCATAAACTGTCAGGTTCATCATTCACATAGTTTCCTATTTCCTTGTAGTCCGGCGTTTCATAAATCCACCTGCCTTCCTTCCGGTTTTCAACAAATGTGCCTTGCAATACAACCTTTCCATCCTCTGTATAATCTTTGAAATCGCCGTCTCGAAGTCCATTTACGTAGTTTTCTTCCCGCATCAGCTGGCCACTTTCATAATACCATTTCCAGGGACCCTGCGCCCGACCACGCTTGTCATATTTGCCTTTTTGCTCGAGCTTCCCAGAGGGATAAAAAAACTCCCATTCTCCGGTTCGCTGATTATCGCGATAAGTGCCTTTGCCGCGGAATTCACCTGAGTTGTGATACTCCACCCATTTACCCGTCCTGTTTCTTAAACTGTCAACGGCCCCTTTGGCAACTACAATTCCGTCAAAATACTCGATGGCGCTGTCAGGAACCGGCACATTGCGGCAAACCAGCCTCTTCACGAAAATATCAGTGGTGTCGTCGCGCCTGAAAATACTGCTGTCGCATTGCCATTTTTGTTTGTATCGATAGTGGGTGCCAATAGGATCCCCATCTGCATACACCCCTTCATATTTGAGCGTGCCGTCTTCAAAAACCTCGCGGTATATTTCCACATTGGCAATTTCTGGCGCGTGCAGAATGCGCTTGCCATTGTTGAATTTCTTGGTGGAAAGTAAATTACCTTTTACATCGTACTCCTTTACATACCCATCGAGCGAGTCGTCATTGAATTTTTGCTCTTTCTTGATGACCATATTTTCATGAAAGTCTTTCCAGATTCCCTGCTTCCTGTTTTTCTCGTCTCGCTGGTTGATCCGCTCATACCCCTGTAGAACACCTCCCTTGTAGGTTGAAATTCCCGTGATCAACGAATCATCACTGTATTCATAGGCAGTTCCTTCCTGCCTTCCTTTCGTAAATGGCACCAGGGTTTTGGTTCGTCCATTTTTATGAAAGGTCCGGGTTAACCCTTCCTTCAGGTCATTCGAATACGATTCGGTGGAAATCACCTTTTCAAGGGTATCGTAAACAATCAACTTGCCGTTTTTCTTCCCCTCCCGGTACTGGATAGATTTAGAGAGCCTCCCTTTTTCGTCATAAAACTTCCAGGTGCTGTCGAGCAGGAAATTGCGCCGGTTGCCCTCAATTTTCAGCTTCCCGTTCTTGTAGTAATTTTTCCAGTATCCGTCGGGTTTTCCATCCTTCATCATCCCTTCACTGCTTATTTTTCCGTTTTCGTAAAAAAACTTGTTATAGCCATTGGGATTGGCCTTTTGGGCACTCAGTGAAGTGGCAAGGAAAAGTAAAATGACGGAGATCGTCCGGAAGGCGGCATTCATTTTGTGGGGGCCGGGTACTGCATGGACAGCGAAGCTAAGCTGGTTCTTTGAATTTCCCCAACTGTTGACCGACCTGCCTACTTAATACAATACCTTCTTTTTTAAAATTTAAATTTGTGTATTGGTATATTATAGGGGTGTTGAAACTGTTAGGTAAATCTTAAGGAAGTATGAGATTTGTTGTAAATCAAGATCGGATTAACAGGTTATAAACAAAGATAACGGATCAACATACTGAGTAGTTGATGCGTAGCTTAAATTAACAATAGTGAATTGCACTCACCACTTAAAAGTTTCGACGCAAGTTGAAGTGATTTTTTGGGGATAAAGTCGTCGATAAAAAACAGGACGAAAGGAGAACAATTACTTGACTTTGATGGAAATATTTCCACAGGACTATTAAATCGGGTGTTGGCATATAATTTGCGTCCGGATTACTCACCTCAGATTAAAATGTACACGAATCGATTGTTTACTAACTATGTTTATGGACGCTTGATAATCAACCGCTTAATTTTTGTATGTTAATTAACGTTGATGACTTTATTTTTTAACAGAACGCGGCACAGTCTTATATCTGAATAAAAATGAGTAAAAAAATTCCCATTGGGTCCGATCACGCGGGCTATCAGCTCAAGCAGGAGTTGATTTCATTCCTGAAAGAGAAGGGATACGACCCGCTTGACCAAGGAACACATAGTGAAGAGCGCGCCGATTATCCTGATTTCGGCCATGCTGTTGCTAGGGATGTGCAGGAAGGCCGCGCAGATATGGGTATATTAATGTGCGGAAGCGGAAATGGTATTGCCATGAGCGCCAATAAGCATCCTGGTATTCGCGCCGCTTTGTGCTGGAACGCAGAAATCGCCAAACTTGCCCGCGAACATAACAATGCGAATATCCTGGTTCTACCAGCCAGGTATATGAGTGACACAGAGGCCAGGGTTTGTGTTGAGATCTTCCTGAATACGAAATTTGAGGGCGGTCGGCATGCTGACCGCGTAGCAAAGATCGATTTAAAGCGATAAACATGAAGTCAGTTTTGAAAGTTGCCGTCATCGCATTTAGCGCGATCGGATCATTTAATCTGGATGCGCAATCTCCTGTGAATTTTCCGGTGGTTAAGGGAGAAACACTGGACAATAAAGTGATCACCGTCCCCCACACGAATGGCAAACATACCATTATAGGTGTCGCCTTTAACCGAAGCGCGGAAGATCTGCTTAAGCGTTGGCTTCAACCGATGTTTGAAACATTCATTAAGGATGAAAGCGGCGGTGGGGGGTTTGACCTCGCGGACTATCATGATGTGAACTTTATTTTTATTCCTGTGATCGCCGGCTTATCAACTGTGGAGGATGAGTTCAAAAAGGGAACCGACAAGCAATACTGGCCTTATATCTTGGATATTCAGAAGTCAGACTCGAAAGAGCTCAGCAGGGTTTTGAATGTGAAGGACGAAAAGGTTCCCTATTTCTACGCGGTAGACCCTGCTGGGAAAATTCTGGAGACAGTAAGCGGCGCTTACGATTCAAAGAAAATGGATAAGCTTGAAGAGGCCGTGGATAAATGATCGCCGATGGTCCATTCGCGCTGATTTCCAAAGGAAATTGTTTTGTGGTTGATAGCGCGATTAGCGACGGAGAGCAGAAATTCATTTGAGTTTTAAGAACCCCTCCGGTTCAGTGAGACTTGCTTTGGAATCGCAAACTCCGCCGAGTCCCTTTGTTTTCGATCAGGTTTACCTGGGCTGATCTACTTTCCCAAACAAAACAAAACTTACCTTTTAGACAGGCAGCTTCGGCCCGCCCGGGGGGATAATTGCCTATCTTTGACCCCCTTTTTTGAATGAGTCATACGACATAATTGTAGTGGGTGGCGGACACGCCGGTTGTGAAGCCGCCGCAGCTGCCGCGAATCTTGGTTCTAAAGTTTTGCTGGTGACCATGAACATGCAGACGATTGCACAGATGAGCTGCAATCCTGCCATGGGTGGCGTGGCCAAAGGCCAGATCGTTCGCGAGATTGATGCGATGGGCGGCTATAGCGGCATCGTGAGCGATAAAAGCTCAATTCAATTCCGCATGCTCAACCGAAGCAAGGGACCCGCGATGTGGAGCCCGCGAACGCAGAACGACAGGATGTTGTTTGCGGCTACCTGGCGGGAAATGCTCGAAAAAACTCCTAACGTCCATTTCTGGCAAGATATGGTTCGCAGCCTGATTTTGTCGGATGACAAGAAACGCGCGGTTGGTGTAGTAACCGGCCTCGGGCTTGAGTTTCGCGCGAAGGCTGTTGTGCTGACAAACGGAACATTTCTGAATGGCATCATTCACATTGGAGAGAAACAAATTGGAGGCGGAAGAACTGGCGAATCGGCCAGCCATGGAATAACAGAACAGCTTGTCCAAATTGGATTTGAAAGCGGTCGAATGAAGACCGGCACTCCTCCCCGGCTAGATGGCCGATCAATTAACTATTCGAAAACGGAGATCCAGGAGGGGGATACTCGACCGGATAAATTCTCTTATCTCGATAACACATCTCCTTTTGAAGTAAACGGGAATGTCAGGCAGATGCCTTGTCATATTACCTACACAAACAAGGAGGCCCACGAAATTCTAAAAACAGGTTTTTCTAAATCACCGATGTACCAGGGAAGGATCCAGGGACTCGGGCCGAGATATTGTCCGAGTATTGAGGACAAGATCACCAGGTTTAGCGAACGAGAACGACATCAGCTCTTCATTGAACCGGAGGGATGGAATACAGTCGAGATTTACTTGAACGGGTTTTCGTCTTCTTTGCCAGAAGAAGTTCAATTAAAGGCATTACGTTGTGTTCCGGGACTTGAAGGGGCGCGGATGTTCCGCCCAGGCTACGCCATTGAATATGATTACTTCCCCCCTACCCAGCTGCGGCCTACGCTAGAGACGCAACTAGTTGATAATCTGTATTTTGCCGGACAAATAAATGGAACCACAGGGTATGAAGAGGCTGCGGGACAGGGTTTAATGGCAGGAATCAATGCCCATTTAAAAATCAAAGGCGAGCAGCCCATGGTGCTAAATCGTTATGAGGCATACATCGGGGTGCTGATAGATGACCTGATCACAAAGGGTACAGATGAACCTTACAGAATGTTCACTTCGCGCGCCGAATATCGTTTGTTGCTTCGCCAGGATAATGCCGATGCAAGGTTAACCCCGCTCTCCAAATCTATTGGCTTAGCAAGTAGTGAGCGATTGGAAAACGTCCGTAAAAAACAGAAGGCTGCTTCGGAGATTGAGAGTTGGTTTAGGAATAATAGTGCGGATCCTGATGGGATCAATTCCATGTTGGAAACCATAGATTCTGCAGCAATCTCTCAGAAGCAACGATACCACAGTTTGCTTGTGCGCCCGAACATTTCTATTGTCGATTTAGTCACGCACATCCCGGAGGTCAGAAACGCGATGGATCGATATGATGCGACATCAATTGAGCAAGCCGAAATACTGATGAAATACGAGGGGTACATTGAAAGGGAGAAAGAGAACGCAGAAAAGCTGAAACGACTGGAAGATTTGAAAATTCACTCGGATTTCAATTTCAACACAGTAAGTGGCCTCGGAAACGAGGCAAAGGAAAAACTAAGTAAGTTCAGGCCCGCAACCGTTGGCCAGGCAAGTCGAATATCGGGGATCAATCCTGCCGATGTTTCGATTCTGCTAATTCATCTCGGCCGTTAAACGTTGCACGTGGAACCGTCTCAATTATTTTTTCGTGAAAAATGTCCCGTATGCCGTGTCCAGGGCAATTACGAGCCTTTTCTTTTAAGTGTGGATCATACGGTTTCAAAGCAGACGTTCCAAATTGTAAAATGTAAGAGCTGTGGGTTGGTCTTCACGAATCCAATTCCCCCCGAAAGCGAGATTGCAAAATACTATCAGTCGGAAGAATACATCTCTCATTCAGATACCAAAAGGGGACTTGTTGCAAAGATTTATCACCTGGTGAGGAATTACGCCGTTGGGCAGAAGCTAAAACTCGTTTCCACATTTGTTTCACGTGGAACACTATTGGATTTCGGCTGCGGCACAGGTGCATTCTTAGAGCGCGCAAGAAAGTCAGGGTGGGAGGTCACTGGAATGGAACCTGATCCGGGAGCTAGGGCATTGGCTGCCCATACGGGACTATCAGTACTTGGATCACTTGACGAGGTGAATCGTTCCGTGGCTCCTGATTCGATGACAGCCATAACCTTATGGCATGTTTTAGAACACGTTTACGTCCTTCATGATACGGTCGAATCTCTCACAAGAATACTCTCGCCAAGAGGTGTGATTATCGTCGCTGTGCCGAACCACGTGAGTCGTGATGCGGATTACTATGGTAAACACTGGGCTGCATATGATGTTCCAAGGCATTTATATCATTTCGACAGGAAGACTATCACTCAGCTTATGACTACCCATGGACTTCGACTTGAGGATGTCCGGCCAATGGTATTCGATAGTTTCTATGTGAGCTTATTGAGTGAGAAGTATCGCCACGGTAACACCCGGCTGTTTCGCGGTTTCTTGCGAGGATTGATGTCGAACCTTTCTGCACTCCGAACCGGGGAGTATTCCAGTTTGATTTACGTGTTTCGGAAGGGGTAGGAGAATCGGCACCCTTCAGGATCTCAGGGCGCGTCCATCTGTTTAAACCGGTGGCTGAGGCTCTCGAAACCACCGGTGATCATCCTTCGATTCCGAGATTGGATCACGCACCCTTCGGGAACCTCAGGGTGCGCTCTGAATTTATAGGCTGGGGATCCAGAATTCGTACGGGTGGCTGAGACTCTCGAAGCCACCGGTGTGTGTTCCTTCCTAATCTTCGAAAACTACTCTGTGGCGCCCTTCAAGAACTCAGGGTGGGTGCGTTGTCGTTGTTTATAATTCGAATACCGGTGGATGAGGCTCTCGAAACCACCGGTGATCATCCTTCGATTCCGAGATTGGATCACGCACCCTTCGGGAGCCTCAGGGTGCGTTGAAATTATAGGCTGGGGATCCAGAATTCGTACGGGTGGCCGAGACTCTCGAAGCCACCGGTTAGAGTTCCGCTACATGTACATTTTGGAGTGTTCAGATGGTAGTTTCTAAGTAGGAAGCACCAAGCACCTCATAAGGCGTCTCGAACAACACCAGAATGGTGAAGGAGCGAACTATACTAAAAAACGTCTTCCGGTTAAACTGGTCTATCACGAAACCTTCACAAGAATCGATCGTGCCTTTTATCGAGAGAAGCAGGTGCAGGGTTGGAGCAGACACAAGAAGCTAGCATTGATCTATCGGATGCCCGAAGAATTACCTTAGCTATCGAAGAGGAGAAAGCCGAATCGGTAGATAGTCTGCCGCACCCCTCGAGAGTTTCGGGGTGCGTTCTATATCTAAGCCGGTGGCTGACGCTCTAGAAGCCACCGTAATTACTCCGGACACAACTAATGTTTCACGTGGAACAGTATCCCTACTTTGAAAGAATCTTAAACTCCGTTCTGCGATTTGTTGTCCGCCCTTGTTCGGTGTCGTTTGACTCTAACGGCTGAGTTTCCCCGTATCCTTTGGCTACCAGGCGGCCCTTATCGATTCCTTTCGAAGCCACATAATCTACAACTGTTCGTGAGCGACTTTCACTTAGCTTTTGGTTGTATTCGTCACTGCCGAGGTTATCGGTATGACTACCGAGTTCAATCTTGATCCCAGGGTTTTCTTTTAGTAGTTTGACAAGACGGTTAAGTTCTGCCGCGGATTCAGGCTTGATGGTTGCCTTATCAAAATCGAAGAAAATGTTCTTAAGGACTATCGTACTTCCGATGTCCATCTTTTTTAACGCGATATCGAGAGCATATTCCTGGAATTCGGCGTCAACAGGTAGGTTAAAGTTCTCAGAATGAAATAGATAACCTTCGCATTTAACTGCAAGGCCATAGTTTTTTCCACTGGGGAGCGTTACCAGGTATTTGCCGGTGCTGCTATTGGACTTGAAAGTTGCGAGTACAATGTTCTTGTCATTATCAACTAACTCGATCGATGCTTCAAGTGGTTTTTGAGTTTTTTCGTCGCTGATGATTCCCTTTAGCAAGGTAAGATGTGAGGACGGCACCTCAATTTCACTTTGAGACCGCATGTTGGCAACGGGGTTTGGCACTTTGGCCAGCAATTGATCTTCGCTGTTCATGAGCGGCATTTTTTCGGGACCCAGGAAGGTGATCTTGTAAATGTCTTTGTCGCCGTATCCTCCCTGTTTAGCTGAAGCGAAATAGGCGCGATTGCCGCTACCGCTCACTACAAAGAACACGTCATCATCCGGCCCGTTTATCGGATATCCTAAGTTTATCGGGGGCTGCCATTTTCCCTCAAGAAAACTGGTTTTGAAAATATCATACCCGCCCATTGAATTGTATCCTTTGCTTGAAAAATAAAGCGTGGTTCCGTCTGGATGCATGAATACGCCTTCCTCCCCATATTTTGTGTTGAGATCGGGCCCGATATTCTTTGAGGGACCCCAATCGCCACTGGGATCGAGATCGCAATAGTAGATATCGTCGTCACCGAGCCCGTGCTCCTTGTTGCTTACGAAATACAACCGTTTTCCGTCGAAGCTCAGACTTACAGTTGACTCGTGGTATTTCGAGTTGATGTTCTTATTCATATGAACAGGAGGCTCCCAGTCCAACCCGAACAATACCGTTTCATATAAATCGCCGCCATCGCCCGGACCAAAACGATATACATAAAGCCGGCTGCCATCGGGCGACAGGCCCGCCGTTGCATCGTGTCCCTCGGTATTCACGTTTTTACTCACTGATCGGGCTGGCTGCCATTTCCCATTCGCTTTTTCTGAAACGTAAACATCCTCGAAGAAGGCATTATCTGAAGCGTCTTTCTTTCCGCCAGTAGAAGTTTGCCGCCTTCCTGTGAAAAAAATGGTCGCTTCGTCGGCAGAGATCACGGGACCATATTCCGGGAAAGCTGAATTGATGTTCGGACCCAGGTTGTCGACAAATACCCGTTCAGGTTTCGCGCTCAGCAGCTTTCCACTTTCACATTCGGCAAGCTTTTTCTTCAGATCATCGATTCCTGCTGCAAATGCTTTTGCTCGCGGAGTGAGCGCCTTTAACTGGGCAGCGTATAGCTTCGATGCATCGTCCCACCGTGCATTCAGGTGATATGCCCACCCAAGCCAGAAAGCAATGTCGGGTTCGCATGCGGGGTCGAGCTGGTAAGCAGTTTCCAGGTGCCTGACGGTTTCTTTCGCAACCGGATCCGTAAAGAACCAAATCAATCCCAGCATATAATTGAGTCGCGCATTGTTGGGGTTGAAACGATTGGCGTCGTTGAGGGGCGAAAGGGCATTGCGAAAAGATGAATATCCGGCTCGCCGGTAATCGCGCACACTTACTGGCAGGTATTTGTGCTCCATCAAGTACCCCTTCCGATGCTCTTCGAGCTCGGACCTCCCCTGCGTATAAAAATCAGTACCGAGGTCAAGCTTCTTAACCGCCTCCCGCAGTTCCTCTTTCTTGCCGGGAAATGCCGACTTCTCGAATTCCACGCTTTGTGCCATGATCACCGACGAGCACACTCCCAGGGCGAGTAACAAGGGTGCTTTCATCAGTCGACGCATGAGGTGAACATGAAACTCTTAGCATTTGGAACTCCCAGATCGGCGGCCTTTTTCCAGTCGGCGCAGCATCCCTCTTCTTCCCGCAGCATCTGGCGAGCGATACCGCGGTTGTACCAGGCGGCCCCGTTTTTTTCATCGAGTGAAATAGCCCTCGAGGTCAGCTCTTTTGCCTTCTTGAAATCCTGTTGTCGAATGGCGATCGAGGCTAGGTTGTTATAAGCGCGAGAATTGTTCTGATCGATCTTCAATACCCCTTCGAAGTCGGCCTTGGCGGCGTCAAATTGTCCCTGCTCGTAATAAGTCACGCCGCGATTGATGAGCGCCACCAGGTATTTTCCGTCCGACCTCAACGCTTTGCTGTAGGCGGCGATGGCGTCGGGAAAATTCCGATTCATGCGCAGGGCGGAACCCAGGTTGTTATACACAAATGCTTTTGATGTATCGATGTCAATGGCTTTCCGGTAATCTGCGATCGCTCCGGCAAGATCGCCCTTCGCCCGCCTGGCGCTTGCACGGTCGTTGAAGGCCGACGCATTGTTGGGATTCGCGGTAGTCGCGATCGTGTAATAGCCGATGGACCTATCAAATTCACCCCGCTCGAAAGCCAGCAGCCCTTTGTAATATGCCGCGTCGGCATGGGTTCCGTTTAAACGGAGGCACGCGTCGAGAGCCACCTCCTGGCTGTCGCGCATTCCGGCGCCTGAAAAAATCAGGCTTTTGTTGAATAGATAATCGATGTTCTGTGGATTGGCCTGAATGGCAAGATTGATGTCGACCAACGCCTCGTTGTGACGCGACAGGTTGGAAAAAGCGATAGCCCGGTTAGCCAGCGCTTTGTCGAAACCGGGGCGCGCTGCAAGCATGCGCGTAAACAGATCCGCGGCCGTATTAAAATCTCGTCCTTTCAGCGCGGCCAGTCCCTTGTTGTAATCCTCTTCCGCCTGTTGTTCGGGTGTGAGTTGTATGGCGATCTTCACAGTATCGTTTTGGCTCTGCAAGGGCATCGAGGCAAAAAAGAAGATCATCAGTGAAAGCCCTTTTGTTGTAAAGGCGGGCAGGGTGGGAGCGGGTACTTGAAAACGGGGAGTCAAAAGCAAGGTTTTGCCGCTGAATTTACGAAACCGGACTCAGCATGGCGTTCATTATAAAAGTACCTACACGCGGGGAAGTCGTTTCCACACACGCCGGAATATTTAAACAGGGCATTTTTAATAATTTCGCTGGAGGTCCCAATGTGCCGTTCCCTCCTGATCGTGTTGACCATGCTGCTGATCCGAATTTCGGATGCACAGGTCGATACCCGCCAGGAATCACCGAATCGATTAACGCGCAAGGAAAAAAAAGCTCGGACGCGCGCTGCGGCCGACTTTAAAAAGGCGGCTGCCACACTGGAGCTATTCCATCAGTCTTTTTTTACGATCGCGTCGAATGAACCAATTGGCGTGTATGCGGCAGAAAAAGCCGGCGAGCGATATGCGCGCGCGCTGTCAGCCATCGATCGGTTCGGAAATTCGGCAACGGTCGACGAGCTCATTCGGCGCGCGGAATTACTCGCCGTGGGCCGACAATTCCGGGATGCCGCAGCGTGCCTGAGAAGGGCACAGTCGCTCACAGAAAAAGACAGCCTGCCTAAAGCCCGGTTACCTCTCTGGAACGCGTTCGCCATGCTTTATTTAACTGAGCAACGTCCATACCAGGCTTCCATTTACAACGAACGCGCATTAGGTCAAATAGGCACGGATTCGTTAAGTGATCCCGAGCTCGGGGCACTTAATCATCGCGCATTGTTGTTGCGAGAAAGAATGGATCTTAGGTCGGCGGAGGAGATTCTGCGCCGATCTGTGTCAAAAGCAAAGCAGTCTGGGAACCGCCTGGCCACGTTTTCTTTGATCAACAACCTGGCCATCGTTCTCGCTGAGGAAGGGCGATTGAGAGAGGCTGAGAGCGTGCTCAGTACGGGGCTCACAGAGGGTTCCCAGGAAAATGGAGACGCTGACATTACCTACATTAACGCCCAGGTAAACCTGGCCATGATCGCATTTGCGAACGGGCGGGCAGGACAGGCAGAGAGCATTCTGGAACGGGCACTGGTGTCATGTGCGCGGCAATTTCTCAGGGAGGACGTCGCCAAAGTCACGTTGCTGCTTGCGCAGGTGTTAACCAGCGAAAGGAAATTTGAGGATGCGCATCGGCTGCTGATTCGAATGATGGATGACAGCCGCAAGTATGGGGCGCCGGCTGAATCGATCAAGAGCAGGATTGCGCTGGCCCTGGCACAATTGGCGAGATTCAGATCGAATCCTGCGGGCGCACTGGAATGGCTTGAGCGGGTTGACGCCACGCCGCCATATCGGAATGCCGCAGAACAATGCCGGGCACTTGCGTTGTTCGAAATGGGAAGGATCACAGAAGCAAAGGCTAGTTTCAAAACCCTGTTCGATAGGGGATGGTATTTTCCGATAAACAACAGCGGTCACACGCTAAGGAAACGGAGAGAGTCACGCATCGAAGAAACAATACGAATGGAAGGTCTTGCTAGATTCGTGATAAAAGCAGTACCGGACGATTCAATGTTATGCGCCATATTAGCTGAAGCCGTTTCCACTACGCAGCGCATTGATCCGATCGTGAGGTTAGAGCGGGAAGCGTGGGATGATCTTCAGCTGAGACTTGTTTATCAAAACTGGCGACTCGATTCTGAAGAACAGCTGTCGCTTCCGGATGAGGTTAAAGATTCAGCTTTCCTGACAGCGTCAAAACAGCTTCAAAACGCACTATCGGGTTGGGAAGAATCGTATGGCATTCGACGCCGTTCGCAGGAGTTCACAGGTCCGGAGGAGTTAACTATTCAAATGCTGACCGTGCCGGATGATGAGAAAAACCAGCTTTCGTTACGTTCATATCTGGCGTTGATTTCCCGGAACAGTCGACGCCATGTGATTCGGATTGGCAGTGCCGATAGTATTGAAAGGATGACTGCCGCATTCAGGGAACAGTTTAAAAATCGCGCAGAGGATTCAAAGCCCTATGCCGTGCTTTGGGCGCCGTTCGATAAGTACCTGGAAGGCATTAAAACTGTACGATTGGTTTCTGCGGGCGCTTACAGTGAACTGAATGTAGCTGCGTTGCAGGGAAAAGATGGAAAATATGTAGGAGATCGGATTTCAATCCATCAAGCAATAGAGATGAATCACGGGTTTGCGGAAGCTTTGCCGAAAACAGGCAAAAACATGACCGCTGTGCTGATCGGGAATCCGGAGTATGGAAAGTCCGGGCATATCGAACCCATGCGCGGAGCGGGTCCTGAGATGAGGCTAGTGGGCAAGCTCATGGCGCACCAAAAGATGCGTCTTACCACATTATCCGGACCTGGCGCTTCAGAACAGAAAATAAAATCCGTGCAGGGCGGCGATGTGGTGCACGTGAATGCTTATCGGTTTGCTTTGCGTGAATTGCAGCCTGTGAGGGTGAAGAATTCCCTCGTTAAGGCAATTGTGTTTGTCAATACCGACGATCTCAGTAGGACCGGATTGCTTTTATCTGGTGCTGAAGATGTGTTCGGGGAAGATTATGTGGCATCCTCTGAAAAAAACGACGGCGTATTCACGGCGTACGAGATGCAGCGCCTCGATCTCAGCAAAACCGACCTGGTGATGTTGATGGGAAATGATGCCGGATTTAATTCAGACTTGTGGGGCCAAACGAATTCGATGTCACGGGCATGCTTCATTGCTGGTGCGCGAACCGTCATGACCACGTTGTGGGATCCGGGGATCGATGCGGAGTCGCAATTCGTGGCCGCATTTTACGCGATCTATCTGAAAACAGGAAACAAGCACGCTGCATTTAACCAGGCGCGGGATACAGTCAGGAAAAGATTTAAAGACGCCGCCATGTGGGCGGCGTTTGTATTGATTGACCGGCAGTAAATTCTTGGGTCTTAACCGAGATACGCTTTCAACAACCTGCTCCGCGAACCATGCTTTAAGCGGCGCACCGCCTTTTCCTTGATCTGGCGTACCCGTTCCCTCGTGAGTTCGAATTTTTCACCGATCTCCTCAAGTGAATGGGGGTGTTTTCCAGACAGTCCAAAAAATAGCTTCACGACGTCTGCTTCTCGCTCGGTAAGCGTTCCAAGCGCGCGGAATATTTCCATCTGGAGGCTCTCACCCATCAGGTCACGGTCGGGATTCTGCGATGCTTCGTTGCGAAGCAGATCATACATCGTTCCGCCGTCTTCATTCGCGCTTAGCGGCGCGTCCATACTCAGATGGCGGCTGTTGTTGCGCATGGTGTCGTAAATATCCTGCGGCAACATATCGATCGCCGCCGAAATTTCATCGTATGATGGCTCGCGTTCCAGCTCCTGTTCAAGCTGAGAGGCGGTACGGTTGATCTTGTTGATTGCGCCTATCTTATTGAGTGGCAAACGAACGATCCGGCTTTGTTCGGCCAGCGCCTGAAGGATCGATTGACGGATCCACCATACCGCATAGGATATGAACTTGAAGCCGCGTGTTTCGTCAAACCGTTGAGCGGCCTTGATGAGACCAAAGTTCCCTTCGTTGATCAGGTCAGGCAGACTTAATCCCTGGTTCTGGTATTGTTTCGCTACCGACACAACGAAACGCAGGTTGGCTTTAACCAGCTTGTCGAGGGCGTGCTGGTCGCCGGCTTTAATTTTTTGGGCAAGCATCACCTCGTCCTGAGCGGTGATCAATTCGACCCTGCCGATGTCCTGGAGGTACATGTCGAGTGAAGCTGTCTCGCGGTTGGTGATCTGTTTGGTAATTTTTAATTGTCTCATAGGCGGTATTCTGACGATATCTTATTTCTACGAGCCAAAGGGCCAAAAAGTTGGGTTTGAAGGGCTACAATGAGTGGACATACCCGCAGGGCCGGCCGGTAAGCCCAGCCGCAGAGGGGCCGGTTGTTGAAAAATAGGGGTGAATCGGGGGGGTTTTCAGCAGGCCCTAAGCGCCCAATTAATACGAAATTAGAGGGGTGCTCACGCGACTCGAAATCTCCAACTACGCCTTAATCCACCAGGCAGCGGTCGACTTTCCTGGCCACCTCACCGTAGTTACCGGGGAGACCGGCGCGGGAAAATCAATCTTCCTTGAAGCGCTAGGCCTGGCCCTGGGGCGGCGCGCAGATTCCTCAGTCGTTGCCGGCAGCTCTAAAAAGTGCGTCGTCGAAGCCGAGTTCGATATTTCAAACCTTGAGCTGCAGGGTTTTTTCCATCAGAATGAATTGGAATATTGCGAAACCGTGGTGTTACGCCGCGAGCTCGGAACCGATGGCCGTTCCAGATGCCTGATCAATGATTCTGCCGTCAGCCAGGCCGTCATGAAACAACTGGCAGAACAGCTTGTCGATATTCATTCGCAGCATCAAACCCTTTTACTGAATCGAACTGGATTTCAGTTATCGGTTTTAGACGTATTCGCGGGCAGCGAATCTGCACTCGCAGAATATCAACTCGCTTTCAAAAAACTCCAAGGACTGCAGGACGAACTTACTGACCTGCGAGAACGCGAAGCGCAGGCCAGCAAAGAAAGCGACTACTTCAGGTTTCTTTTTTCAGAACTCGACGACGCCCGGCTGGAACACGACTCCCTCCGGAAATTAGAGGAGGAAGCCACTTCGCTTGAAAACGCGGAATCCATCCGTAATGTGCTGCTGAAGGCAGGCGAAACACTCAATGCAGACGAAGGAATCGTACAAACCCTCGCCGTTGTGCGACAACAGATCGCTTCGATTGCGAAGCATGGTGAAAAATATGCGGGTCTGGGTGAGAGGATACAGGCCGCTCATATCGAACTCAAAGAGTTGACGTCCGATCTCCTTGCAACAGGCGAGCGTTTGGTGGTTGACGACAAAAGACTGAACGAATTGAACGGACGCATAGACCGACTCAACCGGTTAATGAAGAAACATGGCGTAACGGATGAAGCTGCATTGATCCGCACGAAAGAGGAACTGGAAGCCAAGCTTTCGGGATATGAGTCGCTTGAAGCAAGAATTTCGCAGGCTGAACAACAGCAAAAGAAAGCCCGCGCCGACGTGATGGCGGGCGGAGCGCGGCTCTCCCAGTTACGAGGCAAAGCCGTGCCGGCGCTTGAGCGGGAAGTGAAAAAACTGCTGGGCTCGATGGGCATGGAGCATGCGATTCTAAAAATCGAATGTCTGTCCGGCACAGAACCCAGTCCGACGGGACTCGACGACGTGAAATTTGTTTTCGCAGCCAACAAGGGCGCGGCACCTTCGGAGTTGCATAAGGTGGCGAGTGGCGGTGAATTATCGCGGCTTATGCTGGCGCTTAAGTCCATGCTTGCGCAGCGAAAAAATCTTCCGTGCGTTATTTTCGACGAGATCGACACCGGGGTGAGCGGAGAGATCGCTGATAAGATCGGGAACATTCTTCTTCACATGGGTGAACGCATGCAGGTGATCGCGATCACCCACCTGCCGCAGCTGGCCAGCAAGGGGAAACACCATCTATTCGTTTATAAAAAAGACGGAAAAAATGAAACGGTCTCGTACATCAGGCCTCTTGATGCCAGCGAAAGGATTACAGAAGTTGCCAAAATGCTGAGCAGGGGCAAGCCCTCTGAATCGGCTATCAGCAACGCTAAAGAGCTGCTGAGCCAGTAACCAGGTTATTTTTCCCGTGTGACTGTTGTAGCCTGGTGAACCACGCGTTGCGGAAAAGGCATTTCAATCCCTTCCCTGTCAAATGCAAGCTTGAGTCTTTTTCTGAGCTCGCCCGTCAATTCCCACTGCATCAACGGCTGCGTTTCGCCGAGGATCTTAATGATGATAGCTGAGTCGGCGAAATCGTCAATACGCAGAAACTGCGGCGGTGAAATGAACTTGTTCTTATGAAGCGGATCGCTCGCCAGCTCATGGCCAACGCTATTTATTACGCCGATCACATGCTCGAGGTTCGAGTGATAAGCAATCGAGATATTCAGGTTGATCCGTGCAAAGTCTTTTGATTGGTTGGAGACTCTTTTGATTTCACCGTGCGGAATGTGATGCACGGTTCCATCCTGGTTTCTCAGCGTGGTCATCCGCAACGTGATGTCTTCCACCAACCCTGAAGTGCCATCAAAGCTCACCACGTCTCCAATGCGGTATTGGTTTTCGAGAATGATAAAAATGCCCGATATGAGGTCCCGGATCAGGTACTGGCCCCCGAATCCAACTGCGAGACCTACGATGCCGGCGCCGGCCAGCATGGGGCCAATGGGTATGCCAAGTTGCTGAAGCACCATCATTGCTGCAACCAGAATAATGACGATAGACGTGGCGCCATTGAAAATCCTGATCAGGGTGTCTTCGCGCTTTTTCTCCGCTTCGGGATTCAGGTAGTGACCCGGAACCACCACTTTTCGAACGATCTTCTCGATAAAGCCGCAAGCGGTGCGGTTAAGCAACCATGCGCCTCCGAGAATGAACACCACCTTGAGTCCATGCAAGATGAGCCAGGCCGTCATCACATTGTACCATTGGTTGATGTTGTCGGTGACCTTAAAGAATTCTACCATGCGGCAAAATTCCGAATTAAGAAGGGTAAATGCCAGCGGGAATGTTACTGGCGGGCGAGCTTTTTCGCTTCCTCGATGTCGATCCGCTTGCCGTTTTTCATCGCGATGACGAAACAGTCGGTAAAGCCTTTCTCGCGCAGCCTATTCTTGTATGCGATGGCATCGTTGAGGCGCGCGAATTTACCAGAGGTGTACTTCAGGATGTTCTGCTCCCGGTAAAAGTCCGCATCGGTGATCTGCGCGAATTTTGCATGTGAAAGATTCAGGGCCACTTCAGAGCTGGCGAACTGCACCCTGAATGTGACTTCATCGCGCGGTGCCACCTTCACCGCAACAGCAGGCGAAGCGGGAAAGGAGCTTGTTTTCGGTGCTGGCGCGTCCGCTTTCTCCTTGAACGCCGCGGCAATGTCGCGCGCATTTCCCGGCACCGCTTCAGTTGCGGAATCTTTGCGAATGCTGTCAGTGAGTATTTGTGGCTGGCGCAAATCCGGATCGTTGATGCCCACCGACGTTTTCGATCCGATGGGCGGGGGTTGCGATACTTTCATTTCAAGCACCACCAGGTCTGAGTCTGCCGGTTCTTCAGCCAGCTTGAGTTGCTGGCCGGCTTTCAGGTTTTCGTTTTCTATTGCCGCTACATTCTCGAACACGTCGTTATACTCCTTTTTCACTCCTGCCAGCTCGTCGCGATATCTCCGCAATCCGCGAAACAGCGACATGGCCAGGTGCTCCTGACCCTGTTCGCTTCCCATAAATGATTCTTCCAGCGGATTGGTGAGATAGCCAATCTCCGTAAGTATGCTTGGCATAGAGGTACGCCACAACACCCAGATGGACTGGCGATGAACGCCTTTGTCGACGCGCCCGGCTTTGCGGGCATACTCGTCCTGAATTTTCACCGCCAGGTTTGCCGACTGGATCACATAGGCCGAGGTGTAGTTACTCATGATAATGTAACTCTCTTCGCTTTCGGGATCAAACCCACCGTACTTCTTTTCGTAGTCTTCCTCAAGGTAGATCACCGAGTTCTCGCGCGTTGCCACCTTCATTTTGCCCTCTTCGTTCTTCAACCCCATCACATAGGTTTCAGAGCCAAATGGAACCGGGTTTGCCGTTTCTACGGTCACCATCTTTCCCTTTTTGTTGCGGTACATCTTGGGCCGCTTCTTGCCGGTTCTCGGATCGGTGACCATGACCGCCTTGCCGGCGGCGTTGCAGTGAATGGAGATAAACAGATCGGCCTTGGCGCGGTTGGCCACCTGGGCACGCTCTTCAAGATCGACGAATACATCGGTTGTGCGCGTATAAACCACCTTCACGTCTTTCATGTGGCCTTCGATGAACTTTCCCAACTTCAGCGCGACCGCCAGGGCGACGTCTTTTTCGCGGTGAATGGAACCCATGCATCCCGGGTCCTTGCCACCATGTCCCGCATCGATAACCACGGTTCGCAAGGAGCCGGACTTCTGCCCGCTGGCCGAGAGCAGGAAAATCGAAGCGATTAAAAGGATGAGTGATTGTATTTTTTTAACCAGGGCCATCAATAAGGGAACGCGGTGCACGTTGAAGTATCGTAGTTTTGTAAAGAAGGGCGCATTACCCGTTGATCGAACGCTTGAGGTTATCAGAAAATACGGCCAACGGCTTGAATGCTGCGAAATTAAAGTTACGAAAAAGCCCGGCCTGCCCATCGGCAGGTCGATTCCGCAAGTTAAGGCCGGTCCTCACCCGCTTCAGTACTGCCAGCCGTGTATTTTTCTTCGCTTGCGTGTTAATATCCGGCGCTCTATTGCCGATTCAGGCGCAAGTAAGAACAACTGCAGACTCGTTAAAAAAAGTTACTGGCGACACCTTGCGGATTTCCGAAGAAGAATCCGGGGAGTCACTTACAGAACGGGTTTCCTACAGTGCGGAGGACAGCGTCGTATCAATTCCAGGAGAGAGCCGGGTGATTTTGTATGGCAAAGCGCGGGTGGAATACGAGGGGATGAATATGGAAGCCGCACGACTTGACATCAACTATTCGACGTCATTGGTGAAGGCGTATGGAACGCTCGACAGCACGGGTCAAAAGACCGGATTGCCGCTTTTCAAAGAAGGCGACGAGCGCATGGAAGCCGATACGATCAAATACAATCTCCGGACGAAAAAGGGAAAGATATACAATGCCATGACCCACCAGGGTGAATTGCTGGTGGTAGGGAGTGAGATCAAGAAGGACAGCAACGACATTACGTATTTCAAACGCATGCGTTGTTTGCCCTGCCAGGAGCCCGATGCGCGCACGGCATTCATCGCCACCAGAGCGAAGGTGATACCAAACGACAAAATTGTGACCGGACCGATGTATCTTGAGATTGGCGGCGTTCCGACACCGCTGGGATTGCCATTCGGATATTTTCCCAATACAAAGCGACAGCATAATGGTGTGATCCTTCCGAAGTTTCAGAATTCGCCCGGCCAGGGATATGCGCTGCGGGATGGTGGATTTTACTGGGGCATTAGTGACATGACCGACATGATTTTCGGAGCGGATATTTACGCGAACGGAAGCTGGAAACTGGGCGCTACGAATAACTACCTGGTGCTTTACAAGGCGTCGGGGGCGGCATCCATCAGCTACACCGAGTTCAACATTGGTGACAAGGATATTCCCAAACTGTTCCAGAAGCAGAAAGCGTATTCGGTTGAATGGCGACACACGCAGGATAACCGGAGCAATCCCTCGGTGCGGTTCAGCGCGAATGTGAACGTGAAAAACAATCAAACATTCAATCGCCTGAATTCAGTGAACTCGGGACAGTTCCTTCAGAACACGTTTCAATCGAACATCAATTATACCAAAACGTGGAAGCTGGCTTCGCTAAGCGCCAATGCGCTTCACTCCCAAAACTCAATCACGAAGAGAATGGACGTGACGCTCCCCGCACTCACCTTTAATGTGAACCGGTTTTTCCCGTTCAAACGAAGGGACGCGGTGAAGCCGAATGTGTTCGACAAGATCGGCGTGGACGACATCATTGAATTTCGCAATTCTCTAAGTGGAACGGACTCCTCGATTCTAAAAAGCTTCTCGGCAGACAGCCTGCAGAACGGCGTGCGACAGACCCTACGCGCGTCGACTAATTTCAATATCCTCAATTACATTACCGCCACGCCGCGCGTTTCGATGACGTCGGTGATGTACACCAAAAGTTTCCGCCGGGACTATGTCTGGGTAAACGATACGGCCCGCGTGAAGGGACGCGTGGTGAAGGAATTCACCGCGGGATACGATGCGATTTTCAGCACCGATTTCAACACCCAGGTATTTTTCGACTACTTTTTTTCTGGGAGGAAACTCAAGCAAGTCCGGCACGTGCTCATTCCCACGCTTACTTATAGTTACCGGCCAGATTATGGAACGCCGAAGTACGCCTACTGGCGCACCGTGCAGCGCGATGATCTGGGCAACACCCTGAGATACTCGGCATTTGAGCGGGGTATTTTCGGCGGACCCGCACAGGGAGAAACGAATGCGCTGACGCTAAACCTGAATAACATGGTGGATGCGAAATTGCGCCAGAAATCGGATACGGGGATCACCTTTAAAAAGGCGGCGATCATCCAAATGCTATCACTCACCGGGTCGTACAATTTTGCCGCTGATAGCTTCCAGATGAGCACGATATCGGCGAGCGGCCGCACGCAGCTATTCAAACATATCGATGTGAATGCAAATGCGTCCCTCGACCCCTACCGGTTCGATCAAAACAAGGATCGTCTCGTCCAGCAAATGATGTTTGGTTATGACGGCAGGTTGGCGCGACTTACGAACATTAGCATCTCGGTAGGAACCGCCATTGGCAGCAACATGCTCGAGGCGTTTCGCAAGCTGCGCGAACCGCCGGATCAGACGAATGGCGCGGAGCGCGGAGGGGGCTCAAAAGCTGCGGTAGACGGGGCCATTCCCTGGAATTTGCGCACCACATACATTGTGGCGATGACAAACCCGAAGGATAATAAGCTCCAACCTACCCAAACGATGAATTTCAGCGGGGATGTGATGCCCACTAAGTATTGGAGGATCGGGATCAGCAGTGGATTTGATTTCACAACTCAGCGGCTCAGCTACACGTCGGTGAACATCTACCGGGACCTGAAATGCTGGGAGGCTCGGATTGACTGGGTACCTTTCGGGATCAGGAAAAGCTATGCTCTGGCGATCAATTTAAAAACGTCGATGCTAAGCGAGTTCAAGATCCCTCGACAGCGACAGTGGTACGATAACCTGGAATAAACGGGCGTTACGGCTGCTTACGGATCTCCGCGTCTTTCGTCTCGACCGACTTGGCCAACGCCTGGAGGTCGCGGTCAAAGAAATAAAGTCCGCTTTTGTCGTCGCCGATCAACTTCAGTTTGTCCACGATCTGGCGCGCGAGCGCTTCCTCTTCGATTTGCTCGCTCACATACCACTGAAGAAAATTATGCGTCGTGTAGTCTTTCTCTTTCAGCGTAGCGTCTACAAGGCCGTTGATGTCGGCAGTGACATGAATCTCGTGTTTGAGAATTTCCTCGAATACCACTTTTACTGATTTGAAGGTTACGGGAGGTTGCTTGAGTGCCGGCACCACCCCATGACCGCCACGCTCATTCACAAACTTGATGAGCTTGAGCATATGAAGCCGCTCCTCGTCTGAATGGTGATAGAGAAACTGTGATACACCGTTGAGACCCTGGGTTTCGGCCCAGCTTGCCATAGCGAGATAATATTGAGAAGAAAATCCTTCGATCTCGATCTGCTTGTTTAGCGCCTTGCTGAGTTGCGGAGATAACATGGGAATTTTTCGGTAAATATAAGGGAATTACGCCTCGGCAACGGCTACAAAGGGTGCCGCTCGCGGAAGCGCGCCTCGCCGTTATTCAGCCACTGCACATATTTGGCAATGTTAGGATCATAGCTGCTGGGATCGGAGTAGCGGTTTTCGTCACTGTCAATGATCCAGTATTGCGGCTGGGTACTTGCACCGTACTTTGTATTTTGCAAAAAGCTCCAGCGGTTGCCTACGGTTTTCAGTTTCCGATTCTTGCCATTCCATTCCACTTCCTCCTGCCGATCTTCGGACAGACTTTTCTTGTCATCGACGTATAAAGAAACAAGGATGAAATTATCGCTCAGAATTTGCCTGACCCCTGGATCGCTCCACACCTGCGCCTCCATACGCCTGCAGTTCACGCAGGCCCAGCCAGTGAAGTCAAGCATGAGAGGTTTGTTGACTTTTCGCGCATATGCGAGCGCCTCGTAGTAATCATCGAAAGCCGGGATCCCATTGGGTCCACGATGAGCGTGCTCGGGAAGTTCGCCGGAAGTTTTGCCTGAATTGGAGCTGCCACCGTTAGCTGTGCCGAATCCGTCAGGAGACTCCGCGTAAAAATCGGGCGGTGGAAATCCACTGATCAACTTGAGAGGCGCTCCCCATATTCCCGGGATCAAATAGAAGGTGAATGCGAATACCACGATGGCCATCATCAGTCGGCCCACTGGAATATGTTTTTGCTCGCTGTCATGAGAAAGTCTGAACCACCCCATCAGATAGGCGCCGAGCAGTCCGAAGATGACGATCCAGATGACCAGGAACACTTCGCGGGTGATGATCCAGGCTTGTACAACCAGGTCGGCGTTCGAAAGGAATTTTAGGGCAAGCGCAAGCTCAAGAAATCCCAGTACGACCTTTACCGAGTTAAGCCATCCGCCCGATTTAGGAAGCGAATTCAGCCATCCCGGGAACGCAGCAAACAAACCGAAAGGCAATGCAAGCGCGAGTGAGAATCCAAACATCCCCAAAAACGGCGCCGCCAGCGCACGCGTGGCCGCCGCCTGGACAAGAAGTGTGCCGATGATAGGTCCAGTACATGAAAACGAAACGAGGCCCAGTGTGAAGGCCATAAAGAAGATGCCGAGGAATCCACCTTTTTCGGATTGCGCATCCATTTTATTGACGAACGACGATGGCAATGTGATTTCAAATGCGCCAAGGAAGGAAAATGCGAAAACGAGCAGCAACAGGAAGAACGCGATGTTGAACCACACATTGGTGGCTAGGCTGTTTACCGCGTCAGCACCGAATATGAGCGTGACACCAAGTCCCAGCGTGATGTAAATGGCGATGATAGAGATAGAATACACTATGGCGTTACGGATACCGGCGGTCTTGGTTTTGCTCTGTTTGATAAAGAAGCTCACCGTCATCGGAATCATTGGGAATACGCACGGCGTTAGCAAAGCGAACAATCCGGCGATAAATCCAGTGATGAAAATGCCGAGGTTGCTCGAGTCAGCGATTCCAGAAGCAGCAGCAGGGGCCGGTCTCAGTTGCGGGACAGTTGACGATTCAGGACTGGCCTGCTCCATATTGAGCGAATCGACACGCGTGGTTTGGCTGTTCTCGGGCACAAACGAAGCGGTGGAAGCAGACGAGCCGTCGCCCGCAATCCTGAATTCAAAATCGAACGGCGGCGAAAAACCGGAGCACATGTTATCGTTGCACGTGATTCCCTCAATGTGACCGGTAATGACGAACGGTTTTTCTGTGCGCGCCTTGATCTTCTGCGTGAACACGGCACCGTGCTCATACGATCGCACAACCGCGTCATTGAATAGCGGCTCGCGTACTACTGTTGGCGGCGGCTCGGCGGTTTTGCCAACCAGCTCGTAAGCTGTCGAGGAATCGAAAACAAATGCGGTAGGCTTCGGACCCTCGGCGTAAATAACGGTGTCAATGGCCGCAACCTGGATTGTTATCTCCTTTGCGGCAGGCTCGTTCAGCTTCCGGTACTTGATCTGTTTTTCGTCAACCTCGTTGATGCGGACGGCGAGAATCTTGCCATCCTTCCTTTTGATCGTATCAGGCGATTCGATCTGCGAGTAAATGTGCCATCCCTTGGCGAGGGTGGCCTTGAATTGCAGCGTATACTCGTCAGCTCCCGATTTCTTTGCCTCGAATTTCCAGTTTACGTACTCCTTCGGCTGGGCCGCAGCCACGAATCCCAATGCGCATAATACGGGTAGCAGGAACCTTTTCATTTGCGTGATCAGGGTAAAATTACTACTTAAAAACTATTGGGCTTTCGCGGTGAGTTTTACCGTCTTTGGGGGCAGGCACATCATGTCGTTGCACGTCATGTATTCAACGGTAATTGGGATAGTAGCAACCGCTTTCGATTTTCTTCGGATCTTCTGGCGGAATTCAGCCTTGCCCGTGAACACGAAGATCTTCGCGTCGAATGCAGGAACAAATTCTTCATGCGCGTCACTTTCTTTGATCGCTCCAACCAGCTCATAGTCCTTTGTTGGAGTAAAAGTAAAAGAGGTGGGAATAGGCCCGGCCTCGGTGGGACGGATCGAGTAGGTGTGCCACCCTTTTTCGATAGTGCCGGTGACGATGACCTCGCCTTCTGTATCGGAGAGCGCAGAATAAGTGGTTTGCCAGTTGACCGGATTCTGAGGCTGGGCTGTCAGGCTCATAGAAAGAATACCAACGGCGAAAGTCAGGAGATTTTTCATGAAGTGGGATGAGTAAAGTTGCGACAAAAACCTTGCCGGCATGGAATACTAAACAATCTTTAACAGCAGTGGGTGATCAGTGTTTGAAATGTCTGATCCCGGTAAACACCATGCTCATTCCGTGCTGGTCACAATATGCGATGCTATCCTTGTCCTTCACTGATCCGCCGGGTTGAATTACCGTGCGGATACCTTCCCCATCTGCGATCTCCACGCAATCGGGAAATGGGAAGAATGCATCGCTGGCCATCACAGAACCGCGAAGATCAAAACCAAAGCTCTTGGCCTTGGCAATCGCCTGGCGGAGCGCGTCTACCCGCGAGGTTTGCCCGGTTCCGCTGGCAAGCAGTTGACGGTTTTTGGCAAGTACGATCGTATTGGACTTGGTATGCTTGACTACCTTGTTAGCGAACAGCAGGTCTTCAACAGCGTCTGGTCCGGGTGAGTTTTTTGTGACAGTCCGAAGGTCAGCTGCCGTTTCGCATTTCGCGTCGCGGTCCTGTTCCACAGCGCCATTCAGCAGCGACCGGAATAACCGTCCGGCCGGCACTCCGGATTTCTGCTCGAGGAGGATCCGGTTCGTTTTTGTTTTCAGAATTCCAAGCGCATCCTCGCTGTAAGCTGGTGCAATCACGACCTCACAGAACAATTTGTTTATTTCCTCTGCAGTTGGAAGGTCAATGCGCCGGTTGGCAATGAGTATTCCTCCGAACGCCGACACCGGGTCGGCGGCCAGCGCATCGCGATAGGCTTCCAGTATGGATTTCCGGCTCGCGACACCACAGGCATTGTTGTGTTTCAGGATGGCGAAAGTGGGTTCTTCAAAATCAGCGATCAGCGAAACCGCTGCGTCAATGTCGAGCAGATTGTTATATGAAAGCTCCTTGCCGCTGATTCGGGTGAACAGCTGATCAAGATCACCATAAAACTCAGCGGACTGGTGGGGGTTCTCACCGTATCGTAACGGCTGTCCGTGATCGAAGCTCTTTCGCAACAGAGGCAGTTTTTCGTTGCGGTTGAACCAATTGAAAATCGCGCTGTCGTAATGTGACGTGGCTGCGAATGCCTTGGCAGCATACCGGCGGCGCAGTTCGATGTCGGTTACGCCCTTATGTTTTTCGAGAATGTTCAGCAGGTTGTTGTAATCGGTGCGTGACGAAATGATCAGGACGTCGTTATAATTTTTCGCCGCCGCGCGGATCAGGGAAATGCCGCCGATGTCGATCTTCTCGATAATGTCCTGCTCGTTCACCGGCTGCCCTTTGGCATGTTGGCGGTCGAACGTGGCTACAGTCGATTCAAATGGATACAGATCCACAACCACCAGGTCGAGGTCGGGAATGGCGTGCTGCGCTTTCTCTGCGCGATCAGTCTCGTTTTCTCTCCTGTTCAGGATACCGCCAAAAATAGCCGGGTGCAGCGTCTTCACCCGGCCCCCGAAAATTTCGGGGTAAGAAGTCACTTTTTCCACTGCGGTCACCGGAATCCCCCACGACTGGATGGTGGTCAGCGTTCCGCCGGTGCTATACAGGCTGACCCCAAGCGCATGAAGCTTTTTGACCACGGGTTCGAGGTGGTCCTTGTAATAAACGGAAATCAGCGCGCTGGCTATTTTCTTCTCCTGGCTCATTTAAAATCGGCAAAGATAAGGGTTGGTTTCTTGCCGCTTCACCACTGAAGCTATCAATATCCCAACACCGTTCCCAGCCAGCGTTCCGCCTCTTCTATCGTCATCTCTTTCCGCTTTGCGTAATCTTCCACCTGCTCGCGGGTGATCTTACCCACGCCAAAGTAGTGTGACAACGGGTGAGCGAAATACAGACCGCTTACTGCTGCAGTAGGCACCATGGCGAGGCTCTCAGTTAAGTGGATCCCTGCATTTTTTTCGACGTCGAGCAATTTCCAGATGGTTCGTTTTTCGGTGTGATCGGGTTGCGCCGGATAGCCTGGGGCCGGACGGATACCCTCATACGATTCCTTAATCAGGTCGTCGTTTGAGAACGATTCGTTTCTTGCATACGCCCAATACTCCTTTCGCACTTTTTCGTGCATCAGCTCTGCAAATGCCTCCGCCAGCCGGTCGGCCAGCGCTTTCAGCATGATAGCGCTGTAATCGTCGTGATCTTTTTCAAACCTGGCCACGTGAGCATCGATGCCAATACCCGTTGTGACTGCAAACGCACCAATGTAATCAGAGGCCATATCATCTGCTTGCCAGGCCTCGGCAGCCCCGTTGTTGTTTTTTGGCTTGATGAAATCAGCAAGCGCAACGTTGTATTGTCCCGGAGGTTTTTTAGTTTGCTGGCGAATCGTGTGCAACACGTGCCGTTCAGCACCCCGACCGTTCCTGGGATAATGCACTTCAATATCGTCGTCGTTCACCGCCGACGCCGGAAAAATACCGATCACCGCGTTCGCACGAAGCCATTTTTCGTCAATCAGCTTTTTGAGCATGGCCTGTGCATCGTCGAACAATTTTTTCGCTTCGGTGCCGCGTGACGGATCATCAAAAATTTTCGGGTAGCTGCCTTTCATCTCCCAACTGTGGAAGAATGGCGTCCAGTCGATGTACTTTGCAATTTCTGCCAGATCATACCCGTCGAACACTTTTGTGCCGGTAAACGAAGGCTTCCTTAAAGAAACGGTTGACCAGTTCACCGGGTATTTATTCTTTCGCGCTTCCGCGATCGGGATGAACTTGTTCTGAGTTTGCGCGTTTCGGTTTTGTTCGCGTACTCGGTCATAGTCCTTTCGCACCTCTTCATGAAACGCTTTTCGCAGTTCTTGGGAGATGACGCTGCCGGCAACAGGAACGGATTTACTCGCATCATTCACATGCACTACGGGTCCGGTGTAATGGGGTGCAATCTTTACGGCTGTGTGCACTTTCGACGTGGTTGCGCCTCCAATCAGAAGCGGCAAATCAAATCCGAGCCGCTCCATCTCCTTCGCTACGTGCACCATTTCATCGAGCGAAGGCGTAATGAGGCCACTCAGACCTACGACGTCAACTTTCTGTTTTTTTGCCTCATCCAGAATTTTCTCGGCCGGAACCATCACTCCAAGGTCAATGATCTCATAGTTATTGCACGCCAGCACCACACCGACAATATTTTTGCCGATGTCATGCACATCGCCTTTTACAGTCGCAAGAAGGATCTTTCCGTTATTTTTCTGGGTGACCCCGGATTCCTTCTTTTCCTGCTCGAGGTAGGGAAGGAGGTAAGCCACCGCTTTTTTCATCACCCTGGCGCTCTTCACCACCTGGGGAAGAAACATCTTGCCGCTGCCGAACAAATCGCCTACCACGTTCATGCCGTCCATCAGCGGGCCTTCAATCACGTCAAGCGTTCTCGGATAGTTTTTCCGCGCCTCTTCCACGTCTGATTCAATATGATCGACAACGCCCTTTACCAGCGCGTGGGCGAGTCTTTCATTCACCGATAGGCGTCGCCACGCTTCATCCTTTTCGGTTTTCTCGCGACCTACGCCCTTTAGTTTTTCTGCATGGTTGATCAGTCGCTCGGTAGCATCGTCACGCCGATCGAGCAATACATCTTCAACCAGCTCGAGCAGCTCCTTCTCAATTTCATCATACACGATCAACTGGGAGGGATTCACAATCCCCATGTCCATACCATTCTTCACGGCGTGGTATAGAAACGCGGCATGGATGGCTTCTCGAACATGGTCATTGCCGCGAAACGAGAATGACACATTGCTCACTCCGCCACTCACCTTGGCATACGGGAGGTTCTCTTTGATCCACCTCGTTGCGCGGAAAAAGTCGATTGCGTTTAGCCGATGCTCCTCCATGCCGGTAGCGACCGGAAAAATATTCGGATCGAAAATGATGTCTTCCGGCGGGAAGCCCACTTTCTTTACCAGAATGTCATATGCGCGTTTGCAGATCTCGATCCGGCGCTCGTAGGTATCGGCCTGACCTTTTTCGTCGAAGGCCATCACGATCACCGCTGCACCGAACTTGCGGATCGTTCGCGCATGCGCGACAAAACTATCCTCACCCTCTTTTAAGGAGATAGAGTTCACCACGGATTTGCCTTGCGTGCATTTCAACCCTTCCGCAATCACACTCCATTTAGAAGAGTCTATCATAAGTGGAACCCGCGCAATGTCGGGCTCGGCAGCCGTAAGCTGCAGGTAGCGCGTCATGGCACCTTCGCTGTCGAGCATGCCCTCATCCATATTCACGTCAATTACCTGCGCGCCACCTTCTACCTGGTCGCGGGCTACGGACAACGCCTCCTCATAATTGCCTTCTTTGATCAGACGAAGGAATTTTTTCGAGCCGGTGACATTCGTGCGTTCGCCTACGTTCATGAAATTGCTTTCAGGCCTCAGCGTAACAGCCTCGAGTCCGCTCAAGTGCAGCAAGGGTTCGCGCCCGGGTTTTCTCCGCGGCTTGCTCGCCCTGGCAAGCTCGGCGATGCGGGCAATATGAGACGGCGTGGTGCCACAGCACCCACCGACAATGTTCAGGAATCCGGATTTCAGAAAATCCTCGATCTGATGTCCCATCTCGTGCGCATCCTGGTCGTACTCTCCGAATTGGTTCGGAAGTCCCGCATTGGGATAAGCGCTTACATAAAACGGCGCTTTTTCGGATAATTCCTCGAGGTAAGGCCTCATATCCTTTGCGCCAAGCGCGCAATTGAGCCCGACAGCTAAAAGATCGACGTGTGACACGGAATGAAGAAAAGCTTCAGTTGTCTGACCCGAAAGCGTGCGGCCGCTGGCATCGGTAATGGTGCCCGATACGATCACCGGAATTTTCGTGTTCCGCGCTTCTAATTCTTCCTGAATGGCAAACAACGCCGCCTTGGCGTTTAACGTATCGAATATGGTTTCGACCAGGATCAGGTCAACCCCGCCGTCCAGCAATCCCTTTACCTGCTCGCGGTATGCGGATGCAACTTGGTCAAAAGTCACTGCGCGGTATCCGGGGTCATTCACATCGGGAGATAACGAGAGCGTGCGGTTCGTGGGACCTATTGCTCCGGCCACAAACACGGTTCTATTGCTGGTACCAGAAAATGTTTTTGCGGCAGCCTTAGCCACGCGGGCCGATTCGAGGTTAAGTTCATAGGCCAGCGTCTGCATATCGTAGTCGGCAAGCGAAATCGCATTTGCGTTGAAGGTGTTGGTCTCGATGATGTCGGCCCCGGCCTTCAGGTACTCGAGGTGAATGGCCGAAATAATATCAGGCCGTACAATCGAAAGCAAATCGTTGTTGCCCTTCAGGTCCTTATGCCACGCCGCGAAACGCTTGCCGCGGTAATCGGCTTCCTGCAGCTGGTATTGCTGGATCATGGTGCCCATTGCACCATCGATCACCAACACCCTTTTTTCAAGTTCAAGTTCTATCGTATTCATAAAATAAAAATCCCTTCCGTTTTTTACCGGAAGGGATTAGCTATGTTTTTTTTCAATGACTAATGGTTCCGGCTTATCTCATCCTGCCGGCCACAGCCGCAGGAATTACGAATTCCCACCTTCTCGTGCGAGGGCTTTGGCCATCGCGGAGGGTTGGTAAAGCGTCATCGGGCGTATCCCTCGGCTTTTCTGAATAAGCGTGTGTAAAGAACGGTACGCGAAATTACCAACAAAAACTGAATTGCGCAAAACGAGCGCTCAGGAGCCCTTATCAGACTCTACCACGATCTTCCTGATGAGGTTGCCCCGGTCGGTGTCCAGCTCCACAAAATATAAGCCCCGCGGCTGTTTGGTGAGATTGACCTCTATCTCGGCCGGGCCGGTATCGGGCGATTCCCATCGGAAGACGAGCTCGCCAATGAGGTTGTAGACATTAATGCCAAAGTGGCGATCGATCTCTCTGACCGAGACAGTGAATTTACCTGAGGACGGATTCGGAAAAACTGAATAGCTGTCTTCGCGCAGCACATCGCGAACTGAAGCGCGGCTTTTCACTGAATTTTGTGCCGAAAGGGTCATGTGAACCATCAACAGGCTGAGTAGAACCAGCCTCAGGATGAAATGCATCCATCCCTGGGATGTGTAACCGGTGGCGGGCTTCATGGCCTTAAAAGTAAGCGGACAGGCCGACAACGGCCCTCCATTTTCGACGACCGCCGCAATTTGGTTGCCAATTAACGGCGTCCCGCGCCCTATGCCTGTGGGGAGATATTTACCCTGGGGATTATTGGCTGTAGCGGAACAGCAGCAGCGTGGGTACACCCCGCTGCCCCTCGTTGGTTACCAGCATGTCGCCGTTCTCGAGAAAGGTGATGCCCTCAGGCTTGTTGAACAACTGCGCATCGAGCCGTTCCATGCGGCGAATGTTTCCCATCATATCAGTGATCATAAGCAGATGATCAGTTGCCGATAAAAAGTAAAGTTCGCGCGTGATCGGGTGCAGCGCGATCTCAGACGTGTTCAGCCTTACGGACGAGGGTACGGTTTGCCCGTTCTTTTTATCACGCCAGGGCGGGATCACGCCGGCGCGAATGGCGAATTCAGATAGTTCGGGAATGTTGAATTCAAACACGGGCTGCGGATCGAGCGCCCCAGAAACCAGATCGAATGCATACACAAAGCGCCGGTCGCGGTTCCCGGGCAGATCATCCACTTTTCCCTTACATCCTATGAGCAGTCGGTTATTGCCAGCATCATAGCAAAGCCCTTCGTTGTTGCGGGCCGGAATACGCGTGGGATGCAAAACGGTTTCCGGTGATTGGCTGCTGAATCCGGAGATTTCAAACAGTACACCATCGCTGCGAAGAACATACAACGACTTGCCGTTTCGCGTGATTCCCTCGTAGTCACCTGCGCCGGCAAAAGGCAGCTGGCGCACTACGCGACCGGAACGCGTGTCGTAAAAGAAGATGATCCCCTCTTCATCCTGCACACAAGCAAATGTGACGGAGTCAATTTGCGCGATTCCCGAAACTTCGTGCAGCTGGGGAGGTAGTATCCATCTCCTGGCAGGGGTTTCCAGGGCGTATTCACCAGCGGAAAATGCGCGAATAATCGAGGTAAGAAGAAAGAAGCACGAGAACGACAGCATCTTGTCAAAGGTAAACCCGATGAAAAAGAAGTGCCAGCAAAATAATGTGAAGGGAATTTACATCGCGGCGGCCACCAGCAGAAGCGAGAGACCGAGCAGCAGAGATAAGATGATGCCTGAAACAGCGAAGAACTTCGTTCCGAACCCGCCGCCCGTCTTCGATTCATGGATCCCGATCACTCCGAGGACAATCGAAGCGACAAGCAGGATGGCGAAGGCTGCAAAAATCCCGTCCGGCGCTACAAACGTGAAGAATATCGCGAAGGGGATCAGGAACGACATGAACGCACGCACATTGAATCCTTTGCGCTTTTTTTCGGGCTCTGCACGCGGGGGAGGGGAGGGCGCTGGAGACGAGATAACGGCGGGCGTCCCACTGAATGTATCGAATGTACCATTGGTATAAGTGATCTTCGCCACATCTGACTTTCTAACTGAATACATCGGGCCATCGGGCATGTCGCACCGTTTGTAACGGATAAGATCGGTGCCGACTTCCATCACGCGGCCCTTGATCTCGTCACCAGCATGCAGACGAATGTGGTCGCAGGAATCGGGGGAAGCCGAGAGGTTTCGCTGAAAATCGAGATCACGCAAGTGGCGCCCGGCGTCTGCAACCAGCATATTGTAATTTGAGGAAGTGCGAAGCTCTGCTTCTTTTTTCTGCCAATCGACTCCTTCTTTTTCTTTTTTCGACCGGTGTAAATCGGCAAAATAATATCCGGGGCGGTAATGTCGTTTATAGACGCTGCACGAATGGAAAACGGCGCAGGTCACCAGGGCGAGGAAAATGATTCGAACAACACGCATGGCTTCAGCTCATAGGACTATTTAGGATTGGTTTTTAGACCTGGCTGGTCGCCAGGCTTTTTATCTTTCTTCAGCACGATGTTTTTTTCACGTTCCACGTTGGGTTTGCCCATTCCTGAAACGGTGAGGGTTTCTTTATATTTCTGATAGCCTTTTGATTGGCAAGTAATCTCATAATTGCCATCGGGCAAAGCGAGTACGAACCGACCGGTTTTGTGGTGCGGGACGAACGTGTACTCAAAATTGGTTTGGGTGTTCGTTGCAATGATTGAGATGCCGTATTCCTTTGGCTGACTTGCGGGCAGCGTATCGCCCATGAACACCTTGCCGGTGTAAATGGCCACCACCGGATCTTTGTCATCAAACCGCACGCGATAGATGTCCAGGTCGCCGAAGCCGTTGGGGCGGTATGCACTGATATAAGCCAGGCGATTGTCGGGCGACATACAGATCGACCGGTCATCGTCGGTTGAGTTGATGGGGTATCCCAAATTTTCGGGGGTGGAGCAGGTATTGCCGGCTTCATCCCACGAGCACCTGAAAAGATCATACCCGCCCATCGTGTTGTGACCGTCACTGGCGAAATACAGCGTTTTTCCGTCGGACGAGAGAAACGGATTGTCTTCATTGTAAACCGAGTTCACATTTCCGGGCAGTCGCACAGGCAGGCCCCAGTTTCCATTCGGAAGCTTGCGCGCGAAATACAGGTCGCCACTTTCCTCCGGGGTTTTCCTGCGGCTGAATACAATCAGGTTGCCGTCCTCGCTGATGCACCCGCCGGTTTCAATTTGTTCATTGATCACCGGATCAAGTGGTTTTGGCTTCTGAAATTCCGATTGCGCATCGCGTCGAGTGGATACATACAGGTCGCCGAATTTTTCAACGTGATCAAGATACACGTACAGCTCCAAACCATCTGATCGGATTCCCACCACCTTCTCGTCGAGGTTGGTGTTGAGCCCCCTGCCAGCATTTTTGGCCGGCTGCCACTGTCCATTTTCCATCGCGCTGATGTAGATATCGCTGCTTCGATACCCGTCGGCCTCGACTTTCTTTCCGCCCACGTTCTCCCGTCTGCGCGAGGTGAACACCAGCATCATTTCGTCGCGGTCGATGAATGGGTTGTAATCCGGCTCCTCGCTGTTAACCAGCTTTCCAAGGTTTTGTAATGTCACAGAGGTGGGCTTGGCCATAAACTTTCGCGCATTCTGGCATTGCTCGATGGAGCGCGCCACGTCGTCCTCCACTTTAGGCTTCGCGGCGCGGAATTTTTCAAAGGCAGCAATGGCCTGATCGATACGGTTATTCAATTGATACGCTTTTCCAAGAAACAGCCACACATCCGCATCGATCTTCGGGCTGCGTGAAACTTCCTCTAGATACAAAATGGCATCCTCGCGGTTCACCCGCGTATTCAGGTAACAGATGCCGAGGCGGAACTTGGCTTTCAGATTATTGGGATCCTTTTTAAGTTCCTGCTTGTATGCAGGAATGGCAAACATGTAATTGCCATATTCGAAATGCTCATCGGCATCTTCCATCTGCGTGAAGCTCTTTGGCTGAGCGCGCGCCATGCTGCCAATCAGCAGCCAGGGAAGTATCCGGTAAATCAGGCGCATCCGGGGGGAGCGCTAAAATAAGAAACTGTTGGGTAAAGGGCGTCTCGCGTTCATTTTTTCTGCGACAGGCGGAACAACTCCTCTTTTTCACTCTTGGTCAGGCTGTCATATCCACTCCGGGAGATCTTGTCGAGCAGCGCGTTCATCCGCTGCTCATCCGCGCCTGGTTTCTCAATCATGCTTTCGTCGCGGTGGATCACTTTCAGCCTCCTTTTTTTCAGCCAGCCAGTCGTATTCAGAAAATCGTTGCCACGCTTCAACGAATAGCCGTATAGTGCGCCAAAAAGCGCACCGCCAATATGGGAGATCTTTCCGCCGGTGTTTACTGAAAGGTCTAAGATGGTATTCAGCACAAACACCAAGAGGTAAAAATACCGGTAGCGCATTTCGAAAATCCCGAAAAGGAAAACCCGGTAATCAGGCGCATACACAGCCATCACGGCCCCCACGCCCATCACAGCCGCCGATGCGCCCAGCAACAGGGAGTAGCCGAACTGTGACGGCACAATGAGACCCAGGATCAGCATCAGCGCTCCGCCGGCAGCACCGCTCATCACATAGAGGTAGAGCAGCTTTTTATCGCCCATGAGGGTAAAGAACACCTGCGACATGAAATAAAACAGCACCATGTTCCAGAACAAGTGCCAGAGATCGACATGGGTGAACATATAGGTAAAGAAGGTCCAGAACCGCCACAGGAACTGGTCGCCGCCAATGGGAAGGGCGAGATAGGGAACCAGGTTGAGGTGCGACAGGTTTCCGACTACGTTCACGGTGAGGAATACCGCCACGTTCACCACGATAATCTGCGTAAGTACACCTTGTCTTTGAAACGTATTGCGGATCTGATCGAGGAATTTCACCGGGTTGCCAAAATAATCAGAAAGTCGATATGCCGGGCGGATGACATGCGTGTAAAAACCGGACCGTTAATAAAAGTGGCTGCGGTCGCGGCGCCAGGCAATGACCAGGATGACACCCACCACCAGTCCGCCAATGTGCGCGAAATGCGCCACCGGGTCATTCGGATTGTTCTGTATCGCCGAGACGATCTCGATCAATCCATACATGATCACGAACCACTTGGCCTTGATCGGGAAGAAAAAATACAAGTAGAGATAGCGGTTCGGGAACAGCATGCCAAATCCACCCAGCAGCCCGAACAGGGATCCGGACGCGCCCACGATGACCTTGCGCCGCAGGATTTCATCTTTCAGCTCGATGAGTTCTGCCACCCTGGCCGCACCCAGCATTTCCTCCTCGATGGCGGTATTGATGCGTCCGAGCAGGTCGGCAATCTCCACATGCATGATGCCATACTGCACCAGCGCGGCCCCGAGTCCTGTGAGGAGATAGAAAATGAGAAACCGCTTAGGACCCCAAACCTGTTCAAGAACCTGCCCGAAGATGTATACGCCAAACATGTTAAAGAACAAGTGCATGAAATCGGCATGCATGAAGATATAGGTGATGAACTGATGGGGACGGAACGTCGGAGAGAGGTGATCGTGCAATCCGAAATAATCGTCGAGGCTGATGTCGCGCGTTTCGAGGACCTTTTTGGCCAGGAACAGAACAACATTGATCAGAATGATGTTCTTGGTAACAACAGGCAGATACCCGAAGCCGCTCGGACGGTACTGATTTCCCTCGAAGCTCATTTGCGGAAGAACTTATCGATCTCTGGAAAGGCCACGTCCATCATCACGACTTTGCCACTTGCCGTGTAAAGGGGATTGTCGCACTGCATGAGGCCATTCAGCAACAGCTGCATTTCCTCGTCTTCGAGCGGCTTGCCGTACTTAATGCCAACCGACCGAGCGATGGCGCGGCAGAGGTTGTCTTTCGCCTCCAGCTTCATGTCGATGGTATTCAGCTTGTATGCTTCGAGGATCTGGGCGATGGCTTCACCAAGGTTGAAGCCTTGCATATCGGGGGGCGTGCCATTGATCACGATGGAATTTTTACCGAACACATCGATGTCGAACCCCAGCAGCCTGAATTCATCGAGCAGTTCTTTTACGAGCGAAAAATCGCCTGCGCTTAGCTCGAGCTGTTCTGGAAAAAGCAATTGCTGTGCGTTGACGGGCTTTTCCGAGATCGCATTCATGTAGTATTCATACAGGATCCGCTCGTGAGCGCGCTGCTGATCTACCACCAGAACGCCGGTGTGGTGATGGGTGACCAGGTACTTGTTTTGAAGCTGGAAAACCTGGAAACGCATCGGCTCGCGGGAGATCTCAGGGATCGATTCTGCAGGTGATTCAACAGAAGTTGAATCCGGCTTGCCGGCGAATCCCTCGTAAAGTGTTTCCCAATGTTTGCGGTTTACGGTATCCAGCGCGTGGGCGGGTTGTGAATGAAAAGGATTGTAATCGGGATTGCGGGTCACCTGTGGGGCGCGGACCGGCTGTCCTGGAGCGGCTGGCGCGAAGCTCATCTCAGATTCGAAATCGAGAGAGGGACCCGCGTGCGCTTTTCCGAGCGCGCGCTTGATGGCGCTTACCAAAAGCATGTAGACGGTTTTGTCGTCGCTGAATTTAATTTCGGTCTTCGTGGGATGGATGTTGATGTCGATTTCCGACGGCTCGATTTCGAGGAAAATAAAATACCGTGGATGCGATTGGTAAGGGATTAGATCTTTGTATGCTTCGTAAACCGCGTGATTAAGAAAAGGGTTCCGAATGAAGCGGTTATTCACGAAAAAATACTGTTCTCTTTTCGAGCGGCTCGCCGACGCGGGCAGTCCCACATACCCAGAGATCCTCACATACGCAGGCTCTTCACCAACCGGAACGAGCTCTTTCTGGATGTAGGCGCCGAGGAGACCCTTCAGGCGCTGCATGAGCGTGCCGGGCGGAAGGTTGAGTACTTCGTTGTCGTTGCTGTGAACGATAAAGTGGACGCCGGTGTGCGGAATCGCCACGCGCTCCACCTCATCGATGAGGTGTTTTTGCTCGACCTGGTCGCTTTTCAGGAAATTCCTTCGTGCAGGAATGTTGAAGAAGAGATTTTTCACAGAGAAGCTGGTGCCTTTTGCGCAGGCGCAGTCTTCGTGCACCACCAGTTTGCTTCCTTCAATCACCACGCGCTGTCCTACCGAATCCCGTTCCTCGCGCGTGCGAAGCTCCACCTGCGCCACCGCGGCAATGCTCGCCAGGGCTTCACCTCGGAAACCTTTCGTGTGTAGTTTAAACAGGTCTTCTGCGCTTGAAATTTTCGAAGTGGCATGTCTTTCGAAACACAGACGCGCATCGATGGCATTCATGCCACTTCCATTGTCGATAACCTGGATAAGCGTTTTCCCGGCGTCGCGGATGATGACGCGGATTTGCGTGGCGCCGGCGTCGACCGCATTCTCGAGCAGTTCTTTCACCACGCTGGCGGGCCTTTGAACCACTTCACCCGCCGCGATCTGGTTGGCAACGTGGTCGGGAAGTAGCGCGATCGAGGCTCCGCTCATAGGGCGGCAAAGGTAGCGAATTATGGCAGGGTGAAGAGCAGCTGCGGCGCGGAAATACAATTGGTAAAGCCAACTGTTTGATGATAGAATTAGTATAGAAAGATGAAGGGAGATTGCTTCGGCTAAATTTCCATTTACCGCACGCAAACGCGCCTCTTCCAAAATAAGCGGTTGGCTATCAATCGCTTGATGCTCAAAAGATTCGCACCGCTCATTTGGGAAATAATGTTCAAAATTTTATAATAACTTAGACGTCCGATCAATTTGTTCATGAGGTTCAGACAATTACTGCACTCTATTCTCTTTCTTTTTTTCCTGGTCAACTCAGTTACCGCTCAGAAGATCGTTTCACTTACTTACGGCGATTCGCTTTCCGGATTTGATGAAGGTGGCGCTTTGCGGATCGGCGTGGAGGAAGGTTATTCTGGCCAGACTCTTCGGTTATTCCTTGAAGTGGAAAAGCGAAGGTATATCATGTCAAAGTATGACATGTTTCCAAAACCGATATACGCACCGCCTCAACTTACCCCCTATCAATCCACATTTTCAAACTCTAAGTTCGGCAATCCAAATACCGTATTCGCTGCGCCGTGCGTGAATGAAGGGTTCGAGCTTGGCAATATTAGCGGTTGGACAGCCTCGGTAGGTCAGAATTCGGCCTCGGGCAGCTCGACTACCTCTTGTGTTTATCCGAATGCAACGACGACAATCGCCTTTCCGACCAATTCGCTGATTACGGCCAGTGTAACACCGTTTACAGATGCATACTATGGTTTCACGGTGCCGGCTTCCCCTTTTACGGGCAGCGTGGTGATGCGACTGAACGATAATGTGCTGGGCAATTTGAGTAACGGACAGGGTTTTGAAATGGTACGGCTTCGTTCCGGCCAATTCAACGTAACCACAACCAACTTTCTCTATCAGTTCGCATTCATTATGGTTGCGACATCGGCGCATACCTGCTGCCAACAACCGTTCATGCGGGTGAACCTGATCAACAATATCGGCACCCCGATCTCCTGTCCTTTGTTCACGATGGCGCCTCCGCCCTCCTCAGGGCCTTCCTGTTCTTCCTCCGGAATAACGTGGGCATTGGCGGGCTCGATTTACAGAAATCCCTCCTGGCAACAGTATGCAATTGATCTCACAAGCTACATTGGAAGCAACGTGGCTGTTGAGGTGCATGTCTCTAACTGCGCCTTAGGCGGACATTGGGCATATGCGTATTTCGACTCGAATTGCGGCGAGCTCGGATTTACGCTGAACAATTCTACTTTTTATTCTGCACCTACTAGTACGGTAAACATCCAAGCCACCTGTGGTGGTAATGCGACTCTGACGGCTCCTACGGGCCTCGGTCCTTACAGTTGGCTAGGACCCAGTGGCTTTAGTTCGAGTTCTCAGACAATCGTCACTTCATCAGCAGGCAGTTACAGTATTCAAATGAACCCCCCGGGCATTTGTTCGCCGATTACTCGTGTTATTAACTTATCATTCCCTCCTCCAACAACCGTAACGGCTTCACCTGCCACCGTGTGTACGGCAGGAAGCTTGAGTAGTACGCTTATCGCTACCGGTGCGACTAACTATACGTGGCTCCCATCGGGTCCTTTTACTGCAACGAATGTGGTGGCGCCCACTGTAACGACAATCTATTCAGTTACAGTTAGAACGGGAACGTGTATTGGAACTCGCACCGTTCAGGTAACTGTAAGTCCGAGTCCAACAGTAGTCGTTACTAACTCCAGTCCGCTCATCTGCGCAGGGGGAAATTCGACATTGTCTGCTACCGGCGCTGCAACCTATACCTGGAATCCGGGCAACTTGACTGGTAGCCTTCAGGTGGTTACTCCAAGTACGACTACCACTTATTCTGTTGTTGGAACAACGACGGCTGGGTGTACCGATACTGAGTCGACTGCCGTGACGGTTACGACGGCGCCAACGGTATTTAATCTTCCGTGGAGCCCCGCCAGCGGTTCTGTGTGCTCAGGAAATGCCATTATGATGGCCGGAATTGGTGCAAGCAGCTTCACTTGGTTTTCGACTACTGAGCCGTCACAAACAGGCTTTTTCCCGGTATTTCATCCTACGGTCACCACTACGTATACAGCTGTTGGTGGTTCAGGCTCATGCACTAACTCTGCAGTATATACAGTGACTGCGGATCCCGGACCTAGCATGACCGTGGCAGCGAATCCTACAATTACTTGTCCAGGAATTAATACCACACTTACCGCTGTCGCGCCGACGGCAGTTGGCTCACTTACCTGGAACCCTGGCGGCTCTACTGGAACCGCCGTTGTGGTAGCGCCGCTTTCAACAACGGTGTATTCGGTAACAGGAGTAAATGGAAACAATTGTCCGCGAACGACCACGCTAAACAAGCTGGTGGCACCCGTGCCATCTCCCACCATTTCACCTACATCGCCATCTGTTTGTATCGGCAGCGCCATTTCCCTGACGGCATCGGGTGGAATCTCATATACGTGGGCACCCATCGTATCAAACAACACGATCATTTCAGTCTCACCCACGGTGAATACCAGTTACACGGTGACCGCAAGCAACGGCACGTGTACGAATACAACCAGCGTGACCGTGGTGGTTGTGCCAACTCCTACAGTACTAGCCGGTGCAACACCAACGGCGATCTGTCAGGGCGCAGTTGCAACGCTTACCGCGAGCGGCGCGACAACTTATACGTGGAATCCTGGCAACCTTTCGGGCGCGAGCGTGACGGTATCGCCTGCATCTAACACGGTATATACTGTAACCGGCAACTCGGGTGGATGCACCAGTACAAAAACGGTAGCGCTCACTGTGAATCCATTGCCCGTGGTGACTGTAACCGCCACACCAAATCCCGTTTGCAGAGGCAACTGCGCGACTCTTACAACCGGCGGCGCGCAGACCTACACTGTACTCGGCGGATTTACCAGCGTGGTTTGCCCCACTTCGACATCGATATTCTCCGTGTCCGGCACCAGTTCTCTCGGCTGCATTTCAGCACAACCCGGCACGGTGTCGATCGTGGTGAACGCCACACCTAATATTATTTTCAATCCTGCCACGCCGACACTTTGCTCGGGAACATCGATCACGGTTTCTGCGATTGGAGGAACTTCATACACCTGGCAGCCCGGAAGCTTAGTGGGTTCAACTCAGACATTAGCTCCGGCTACAACCACAGTTTACACTGTTACTGCCCTGAATGCATTTAACTGCTCTTCGTCAAAAACAATACAGCTGACGGTCACTTCAAGTCCGACTGTTGTTCCTGTCGCCAGCCCAACGCTGCTTTGCAGCGGATCGAGTTCGACGCTCACTGCTACCGGAGCGTCCAATTACACCTGGTTGCCGGGCGGCGCAACGAACAGCAACGTGGTTGTTACGCCCACAGCGAATACAACGTATACGGTCAACGGCAGCACAAACGGCTGCACGAGCACAAGTTTCGTAACCGTGAGTGTGAATATTACGCCAACAGTGAATGCGTCGGTAAGTCCAACAGCTATTTGCCGTGGCGGCTCAGCTACATTAACTGCTTCCGGAGCGGCGACTTTTACCTGGCTGCCAGGTAGTATGACCACTGCTGTTGCAGTGGTAAATCCGACCAACAACACAACATACACACTCACCGGCACGACCAATGGCTGCAGCAATACAAAAACGGTCACGCTCGTCGTCAATCCGCTGCCCACCGTTGCGATCACGGCCACTCCGAATCCTTTATGCAGGGGTAACTGCGCGACACTGACGCCGACCGGCGCCCAAACCTACACGGTACTCGGAGGATTCACCAGCGTGGTGTGTCCCACATCTACCGCCACGTTCTCTATTTCGGGAACCAGTTCGCTTGGTTGTATTTCGGCGCAGCCAGGAACGATCACGGTAGCGGTTAACGCCACGCCAAACATATCCTTTGTCCCGGCAGCGCCTGTGGTGTGTCCTGGCAGCAGTGTAAACGTGACGGCCATTGGCGGAACATCGTACACCTGGATGCCGGGCTCGCTGCTCGGCGGCAGTCAGAACCTTTCTCCAACCGTTACAACGGCTTATTCGGTAACGGCGGCCAATGCATTTGGTTGCCGGACCACGCGCACTGTGCAAGTGACCGTCCTTCCCTCGCCGACCATCAACATTACTTCCAATCCAACTGTAGTGTGTTCTGCGGGATGCGCGACGCTTAGTCCCACCGGCGCATCGACGTATACTTATCTCAACGGTGGACCTGTTGTTTGTCCGACCATTACAACTACTTATTCTGTAACGGGTACTGGCACAAACGGCTGTGTGAGCCAGCAGCCCGGAACCTTATCGTTGATCGTCAGTCCACCACCTTCTATTACTCTCACTCCCTCATCCGCCAGCATCTGCGCGGGCGGAAGCACCAGCATTACTGCGACCGGAGCATTGTCGTTTACATGGAATCCCGGAAACCTGAGCGGATCAGGGCAACTCTTATCTCCAGGTTCGACAACTACGTATACCGTAAGCGGAACCAGCGCGCAGGGATGCATTGGCCAGAACTCCATCACAATTACAGTGGTTCCCAATCCAACTGTAACGGCGTCTGCCAGTCCAACCGCCATTTGTCGCGGCGCCACAGCGGTACTTAGCGCCACAGGGGCAACCACCTATTCGTGGAATCCTGTGAATCTCACAGGAAACCCGGTTTCAGTGAATCCGACCGTTACAACGACTTATACTATCACCGGCTCTACAGCCGGCTGCACGGGTACACGGACGCTCACGCTCGTCGTGAATCCGTTGCCGACCATTTCAATTGCATCTAATCCAACAGTGGTGTGCGCAGGTTCATGCGCGACACTTACACCCACCGGCGCGTCGACTTACACATATTTGAACGGAGGTCCTGTTGTATGTCCGACCATCGCAACGGTGTATTCTGTAACAGGCACCAGCTCGCTGGGTTGCGTGGCTGCGTCGCCTGGTACGATCCAGATTAATGTGAATCCGCTGCCGACGATTTCCGTATCTCCATCTTCGGCAACCATTTGTGCCGGAACGAGCGTGAACCTGAACGCAGGCGGAGCGGTTTCCTTTACTTGGAACCCCGGAAACCTGATCGGTTCAAGCCAAAATGTTTCGCCAGGCTCGACCACCACATACACCGTAAGCGGAACCAGTGCGCTGGGATGCATTGGCCTGACTACCGCTATCGTTAATGTGGTTCCGAACCCGACCGTTACCGCTTCAGCGAGTCCGACCGCCATCTGTCGTGGCGCGACGGCTGCGTTGTCAGCCACCGGTGCAGCAACGTATTCATGGAATCCCGGTAACCTGACTGGAAATCCTGTTTCTGTGAGTCCTACGGTCACAACTACGTACACTGTAATTGGATCTACATCCGGCTGTACGGGCACGCGGACAGTGACCCTTGTCGTCAATCCTCTGCCGACCGTTAACGTCACTTCTAACCCGACAGTTGTTTGTGCAGGTTTGTGCGCTACGCTCACTCCGACCGGCGCATCGACTTACACATATTTGAACGGTGGCCCTGTAGTTTGTCCGACGATCGCAACGGTGTATTCCGTAACTGGAACCAGTTCCCTTGGTTGTATCGCTGCGGCGCCAGGTACGGTGACATTAAATGTCAGCCCACTTCCTACACTTACATTCTCGCCCGCGTCACCGAGCATTTGTGCAGGTACCAGTGTGAATGTCACAGCCACCGGGGCAAATACATACACCTGGAATCCAGGCAACCTGGTAGGCGCGAGCCAGAACCTCGGTCCTGCCGCCACCACGATTTACACTGTAAATGCAACCAGTACGGCTGGTTGTTTGGGCCAACGCACCGTTGCGGTTCAGGTTGTACCCAATCCCACTGTTTTAGCATCTGCCAATCCAACTGCCATTTGCAATGGGGCTTCTGCTGTACTCACAGCCAGCGGTGCCACGTCGTATACATGGAATCCCGGAAACGTCACTGGCAATCCAATCACGGTTAATCCGACCATCACGACCACATATACTGTGCAGGGATCGACATCTGGTTGCGCCGGCACAAGGACGTTAACCCTCATCGTGAACCCACTGCCAACAGTTAACGTCACGTCTAACCCGACGGTGGTTTGTGCAGGATTATGTGCCACGCTAACGCCAACCGGCGCGTCAACGTATACTTACTTAAATGGTGGTCCTGTAGTTTGTCCAACGATCGCAACGGTGTATTCAGTAACCGGAACCAGTTCTCTGGGTTGTATTGCAGCAGCACCGGGTATGGTCACGGTGAATGTCAGTCCGCTTCCAACACTCACATTCTCGCCTGCGTCACCCAGCATTTGTGCAGGTACAAGTGTGAATGTCACGGCTTCCGGCGCCAATACGTATACCTGGAATCCTGGCAACCTTGTCGGGGCAAGCCAGAACCTCGGTCCTGCCGCCACCACGATTTACACTGTAAATGCAACCAGTACGGCTGGTTGTTTGGGCCAACGCACCGTTGCGGTTCAGGTTGTTCCAAATCCGACCGTCCTTGCCTCGGTAAGTCCGACGGCAATTTGCAGAGGCTCCAGTGCAGTTCTTACCGCCAGTGGTGCAACGACGTACAGTTGGAATCCTGGAAACGTAACAGGAAACCCGATCACAGTTAATCCGACCATCACCACCACTTACACTGTAACGGGAAATGCAGCTGGCTGCTCCGGCACGCGAACCGTCACATTGATTGTTAATCCGTTGCCGACTGTAGGCGTTGCTTCCAATCCGACAGCGGTATGTGCAGGAAGCTGCGCCACATTGACTCCGAGTGGCGCCTCGACTTATACATATCTCAATGGCGGACCGGTTGTTTGTCCGACGATCGCCACCACCTATTCAGTTGCCGGCACCAGTTCGCTTGGATGCCTTGCTGCGTCTCCGGGTACGATAACGATTAACGTGAATCCTATCCCGTCGCTTTCATTCTCACCATCATCGCCTAGTATCTGCGCCGGAACCAGCGTGAACATCACTGCGTCCGGCGCAAATACATATACATGGAATCCGGGAAATCTTGCGGGCGCTTCACAAAATCTGGGCCCGGCTGCCACTACTGCTTATACGGTTGGCGGAACAAGCGCGCAGGGTTGTGTGGGTCAGGCTACCATTACAGTTACCGTGGTGCCGAATCCCACCGTGGGCGCGTCGGCTTCGCCAACTGTGATTTGTTTTGGCGGATCGGCCGTGCTGACAGGTACAGGCGCAACATCGTATAACTGGAATCCCGGCTCGATTCCTGGCAGTCCAGTGACGGTTACGCCAGCCGCAACGACAATATATACTGTTACAGGCACAACAGCGGGATGTAATGGTACCCGAACTGTACTTGTCACAGTGAATCCATTACCGACTATTTCGGTTGCATCGAATCCGACAATGATTTGCGCAGGCGCTTGTGTGACGCTATCGCCTACCGGCGCTAACTCTTATACTTATCTGAACGGCGGACCGGTAATTTGTCCGACGATCAGCACGACGTATTCCGTATCGGGAACCAGCTCCCTTGGATGCGTGAGCGCGACACCCGGAACTGTGAACGTGATTGTGAATCCTGTTCCAAGCATGACGCTTTCATCCACCTCGCCGTCGATGTGTTCTTCGGGTAATGTGACCATTACAGCTTCAGGAGCAGCCAACTATACCTGGTTCCCTGGCGGCTTTGGCGGTACTGTTGTTGCGGTCACTCCAACTGCAACGACCACATTTACCGTGCTCGGAAAACTGACACCGACCAGCTGTGTCGGTCAGCAGACGATTACCATCATCGTCATTCCAACGCCTTCGATCACAGCAGCTACATCAGCAGCCTCGATCTGCCTTGGTGGAAACGCGACGCTTACCGCGAACGGGGCGCCGAATTATACCTGGCTGCCGATTAACCAGAATGGTTCAGTAGTCGTTGTTTCGCCGACTATCCAAACTACTTATACCGTCACTGGTTCGTCGGGAGGCTGTACGAGCCTTCCCGCATTCGTAACAGTGTCGGTGACCGCGCCGGCCTCAGGCACGGCAATAGCGACTCCGACGGACGTGTGCCTGAATGGATGCACCACGCTCTCTCTTACCGGCTCGAATGGCTCGGTTCAATGGCAGTTTTCAACTTCTTCATCAGTCGGACCGTTCAGTCCCGTACTCGGTGGAACAACAAATCCGTTTACGGCCTGTACCATCACATCTACCCGCTGGTACCGGGCACAAGTGACCAACATTTGCGGGTCGGCCATTTCGAATGTGGTGCAGGTAGTACTGAACCCGACTCCGTCATTGACGCTGACCGCCCTGTCATCGACCATCTGCGCCGGCAGCAACACGGTGCTCACTGCGACGGGCGCAAATACTTACACTTGGAATCCCGGAAACCTGATTGGTGCGACACAAACCTTGTCGCCAGCGTCGACCACTGTTTATACGATATCCGGCACTAGTACAGCGGGTTGTATCGGAACGACAAACGCCACCGTTAATGTCATCAGCCCGCCGGTGTTTACAGTAGCGGCAACCCCTACAGCCATCTGTGTCGGCGGAACCAGCACGCTTACCGCAACTGCAGGATTACAGTATACCTGGATGCCGGGAAGCTTATCGGGCAATAACGTCACTGTGAACCCGGTGTCGACTACAATATATACTGTTTCCGGAACGTCCGGTGCCGGAATATGTCCGGGTACGCGCACTGTACTTGTAACTGTAAATCCGCTGCCGACTATCTCAGTTGCAGCAAGTCCGACGGCCGTTTGTATCGGTCTGTGTACAACCCTAACGCCGAGCGGCGCTCAGACGTATACGTATCTTAATGGCGGACCAGTTGTTTGTCCGAGCTCAGGAACCACCTACTCGGTAACAGGAACAAGTTCGGTGGGCTGTGTCAGCGCTGCAGCCGGATTGGTTTCGGTAAATGTAATTCCGCTGCCCACACTGACACTCTCTCCGCAGATATCAACGATTTGTTTAGGCACCAGTACGGTCGTCACAGTAACTGGAGCAAGCACATACACGTGGAATCCCGGTCTTCTTATCGGCGGTACGCAAACGCTGACGCCGGGGTCAACAACGATTTATACGATTTCCGGCACCAGCACCGCGGGTTGTATCGGAACCGGGAATGCAACGGTTAATGTACTTCCTGCACCAGCATTTACAATCACCGCCAATCCTGCAACCATTTGTGTCGGCGCGACGACAACGCTCAATGCCATAGCGGGGCCTATTCTCCAATATACGTGGATGCCAGGAAGCTTAACCGGAAACGGCGTGACGGTCACACCCGCATCCACAACGACTTACACCGCATATGGAAGCAATGGCACCGGCATTTGTCCGGGTATTCGCACCGTTGTGGTAACGGTGAATCCGCTTCCAACCATTTCCGTTGCAGCGAGTCCGACTGCAGTTTGCATTGGTTTGTGTACGACGCTCACGCCTAGCGGCGCCCAAACATACACGTACCTGAATGGCGGCCCAGTAGTTTGTCCGACCGTCGGAACCACATACTCTGTAACCGGAACCAGTTCAGCTGGCTGCGTGAGCGCGGGTCCGGGAGGAACATTTATTGTTGTAAATCCATTGCCCACCCTGACGATCAGCCCGCAAACTTCGACCATTTGCGGAGGCAGCAGCACGGTGGTCACCGCCACCGGTGCAAATACTTACACGTGGAATCCGGGCATTCTCATCGGGGGAACGCAAACATTAGCACCAGCGTCAACCACGGTGTATTCGATCTCCGGTACGAGTACAGCGGGCTGTATCGGGAATGCGAACGCTACGGTTAACGTAGTTGCGCCGCCACCCTTTACCGTTACGGCGACTCCGGCAACGATTTGCGTGGGTGCAGTTTCGACCCTCACCGCAACTGCAGGACTTCAGTATACCTGGATGCCGGGCAGCTTGTCAGGAAACGTAGTCACTGTCACACCGGCATCCACGACGATCTATACGGCGATTGCAACTTCAACAACGCCGTTCAATCAGTGTCCGGGAACGCGCACGCTACTTGTAACCGTGAATCCGCTGCCAACAATTACTGCTGCAGCAAGCCCGACGGCAGGTTGCCCTGGTTTCTGCTCGACGATCACGCCGCTGGGCGCGCAATCGTATACTTATCTGAATGGCGGTCCGGTTGTTTGTCCAACGACATCCGCTACCTATTCGGTTGTCGGCACCAGTTCATTAGGCTGCGTTAGCGCGCAACCTGGAGTGGTGTCAATAGTACTGAATCCGAATCCATCCTTATCTGTAACGCCATCACCTGGAACAATCTGTGCCGGACAGATCGCTACCGTTCAGGCAGGCGGTGCCACATCATATACCTGGTCGCCGGGCGGATTTACCACTTCTGCAATTAGTGTCACACCTGCAACTACTACAATTTATACTGTTAGCGGCTCGAATGGCTTATGCACGCTGAGCATGACTACGGCGGTCGTAGTGAATGCAAACCCAACTCTTGTCGCAAACGGGGCTCCCCTTTCGATATGCCAGGGCGGATCTGCGACGCTGACCGCCACCGGAGCAGCCGGATTTACCTGGTCACCGGGATCATTTACAAACAGCCCGGTACTTGTAAATCCGACCGTCACCACTTCGTATGTCATTACCGGAACCAATGCCGCAGGGTGCAGTGATACTAAAACGGTCACCATTACTGTAGGTGCACAGCCGATACTTACTATCACTGCGAGCAGCAATACGATTTGCGCGGGTGCGTCGGCAACGCTCACTGCATTTGGCACCTTGTCCTACTCTTGGCTGCCGGGAGGAATGACCACGAGTGTTGTGGTTGTAAATCCAGGCTCGTCAACAAACTACACAGTTATCGGAGCAAATGGTCCGTCATGTGGTAATACAACGGTATTTCCATTGGTTGTGAGTCCGATCCCTCAGGTATCGGTATCTCCTGTGAATTCATCCATTTGTGCAGGATTCAGCACGACGTTAACTGCTTCGGGCGCATCTAACTTCTCATGGAACCCTGGCGCAACAACCGGAAGCCAGGCAGTGGTGAATCCAACTTCAACGACGATTTACACTGTAACCGGCAGCACTGCTGGTTGTGGAAACACGGCTACAGCTGTCGTAAACGTGGTGCCGATCCCAACCATTATTGCTACTGCCAGTCCGGCGACGATCTGCTTAGGAGCGGTCAGCTCACTCTCTGCAAATGGCGCCACGAACTATACCTGGATGCCTGGCTCGATTCCGGGAACAATTGTCACGGTCACACCGTCTTCGACTACTGTTTATACAGTTAGCGGAAACGCCAGTGGATGTAACGGAACCAGCACATTGATGGTATCGGTGAATCCACTGCCCACGATCACTGCGGCAAGCAATCCAACGGCAGTTTGTCCGGGCTTCTGTTCTACAATTACCCCGCAGGGCGCACAAACTTATACCTATCTGAACGGCGGACCGGTTGTTTGTCCGCCTATCACTACCACGTATTCAATTGTCGGCACCAGCTCGCTGGGTTGCGTGAGCGCACAACCGGGCACCGTTGGTGTGGTCGTGAATCCAATCCCGTCACTTTCAGTAACGCCTTCTCCGGGCACAATCTGTGCCGGACAAACCTCTACTCTCCAGGCAGGCGGCGCGACTGCATATACCTGGTCGCCGGGCGGATTCACTACATCAGCCATTAGCGTGACCCCAGCCAGCACATCAGTTTATACTTTGACTGGCTCGCTCGGCTCATGCGCAACCAGCATGACTGCGACCATCATCGTGAACGCGAACCCGACGCTTGTAGCCAACGGCGCGCCGCTTTCGATTTGCAATGGCGGATCTGCGACGCTCACGGCCACCGGTGCTGCCGGCTTCACGTGGACACCCGGATCATTTACAACAAGCCCAGTGCTGGTTACTCCTACCGTCACCACATCGTATGTGGTGACCGGAACCAATGGCGCGGGATGCAGCGACACCAAAACGGTTACCATCACAGTGGGATCGCAGCCTGTTCTGACGATTACAGCAAGCAGCAATACCATTTGTGCGGGCGCTTCTGCAACACTGACCGCATTCGGAACGCTATCCTATACCTGGCTGCCAGGCGGAATGACCACGAGCGTGGTGGTGGTGAACCCGGGATCATCAACGAACTATACGGTATTCGGTGTCAATGGACCCGCATGCGCAAATACAACCATCTTCCCGCTGGTTGTAAGTCCGGTGCCACAAGTTTCAGTATCGCCAGTTAATTCAACTTTATGTGCCGGGTTAAGTGCTACCCTTAGCGCTTCAGGCGCGTCAACCTATTCATGGAGTCCAGGCACAGCTACCGGCAGTCAGGTGGTTGTGAGTCCGACTTCAACCACTGTTTACACAGTGAGTGGTGATGTGGCGGGTTGTGCCAATACGGCTACCGCGAATGTGACAATCCTCCCGCTGCCGGTTATCAGCGCGGCTGCGTCGCCTACATCCATCTGTATTGGCAGCTCGGCAGTGCTTACCGGTACGGGCGCCTCGACTTATACGTGGTTTCCGCCTGGAACGCCAGGCAATAATATTACGGTAAGTCCAACTACAACTACCACCTATACCGTTGATGGAACTGGCGCGAACGGGTGTCCGAATTCGCAGACCATGGTCCTCAGCGTGCTGCCGCTGCCAACACTTGCGATTTCCGCTTCAGGAACCGCGGTGTGTATCGGCAATTCCGGAACACTCACAGTGACGGGCGCATCCAATTACACCTGGTTGCCCGGATCACAAACAGGAAGTGTGGCTGTGATCAGTCCAACTTCACCGACCACTTATACCGTGATTGGCGATAATGGCGCATGCACAGGTACTGCTTCAGTGACAATCGGAATTAACCCGTTGCCGACCGTGACTGCGGTAAGTTCTGCTTCGTTAGTCTGCGGAGGAGTTCCAGTGACATTCACTGCGACCGGCGCGAGTACGTATACCTGGGCGCCGCCGAATATTTCCGGCTCAGTGGTAGTTGACTCACCGACCATTACAACTGTATACACCGTAACTGGCGAAGACGCCAACGGATGCTCGAACACAGCGAACGTTTCGGTTTCGGTGAACCCAGCGCCGATCATGAATGCTTCGGCTAATCCTACCGCGATCTGTCTCGGTGGATCAGTTGCACTAACTGGTACCGGTGTGGTAACCAGTCTCACCTGGACACCGACTGGCGGAAATGTTCCCAGCTTCACCGACACGCCGACAACCACAACAACGTATACGCTGTCAGGCACTGACGCGATTGGCTGCGTGGGATCTGCAACGGTTCAGGTTGTTGTAGCGCCCATTCCGACCGTGAACATTTCGCCACTTGGCGCCACGGTTTGCGCAGGATCACCGGCCACATTCACCGCGACCGGCGCCACGAACTTTACGTGGAACCCAGGCGGAACCACAGGTTCGGTGGTTGTTGAAGCGCCCACCATCACGACAACTTATACAGTTACCGGTGACAACGGCGGTAATTGTCCCACCACTGCTACGGTTGAAGTATTTGTAAATCCTATACCTGCAAATGTCACGGCCACCACAAGTGGAACAATTACCTGCACGACACCGTCTGTGACGCTGTCTGGTTCATCGTCCAACACGAATGTGACTTACAGCTGGACAGGCCCGCAAGGCTACACCTCCTCGGCACAAAATCCGACAGGGGTTACGGTGTGGGGTACGTTTACAGTGACAGCGTCCTTCTCAACCGGATGTTCGTCTTCAGCGACTGTGGACGTTCCAACTGATAATTCTATTCCGTCTGTTACTGCTTCCACCTCGGGCAGCATTACCTGTTCGGCTTCTCAGGTCACTCTTATCGCAGCGAATACCACCTTTAGTCCTGGTTTTGCATGGACAGGACCAGCGGGTTATACGAGCAGTGTATCGCCAACCACCGCTTCCGTTGCAGGTGTCTATACAGTTACCGTGACTGACCTCATCAGTACCTGCTCAACTACTGCGGTAGTTACTGTAGGCACTCATACATCGGTATTTATTACTGCCACCATTGTACCGGCAACATGTACCGCCGGCGTGACCAATAATGATGGCACAATCCTCGTCGGAAATTATAGTTCACTAGACCGGTTCGACCTCGTGGCCGGAACAACTTACTCCGGTGGCGCTACCTATTCCACAGCGATCAATATTCCATCGAATGGCATACTGACCAGCAACCTGGCGAACCCGACTACCACCGTGCCATTCACGGTGAGGTTCTTCGATTCGGAAGGCTGTACCAAGGACACCACGATGTTCCTGAAGCCCGTCGACTGCGCGATCCATTCGCTTGGTATTGCCAAGCTGGTTTCTTCTGTAGCGACCAATACAACCGACGGCAGTTACGATGTGGTGTACTCAATTATTGTGAGGAACTACGATACCACATCGCTGAATCGAGTTGTGATTTTCGACAATCTCGTCGCAGCATTTGGTTCTCCGGCAACGGTTACAGTACAATCGGTGACAACTTCCGGTGGCGCATTCAGTGTGAATGCAGGATATAACGGAAGCAGCCAGGCAGCGATTACTTCAACCGCCAGCAGCCTTTCTGCTGCCAGCACGGCCACGATCACGCTTCACTTGCGTGTGCTCGCCAATGGATTCTTCGGACCATTTAACAACTCTGCGACCGGAACTGCGGTGAATAATATCAGTGTCACAGTGAGCGATGTCTCAACTAACGGTCCCAATCCGGATCCGGACCATGATGGCAACCCGGCCAATAACAGCCAGTCGACGCCACTCACCCTGACACCGGACCTGTTCTTCGGCCTCACGAAGGAAGGTGGCTACATCCTGGCGGATAACTTCACCAGCTATGATGTTACTTACACGGTCACGGTATTCAACCGCGGCAATGACACGCTGAAGAATATCCTCGTTAGGGATAGCCTTGCCGGAATGACGATCCGCCAGCCGGCGACATTCACCATGCGCAGCGCTCCGAGCACAACAGGCGGGCTGATTGCCAACAGCAACTACAACGGCAGCTCAGATAATAATCTGCTCGCCGCCGGCAGCAGACTGTCGCCTGGTGAAGTACAGAAGATCATCTTCTCGATCAACGTGGTTCCCGACACTGTAACCGTGATCTCCAACATCGCGGTCGGTAAGGCAACCAGCAGTCACTCCGGCACGGTGGTTCGCGATACGTCGAACAGCGGATCAAATCCCGACACCAACGGCAACCATGAATGGAATGAGTTCGTTGACAACCGCCCGACGGTGGTCGTACTTCCTGCGCTCGCTGGTGCAAGAACTTCGACACCTCTGTTTATACCAGGTGGATTCTCTCCTGACGGAGACGGTGTGAACGACGCATTCGTGATCAAGGGACTGCCGGATGGCGTGAATAGCAGCCTCACGATCTACAACCGCTGGGGCAACCGCATCTACTACCATTCAAACTATCACGATGCCGAGCCCTGGGATGGTACACCTAACATTGCGGGAACGGTAGGAAAATCAAAAGTATCGAGAGGCACTTATTACTATATCCTCGACATACACGAAGAAGGCAGGAAACCGATCACCGGATTTATTGTGATACAGTATTAATCGCGATCACCGAACATGAAACAGATCACAACGACACTGAGGACCATCGCCGCGATAAGCCTTGCCGCGCTATCACCGGGTGTACAGGCGCAATTCGATGCCATGTTCACGCAATACATGTTCAACGAAACATTCATCAATCCTGCTTATGCAGGAAGCAAAGAAGCGATGAGCGCGACGATGCTGCACCGTCAGCAATGGGTGAGTTTTCCGGGAAGACCCATCACGACGACGTTTTCTTTGCACGGCCCGTTGATGAACAACAAGATGGGTCTGGGACTGAGCGTGCTGAATGAGAAGGTGGGTGTGCTCAACCGGAACCTGATCTACGGAAGTTATGCGTACCGCCTGAAAGTTCACGAAGGAGGCACTTTGGCCATGGGAGTAATGGGCGGGATCGACAACCAGGTGAACAAACTTTCCTCTGTGAAGCTGACCGATGAAGACAATGCGCCTTCTGACCGCCAGTTCGCAGTGAGCTCACAAAACCTCACTGCCACCAACTTCGGCACCGGGCTGTATTATAACACCCGGACGTTTTTTGCCGGTGTCTCCGTTCCTCGTTTGCTGAACAACGACATGGTGATGTCGACTGGTGGCGGACGCACGGTGAAAATCACGCGCCTCGAGCCTGCTCGGTTCACTTATTATTTTACAGTCGGAAATGTTTTCAAGATCACGAACGAGGTCAAGCTGCGTGGCAGCGCCATGCTGAAAGCGGTAACGAATGCACCATTGCAGTTGGATCTCACCGCACTCGCTTTGGTCAACGAAACAATTTGGGCCGGGCTAGGTTACCGAAGCAACTCATCGATGTCGGCGATCCTGGGCATGCAGATCAACAAGCAATTATTTGCTTGCTACGCGTATGACTACGGACTGAACCGGATACAGTGGTATTCGCTGGGCTCGCATGAGATCGCCATCAATTACCTGTTTTCGTTTAAAGGACGCCAGATTTCGACGCCCCGTTATTTCTGACCTTTTTTATGAAGCATCGGAACTGTACATTCATACTTCTGACCATCCTGTCGGCGCCGGTTTGCGCTCAAACCGTCAGTGCGACATCTGACTCCCTGACCAAAATAGCCGATTCTACGAAGGTCATTACTTTAGGAGAAGTGATTCCGGTGGTCGTACCCGATACGACGGCGCGGCCCCCAGCTCCAGCACCTGAACAGCCGACCTATGCGACCGACGACGAAGGCATCCCCCTTGACCTACCGATGCAACAGCGGTCGGACCACACCAAGAAAACCAAAAAGCCGGGTGCAGAGGCCACAACGCAGGCCCGACTTCTGAAAAAGGCCAACGAGCTGTATGCAAAGCGGGCTTACGCAGAAGCGATCCCGTATTACGAAAAGTCGCGTGATGGGGACAGCTCGAATGTGATGGTGCTCACCAACCTTGCAGAATGCTACCGGCTCACGAATAACCAGGTTGGAAAGCTTCACAGCTATGGCGCATTGGTTCGCTCCGGCTCCGCGCAATCGATCCACCAACTGTATTACGCGCAAGCGCTGGTTGAAATGGGAGAAGCGGAGAAAGCCCAACCGTTCTTTGAAAAGTATACTGCCGACGAACGCGGGAAGAACCTGGCAGCATCGGTGCTGAAGAAGAAAGAATATACGCGCAATTTCGACGCCTATAGTATTTACCCGGCCTCTTTCAACTCTCCCCAGAACGATCTGTGTGCCGTGAAATTCAACGACGCGGTGGTATTTGCCTCTTCTCGGCAAAAGAATAACTGGATCAAGCGTGAACAAGGATGGACAAACGGCGCTTATATGCAGCTCTATGTGGCCGGACGGGGTGCCAATGGAGAGGAAGTGGCCCCGCAGCCATTCATGAGCGACCTGCACTCGAAATTCAACGATGGTCCGGTTTCATTTACCAAGGACTACAATACGGTGTTCTTTACCAGGAATAATTCTCGAAAGGAAGAACTGGCCAAAGACGGCAGCTATAAGCTGAAGATCATGGAGGCGAACCTCGATCAGAATGGGTTCAACATGGTGAAGCAGATGTCGTTTGCCAATAAGGATTTCAATTTCGCGCATCCGAGCGTTTCGCCCGACGGATATACCTTGTATTTCGCTTCTGATATGGAGGGAGGTCGCGGAGGAATGGACATTTATGTTTCGACCCGCGATTCGGCCGGTAAATGGAGCGCCCCATTTAACATGGGCGACAAGATCAATACTGCAGGTAACGAGTTATTTCCTTTCATTGCCGCAAATGGCGCGCTGTATTTCTCATCGGATGGCCACGACGGATTGGGCGGCCTCGATATTTACGAGGTGCAGATGAAGGGTGGCGTTCCAACCAAGATTTATAATATGGGAGAGCCTGTGAACAGCAACCGAGACGATTTCGGCATTTTTCTTTTCGACGACAATAAGGGCGGCTACATCAGCTCGAATCGCAAGGCTGGTGGAATGGATGATGACATCTACAATCTGCAGATCCTCCGTGAAGTGAAGCGCGGCCGTGAAGCGCTGCTGGTGGTGAAGGAGAAGGAAACAGGGAACCCGGTCGACTCTGTTAAAGTCGCGATCGGAAGCGATACTTTGTATACCGACAGCCTGGGCATGGTGCGTCAGCTGGTGGAAGAGGGGCAGATGTATCACGTTACCTACCTGAGAAAGGACTACTTTAATGGAACAGATTCGCTGTCATCAGCGATGTCGGACGGTGACAACCTGACCAAGGAGCTGGTCATTGAAAAAGATCCCAAGCTCTTCCTGCGCGGTATTGTAAGTGACGCAAAAACCGGAGAACCGCTCGAAGGCGCAACGGTGAAACTGAATGACCTGGCCACAAACACCAATGTGGATGAGTATACGACGACTTCATCGGGAGATTATTTCAAATTCATGTTCGGAAGTCGTATCGGCGATAAGATCGCGTATCTCGTGAGGGTGAGCAAGCCCGGTTATCTTGATCGTACGATGGTGTTCACCCATCTCATTGAAAAGCCAGGCGAAGTGAATATGAATGAAACTCTGAACCTGTCGCTCGGGAAGGTGGCGGTAGGTATGGACCTTGCGAAAATGATCGACATCAAGCCGATATATTTCGATTATGGAAAATTCGCTATCCGCCAGGATGCGGCTGACGAGCTCGACAAGATCGTAGCTGTCATGAATGAGTATCCGAACATGTCGATCGAGCTCGGTTCGCATACCGACTGTCGATCGAGCGCCAGCTACAATCTCAAGCTTTCAGGTGCACGGGCGAAAGCAAGTGTGGATTACATTGTGAATCGCGGCATTACTAAAAGCCGGATAAACGGTAAAGGATATGGCGAATCGAAGCTGCTGAATAACTGTGCGTGTGAAGGAAAGAAGGAGTCGCCTTGTCCAGAGGAAGAGCACGCCAAGAACCGCAGGACAGAGTTTATTATCACGCAGCTAAAATAAGCGGCGTCATTATTATCGGCAGCATTCGGTTTTGCCTCGCCGGAAAACAACCACCGCCCATTGGGATTTCGATATCTTCGCGCAGAGTGAAAGCGCTCCGCATGATATTCAGGCCCATCTGGAAAACGTGGTTCGTTTTGTGCTTCGCGATCCCCTTTCTGATCCTTTATCCCCTCTTTTATTATTCTTTAACACGCCATCAATTTAACAGAGTTTTCGCCTTAAAGCGGCTCTGGTCGCGAATCATTTCCTTTGGTTCGGGACTCTTTCCGGTAATCCGCTATCAATCAAAAAAATACGTTCTGCCCACGCCTTGTGTGATTGTTTGCAACCATACGTCCTATCTCGACATTGTGTTTACTCCGTTCTATGTGCGTGATACAGCGGTATTTATGGGAAAGCATGAGCTTTTGAAAATCCCATTGTTCCGTGATTTCTTCAGGCACCTCGATATTCCTGTCAACCGAAAGAGTGTGACCGATGCACATCGAGCGTTCACCGAATCGGGTCGAAAGATCGACCAGGGCTTAAGCATGGTTATCTATCCAGAAGGAACCATCTCAGAATCAGGACGGTTAAGACCATTCAAAAACGGTGCGTTCAGACTGGCAATCAATAAACAAGTACCAATCGTTCCAGTTGCCAATGTGAACAATTGGCATTACCTCGAAAACGGGGGGTTTTTCAAGTCTGCCGGCCGACCCGGCCGACCGGTCATCATTGTGGGAGATCCCATCTCCACTGAGGGTCTGGGAGAGGAGCAGGTGCAGGAGTTGCGGGAGAAAGTAGCTACCTTTATTAGGAAGGAACTTGACTCTTATCATGACAAGAAAGATCGACACCGGGACCGTAGATGAATTGGCGCACTTGGCGCGCCTTGAATTCGACGCTGAGGCCAAGCAGGAGATCCTGCAGGACATGAACCGGATGCTGGCTTTTGTTGACAAGCTGAACGAACTCGATACCGAACACGTAGAGCCGCTGGTTTACATGACCGACGAGGAAAATGTGCTTCGCCCCGATATCCCTGAGCATACCGTGTCGCAGAAGGAGGCGTTATCCAACGCGCCGCGGAAAGACAGCGACTATTTCAAGGCGCCAAAGGTGATCGAGCAAAACAGGTGATTGCGCCGCCCGGGCGGCAGAGAAGGATTGTAAGAGTCTGGATCCGGGTTTAATTTATGAGAACTAACAAGCACATCTATTGCCTGGAGGGTATGTGGAACGACTACAACCTCAAGGATAAATCATCAGTAACCCCGCTGCTGGAGTTCCTGTTCAAGTCCAATAACTGCAATTATATTCATCACGATTGTGCCACCAAAGACGAACTCGCATTCTTCCTGAAAAAGTGGGCGAATAAGCGGCTGTCGGACCGGTTTCCAATCCTATACCTCGCCTGTCATGGCGAGCAGGAGAAAATATTTCTAAACAGGAAGGATTTTGTGACGCTTGGTGAAATTGCCGACATCCTCGAGGACAAATGTTACGGCAAGCTGGTTTATTTCGGATCCTGTTCGACGTTGAAGATCGATAAACGCAAGATCCAGTCGTTTCTCACCCGCACCGGTGCCATCGCTGCGTTGGGATACCAGGTGGATGTGGATTGGATGAAATCGTCGGCATGTGACCTGCTGATATTTGAAGCACTTCAGGACGACCGACTCGATTCCAGAGGTATTGTGAAGATCAGGGAGAAGATATTCCGCGACTATGGCAACCTGCCCAGGCAGCTGAACCTTCGGATGGTCATCAACGAGCGTCTACACTTCCCGCGGGTTCGGGTAAAAGGACGGATGACTGCCGTGGCCTTAAAAAAACCGAAGATTAAATACCGCGGAAAAAAACGCCTCAGCGCGCACCCTTCGCAGAAAATCGTCCGCTCACGCGCTTCAAAAGGCTGAACAGCTGGCGGCGGAAAATGAACGCTATCAGCAGGTAAGGTACAGCCATCAGGTAAAGAATTCCGCTGTTGAGGCTTCGCGCCATCGAATGAGGGTCGGATTTCATGGAGGTTTCGGCGGCCTGCTTGCACATGGCGCATTGCGCGCCGGATGATAGCGGTATCGCGACCATCACAAGTGCAAACAAAAAAATCAGAAACAAACGCTTTCGGCCCATATTCGGTGCAAAGATAAGCAACATGTGACTGTTCCTGGTGGTCGGGAACTCACAGTGGGACTGTGAGTGCGAATTACAGGACTGAACGCAACTCCCGGGATTACTCCCCACGGAAATCCGCCTTCCGCTTCTCGAGGAAAGCATCGACCCCTTCGCGGAAGTCTTTTGTACCGAATGACTTTCCAAACTCTTCGATCTCCACTTCAAATCCATTCAGCTGCGGGTTGTATCCCGCATTGATCACCTTGATGGCAGTGCGAAGTGCGGTTGGGCTTTTCGTGCCGATCTTGGCGGTGATCTCGAAACATTTATCAAGAAGTGCGTCGGGTGAAGTCATGTAATTCGCAAGTCCCCAGTCAAAGGCTTCCTGTGCCGTGATCATTTCTGCGGTCAGGATCATTTCGAAAGCCTTTCCTTTCCCAAGCAGCTGGGCTAGTCGCTGGGTGCCACCATACCCGGGGATGAGGCCGAGACTCACCTCAGGCAGACCCACGCGTGCAGTTTCGCTGATCACCCGCATGTGGCAGGCCATGGCAAGTTCCAATCCTCCGCCTAATGCAAATCCATTCACTGCGGCGATGATCGGCTTGCTGTAGTTCTCAATAAAGCTAAAGATCTTGAAATGCCCCTGCGCGCTGAGCTGGGTTCCTTCGGCCACCGAAAAATTGGCGAACTCGGAAATGTCGGCGCCGGCAACGAAGGCTTTCCGGCCCGCTCCGGTAATGATCACCGCACGGATGTCGTTCTGGTGCTCGGCTTCAACCAGCGCTTCATGCAACTCCTCGATCGTTTGCTTGTTGAGCGCATTCAGCTTTTCAGGCCGGTTGATCGTAATCACCAGCACCTGGGCGCGGATGTCACACTGTATGAATTCACTTGTAGCCACCATAAAAAGACTTTTAGAGGATTTATCTGCAGGTCGTCGCCAGGCTGAAACCCACGAACGACGCCATTTCCGGGCAAATATAGTCCTCCATAGCGCAAATAAAAGTTATTTTATTCACAGGGCGGGGAGTTATCGACAACCGGCTGGTCTTACGGCAATCAGCTGTTCTTGGTGCGTTCGATCTGCTCGTCGATCTTGCGGAACATCGACGAAAAAAACTGGTAGCGTTGCTTGGAAGCGATGCCGCTGATGAGTGTCGATTTTTTCTCCAGGTTCCGCATCCAGTGTTCAGTCTCGGCATTGAATGCGGCGTTCGGAGTACCGAGTGAATTGAGGGTGTTGAAGGAAATAAAACTGAGGGTGGTGCCTTCGGCGATGATGAAGATGCAATTGGTACCCAGCACCAGGTCACTCGAGTACATGCGGTATGTTTCGCTAGCGTCGCTGGGATTTTTACGTCCGTCCTCTGCTGTTCGTTGAACCAGTTCGATGGTTTTTCGGTATTCTCCGAGAAGAACCAGCGCCGTTTCCTTGTCAACCACACCGGTGTCGTAATAGAAACCGATCTGGCGGAGGCCGGTGAGAACCGTGAGGTCGGTCCATACCTCCACGCTCGGAATGGTGAGGTATTCGGAATAGCACTGATGTGCAACTTCGACAAGTGCCGGCGGCACCAAGCCCCTGGTATAAACCGGAACCTGGTATTCGGGACAATTCAGCACACTGCGCTGCCAGTAAAACAGCTTGAAATCCGTAAAAATGGGCGAGCAGAAGGAATAGAACAGCGGCATTTCCTCGGCCACATAATAGAGCTTCTTTTCTGAGCAGGCGTTCATCTGCTTCAGATGCTGGAGAATGCGCTTGAGGTATTGGGAGAAATGTTCAGCGCTATTTGTCAACGGCGTATAGCTGAAGGTTACTGAATCGCCACCTTCGCCAAATACATCGTCAATGCTGAGCGGATACTTGCGGGTGATGCGGTACGCTTCATCGATCGTGAGCTCTGTTTCTCCGCGGATGCGCCGGTAGGCGCTATCGATGCTGATACCCAGGAGATCGGAAAGCTCCTCTGCCATTCCCAGACCAGGCCTGAGCGATTGCCTGAACTTCTGAAAGAATTTCTCCTGCGCAGGCGGCGGGGAATCCAGTTTGACTCTTTTTTTTGGCTGCAATCGGCCTGAAAAGTACAAAAAACCTGTAAATACGAATTGGTTGATGGATCACCGGCTGACATCAATCATACCAAAACGCGTACCTTTAATGGTTTCCATTATGCAGCATCTGCAGAACTATATCGGCGGCAAACTGCAGCCACCGGTCTCCGGTAACTATCTCGATAATTATTGCCCGTCGACGGGAAAAGTATACTCTCACATCCCCGACAGTGATGAGCGAGACGTCGCGTTGGCCTATGAAGCTGCGGCAGAGTCGTTTCATTTCTGGAGCATCCTGCCAAAGGAGCGGCGAAGCAAATACCTCCTCGACATCGCCAGTCTGATCGAAAAAAACCTCGACCGGCTGGCTATGGCAGAATCGATCGATAACGGCAAGCCGCTGAAGCTCGCGCGCACGGTGGACATCCCGCGCGCGGCCGCGAATTTTCATTTTTACGGAACAGCTATCCTGCATCAGACATCGGAAGCGCACATCATGGAGGAGACGGCGATCAATTACACGCTGCGTCATCCTGCCGGCGTGGCAGGATGTATTTCACCATGGAACCTCCCGCTTTACCTGTTCAGCTGGAAGGTAGCGCCTGCGCTGGCTGCGGGCTGCACAGTGGTGGCCAAGCCTTCGGAAATTACGCCGATGACCGCCTACCTGTTGTCGGAGATCTGCATCGAAGCAGGACTTCCTCCAGGCGTATTCAATATTGTGCATGGGCTGGGTCACAAAGCCGGCAATGCGATCGTCAGCCATCCGCACATCCCGCTCATCTCATTTACAGGCGGTACGGTAACCGGCAAACACATCGCTACGATCGCCGCGCCGATGTTCAAGAAATTATCACTCGAGCTGGGCGGCAAAAACCCGAATGTGATTTTCGCCGATTGCGACTATGACCGGATGCTCTCAACTACTTTGCAGTCGTCGTTTTCGAACCAGGGACAGATCTGTCTTTGCGGATCGAGGATCCTGGTTGAGCGGCCGCTGTATGAAAAGTTTAAAACGGATTTTGTTCGCCGCGCCTCTGAGCTGAAAGTCGGAAATCCGCTTGACGAGAATACGAAGATCGGGGCGATCGCGTCGCAAGGTCACCTCGAAAAGATCCTCGGCTACATCCAACTCGCAAAAGATGAGGGCGGCAAGGTGTTGTGCGGCGGGGGACGCATCGAGGCCGGTGGAGAAGAGGCCGGCGGCTATTATCTGGCGCCCACCGTGATTGAAGGACTCGATGCACACTGCCGCACCAACCAGGAGGAAATATTCGGTCCCGTGGTGACGATCGCGCCGTTTGACACAGAAGAAGAAGCGCTGGCATTCGCAAATGCGACCATATATGGGTTGGCCGCCACAGTCTGGACCACCAATCTGACTCGCGCGCACCGGGTATCGGCGCGGCTGCACTCAGGCATCGTGTGGGTGAATTGCTGGCTGTTGCGCGACCTCCGCACGCCTTTTGGTGGCGTGAAGGCGTCGGGAGTAGGACGTGAGGGCGGCTTTGAGGCCCTCGAGTTTTTCACCGAGCCAAAAAATGTGTGTGTGCGCTTGTGATTCACGCCGTTTCAACCGCGCTTGCCGAATTACTATGACATACTCGGACTGCCGAACAGCGCGACGATCCTTGAAGTTAAGGCTGCGTTTCGCCGCCTCGCGAAACTGTATCATCCCGATCGCAATCCAAACGGAAAGGAACATTTCGAACACCTGCTCAAATCGTATGAAACCCTCTCCGATCCGCACCTGAAAGCGGCATACGACCAGCGGCTATTGAATTCCCAGACGCGTGAGCCAGCGCCGGATAAAAAAGCGGGCACCAAAAACTGGTCATTCAGCGAAAAAGAGCTCAAGCGCCGACAATATTACAACGAGCACATCCGGCGATATGCGAAAGCAACGGCCACCTACAATGCGGAGGTGGAATCGCGAAAAAGCTACAACGAGTTCAAGTACATCCTGTATGCGGTACCCCTTGCCGTGGCGCTGTTCCTCCTGGTGATGCGATTCGCCACGCCCGAAAGCCGCCTCACGCCGGGCGCGTCCTTTCCTGCGCCTACAGACTCGGCGGTTTCCATTTCACCACCCCGCCAGGGCGATTCGCCGTATCGCGATTATTTTGGCGATGGAACATACGACGAACGCTCTTCCCGGGTACTCGCCGTGCGAAATCACACCGGGTACGACATTGTACTTTGCGTGTTTCATGATTCGGCATTTGTACGCGGATTTTTTATGGAAAGCGGATTTGCCGCAGAAATGCGGCAGCTGCCGGAAGGCGAGTTCCACGTACGGTACACCAGCGGAAAGAAATTCGATTACCTGCAACGCCCCGATGGCGCAGCGGCTCCAGGTGCGTTCACGCAGGAACTTAAATACTACGAAGGCAACGTGCCGAATTTTGCAGGGAAAGAGATAGAGCTAACTTTACTGCCGGGCGCGAATGCCGGTTTTGTGGAAGTCGGCGCAGATCGCTTTTTCAGGAAGTCTTCTTTGTGATCAAAAAACTCGAACATATCGGCATCGCCGTAAAAGACCTTCGCTCGGCGAATGAACTTTTTTCCCGGTTATTCGGAAAAGCACCCTACAAGATGGAATCTGTTTTGGGTGAAGCGGTCGACACCTCTTTTTTTATGATCGGTGATACGAAGATCGAACTCCTGGTGGCCACGGATGAGCGCAGTGCTATCGCAAAATTTATCGAGAAGCGCGGCGAAGGCATACATCACCTGGCGTTCGATGTAGATGATATTGTTGCAGAAACTGCCAGGCTTGAAAAAGAAGGATTCGAATTGCTGAATAAGGAGCCGAAGACCGGAGCGGATAATAAGCTCATCTGCTTTCTCCATCCGAAATCTACCAATGGCGTGCTGATCGAGCTTTGCCAGGAAAGGAAGTAAAGCGTGTCAGATATCCCGATTTACGTAAAGAATGATGACGGCTCGAAGAGCGAGCTTGTGGCGCCCACTGACATGGGACTTAGCCTGATGGAATTTCTGAAGGGAAATGAATATGACATTCCCGCCACTTGCGGGGGCATGGCGTTATGTGCCACTTGTCATGTAGAAGTGATGGAGGGTCACGAGAAGTTGCCGCCACCGGGCGATGATGAGAACGCCATGCTCGACACGCTGCCAAACATCACTGCGACCTCGCGTCTCTCGTGCCAGATCCGGCTAGAACCAGCTGTGGCTGGAATAACGGTAAAGATAATTGGCGACGGGATGTCCTAGAAGCAGGTCAGCCGAAATCTTTCTGCCGGTCCCACACGCTGCTGCTGAAATTTCTCGAGAATGCGAAGGTGATATACGCCGTGAAGCCCAGGTTAAAGATCAGCAGGTGGAAGAATGTCGCTGCGCGATAGCCGCTCCAATACGTAGCGGTGTGGTCGAGGGTGATAACCCAGGTAGGCAGGATGAGGGTAACCGACAACGTAAAGAGAATCACCGTCGCCAGCAAGGTTTCGAAGCGGCGAAGCGGCCAATACAGAAGCGATCGTGCGGCAGAAATTTTTTTGCCCCAGGTGGTCACCAGGTAGTAGTTTCCATAATTGGTTGGGACAAATAGCAAGCTGCCAGTTTCTGAGCCGGCATTTCGAAATGCTTCTGGGCATGAAAGCACTTTAAATCCTTGCAGCTCCTTGCGATGTTCCTTGTTCAGCTGTTTGATCTTCATAACCGCTGTGTAGGGCATTTCGGCGCGGTACAGGGGACTATCCAGGAACTTCATGCGATACCGGATCGACACGGCGCGAATTTCATCGGCAGTAAATACTAACTCCAGATCAGCATCTTCTTCGTCCATCACGTCGAACGACGCCTTATAAGCCTTCAGGTTGCCAAGAATCTTGTTTTCGGCGAACAGGTCCTGCCGCAGGATCCGGCGGGCCTCAGAAACGAGCTCGTCCTCTGCGCGGCGCGTACGCGAACGTGCGCGGGCCAGGGCATCGGTGACATCGACCTTAGTGAACATCCAGTAATAAAGTTAGTGAATCGCAGCCGAGGCTGGCTGCGCCACTTGTGGGTTTAACATCATTTAATTGGATGCGTCAGAATGGAACGAAGCTGAGCCCGGCCATGAAGCCGAACCGCTGCGCCGGGTACTGAGCCCACCGGTAGTACCTCTGGCTGGCGATGTTGTTGAAGCGAACAAAAAAGCCGAGCATCCGGCTGTACCGGTATTCGCATTCCAGGTTTACATCTACCCAACCGGAAATCTGCTTTGGTTTGAATACATCACCGGTTTTTTCAAGCGTCCACTGCTCGCCAAAAACGTAAATCTCCGAGCGGACGATGAACTTGCTTTTCAGGTTGTATACTGCGGTGAAAGTGGCATCGTAATTCGGCCGGTGATAGGCGCGGGTGAGTGTTTTGGTTTGATACTGGTAGACATTCCCGCGTGAAATTACGCTCCACTTATCGTTGAGCATATATTTCAGCTGTCCCGTGATGGTCATTATCTTTCCAGCACAGTGGGATCCGAAGCTTGGAATTCACGTGACTTGAAGTCGCGGC
>JADMIO011437866.1_pt1 | contig 102782 bp, 92 predicted proteins | sample 8958161 | NCBI WGS metagenome assembly JADMIO01 (sample SAMN16585339, study PRJNA669376) | soil metagenome | isolation source: Crop rotation soil | place: USA: Cullars Rotation, Alabama | collected 2011 | reverse complement strand
CGACAACTTGTCCACGTGGAATTCTAAGCTTAGGATCCCAATGTGCTGGAAAGAAACTAATGCATAGTATGGTAAAAGATCAAAAATCAGAAGTGATCAAAGATTTGGCTGATGATGAATATGTGTATTCATGGGTTAAGTATAGCGGTAGTTCTGACGGATCATTGGGTATGCCAGCAGGCCCATATGTTATGACTGCTATTGAAGTAGTAAAATTTAAGGATGGTAAAGCAATCGAGCATTGGAATTTTATGGAGCCAAGAGAAATGATGAAAATGATGCCGTCTCCACCAGCAGCGATGACTGATACCACCCGTATTAAATAGTGTTTCTCTAATTGCCAAGGATTAAGAAAAAGCCGCTTTATTTTTATAAAGCGGCTTTAATATTTTGGGATAAACCTTTCTATTTCACATCAACAAAATATACAGGGTCTTGCCTGCATGAAGATGCTGCAGTACAAAGATTGGATAAACTGAGACTCACCGTTGCTGTTTGAGCTTCTGCAATTATTTGTTGCCAGGTTGGTGATGCGTTTTGAAATTTGCTTAAATATTTTTCCATGGCGGTAATAATATTGGAAGTAAAATAACCACCGAGATCGGTATTACCATAAGCGTACTGTCCTTTTTTTGCTGCAGTAGCCAGTATCGATCCTTTTGATTTCATAAAAAGATCATAGCAAAAAGATTTTTCCCAACTCATTAATGACTTGGCAGTTTGTGCAAAATTTTTGCCTTCTGGTTTTAATAAACCTAAATTAGAATTACAACAATCTGTTATCACTAAATTCAACCGTGCATTTTTAGCTTTGATCTTATTATAAACATCAGAAGCATTTAATGTTGCTACAGTAATATCATCAAAGCGGCTTTGCCGCAAATCAAATTGAGGATAGGCCTGCGACGTATTTTTCTCATTACTATATCCATGCCCTGAATAATAAAAAATGACAATATCATTGGTACCCGGCTTTAAATTATTTAATGCAGTTTCGACACTGCTTTTTCCAAATTTACTTCCTTTGATTTCTGTATAAACTAATGGTACATTCAAAAAAGTTGAAACATCTTTTATCTGGCTGTAAAAATTAGTAACATCTTTTGCCACACTGCTGCCGATACGAGGATCGTCTGTGGCGGCAACAACTATAAAATGAATTTTTGTATTAGCTGTTGTAGTGGTTGGGTTCGTAGTCGTTGGTGTTGGATTAGTTGTAGGATTTGTAACCGTGTTCCCATTACCGCTAAACAGATTAAAAAAGAACGGTTCGCTTTCAAGAAAATAAGATTTTACGTATGCCTTTGTCAAGTCGCTGGTGTTCATCAATTTCATCGAAAGTATTCTCCCCTGTTCATAACTGCCATCCGTATTTAAAGATGTAACTCCCCAGGGAATATAGTTTGTCTCTGCTGGCAACTTTTTAAACCATAACAAATCAGGATTGTAGGCTTCGTTCTCTTTCTTTTTCGAGGTATTAATAATATACTTAGGATTTTTGCCTTTGAACTGAAGTGTAAGGTGAAACTTGCCATTGATTTTTGAACGGCTCTCAGCCTCATCAAATTCCATATTCACCACATAAGTTTCCGTGTAAGTTTTATTAAAATATTTTACCCGCATAAAGCCGGTGCCATTGCCATACCGTACCAGCATGGCTGTGTATTTTGGGAATTCGCTATTGCCTTTAAATTCATAGCTGATTTCATAAATCGTAATAGCATAACTGTTTATGCAAAAAATAAGAGCAAAGCTGATGAGAAAACATTTCTTAAAAATCTTCATCGGTTTCATGTTAGGACTGTGTGAGTTCAGTTGGCTAAATTTAATTTATTTCTTTCATAAGCTGATGAGCATCTCAGAAAATCTTGCAGTTGTGCCGGTTCTTAAGATTGGAATTTCCCCCATTCATCTTTAAAAAAGGTCGGTTTATCATTATTTTTTTGGTATCAACGAAACTTGTCGTATTTTAATGTACTAAAACATAACGCCATGAAATGTAAAATTCTACTCCTTTTAGTGACAACTTCATTTGTTACCATTTCTCAAGCACAAAAAAAAGAACAAAAAGTAACCGGCTATGCAATCACTGCACAGCAGAAAGGCCAAAACAGCTGGAAAGAAGTTCGGCTGGTGGATATTACTACAGGTGATGAAGTAAAATCCATTTACAAAGGCACACAAGAAACTGAAGTGCTCAATGCCCGTACCGGAAAACCAATTGCTAAAAAAGATATTAACTCCACACCACCTGTTGCATCTGGTAAAAGAGTAGTAAACCTTGATATGGAATTGGCGGATAAAAAACCCACCAATTCACAAGCTTACACGTTGGATGCATACAATCAATTAACAGTAGCGGGCTCTCCTACCACCATTGAAACCACAACAAAAGATGGTACTAAAAGAATTATTGTCATGCGCAGTGTAAATGCAAGAGTAGCAATGGATAAACCGTTTTCTACTAATTCCGCTGCAATGGCTTATGATAAAAAACATGACCGTCTTTATTATACACCAATGAGCATTAATCAACTTCGTTATATTGATTTAAAAACAAACAAAATTTATTTTTTTGAAGACGAGCCTTTTGGAAATGCCTCATTAGGTGGAAGCAGTTCTAGTCAAATTACACGCATGGTAGTTGCCTCCGACGGTAATGGTTATGCATTAACTAATGATGGTAATCATTTAATTCGTTTTACTACTGATAAAAAACCAACGATTACTGATTTGGGTGCGTTGACAGATGATCCTTCTAATGCTAAATCTGTACATAGCGCCGGTGGTTATGGTGGAGATATGATTGCAGATGCTTCAAAAAATTTATACCTGATTACAGCCAATAGAAATGTTTTTAAAATTTCTTTAGAAAGTAAAGTTGCAAAGCATGAAGGCACTATAAAAGGATTGCCACAAGGTTTTAGTACGAATGGAGCGATGGTAGAAGAAGGAAGTAAAGTAATTGTTTGTAGTTCTGAATCAACTACTGGCTATTATCGTTTCGATCTTACCACCATGCTTGCAGAAAAAGTTTCTACAGGCCCATCTGTATTCAACGCTTCTGATTTGGCAAACGGTGTTCTTGCTTTCGACAAAAAGAAAAAAGATAAAAAAGAAAAGAAAGAAGAAGAACCAGTTGCTGAAACAAAAACTGTTGAAGCACCAGTGGTTGATGCTAAAGAAATCACAGCTGACCTAGTAAATTCAAAAGGTAATGTTGCAGTTTATCCTAATCCTGTAACAGAAGGACAGCAAGTTAAACTGACCTTTACCAATCAACCTTCTGGTAAATACCAAGTACAATTGTTAGATATGAATGGTAAAGTGGTAACCATGACGGAAATAACTATAAATAGTAAAATGCAGGTGATGGATTACAGGCTTCCACAATTAATAGGAAGAGGAAATTATTTGATAAAAATATATAGTGAAGCTAATAATGTTTCTAACACTGTTAAACTGGTAGTGCAGTAAAGTCGCTTTTTAATCAGTTTCATTCCTGAAACAGATAAGGGTCTTCGAAAGGAGGCCCTTTTTTTATAAAGAAAACCCGGAATTTTTGTTCCGGGTTTATCAAATGAGTCAGTTAAAATAAGAGGGGAATTATTTTCCTGCCACTAATTCTTTTTGCAAATCATTCAGTTCATCCCATTTGCCAGCTGCTGCAAGTTTCGCTTGCTTAGACCATGATGTTGGATCATGCATGGCGAATTTGCTTCCTGCTGCTTCCAAAATTGTTTTCAATTTCTTTGCAGATAATTTAGCTAATGCTTTGAATGAGTTAATATTTTCAGCCGCTAATAATTCATTTATTTTTTTACCAATGCCTTCAATTTTTGTCAAATCATCAGCAACAATTTCTTCAACAACCGCTTTTGATTTTACTGTTTCTTTTTTTGCTTTTGGAGCTTTAGGAGCTGCTTCCGGAACTGTTATTACGCAGTTTTCCACTTCGAAACCGTGTGCAGCAACATATGTTTGTGCATTTTGATCGTTCACCCATCTGCCGTCATTTAGCAAATAACGATATTGATAAGATTTGCCAGCTTCTAATGTAGTGTTGGCTTTCATGGAGCCGTCTTTTTGTTTTTTCAAACTGATTCCGTTGTTGAAATCCCAGTTGTTGAATTCACCCAATAATAAACCGGATGTTGCTTCTGCAACTACATCAGCAGAAAGTGTAAAAGTTACTTTTGTTGTCATAATTATGCATTTGTTTCCTTCAGATAGAAGGCGGAAAAAAAAGATTTTTCCCTTGATAAAAGATTAAAAAATAGGAAGCAACCGCCTTTAATACGAATTTTCTGCAAAAGTAACCCATTTCTCACAGGGAAGTAAGTGATTTGATATTTATGGGGATAAAATGTTATTTGTATAAAATACAGCGAAATAGCAATAGGTTTCTCGCTTTATTTATTCAATAAAAAAATGTCGCCTGCAGTGTAAATGCTGAATTGTATATCCTTCATTTTGATAAGATTGCCAGATATCACTTTCAAATCTTTTGGCTGTTGCATTACTATTACCTGCCCCATTCCGGCTATTGTTACTTTATTATTATGAACAATGATGGCTGTTGCTTCATCAATACCGATACAGGTATAAGTTGGATATTTTGCCAAAGCAGATAATAAACGATTGTACCGGCTTCGTACAATAAAATGTTGATCAATGATGGCATGATTAAGTAAACCAAGCCCTGGTTTGATTTCAATATTGTTATTGATCAAAGCCCTAAACGTTGCCCGGTAAGTCGTATCCGTTAATGCATTGCCTGTTATCATTTCTTTACTCATCACTGCTGCACCAGCACTGGTGCCTGCGATCGTTGCACCATTTTTATACGCTGTATGAATAGCGTTATAAACAGGTGAGTTGGCTACAACATTCATAAAACGATCCTGATCGCCTCCTGTAATAAAAATCAATTTTGCTTTTTCCAATGAATCGAGCCATGATTTTTTCGAAACATTTTCTTTAGTAAAGTTAAAATTGATAATAGGATTGCTGCATACGGGTGCTAAATCAGCTTTGAAATAAAAATAAGATGTATCCGGTTCTTCACTTGACATCGGCAACACAATTACATAATCACTTCCATTCAATTTTGCTGTAGTCACCATTGCCTTCATTAGCTCTGGCGGACGATCGCCACCACCGATGATGAATAAATTTCCTTTTTCAGAAGCTGGTTGTGCAGCAGCAGTAAATGTTTTACCAATTAAAAATATAAACAGAAAAATTTTACAGTATCTCATGTGACGAATTTATAAAGCAAAAATCAGTTTTTATTTTTCTATAAAATCCATATCCTTTCGAAAAGTTTCTTTCGTGTACAATACGGATATAAAACCAATCAATAATATAATTGCACCAGTAACCCATGCCGCAGTTACATAATCATTGAAAACCGATCCTCCTCGTAAAAATTTAAATAATAAAATAATTAAAGGAAGAAAGCCTCTCACTAAATTAGGAATAGAAATGGCAGCCGTTGCACGAAGGTTGGTGCCAAATTGTTCTGCACTCATCGTAATGTATAAAACGGAAATACCAGAACCAAAACCCAGGCCCATACACAACAAATACATGTTGAAAGCATTACCACCACCTTTTAAAACAAAAAATAATATTATAAAAATCGTCAGTATTGCGTAATAGATCAATAAAGTTTTCTTCCTGCTTTTAATATAATTGCTAAATAATCCTGCACCCATATCGCCAAAGGCAAGAGCAACATATTGTAACATTAATGCCTTGGGTTGATCAAATCCTTCTATTCCAAATTGTTTTGCAAATTCATCTGAAAAACTAATTAGGATGCCAATAACATACCATACAGGCAAACCGATTGTAATAGCTCTCAGGTATCGGAAAAAACGCTCTCTGTTGGTAAGAATCATTAAGAACCTGCCCATTTTTACATTGGCATTTTTTACTGCATCATAAAGCCTGCTATCCAATACTTTTACCCGAAGAAACAACAATGCAAGCCCCATACCGCCACCAATAAAATAGCATAAGCGCCAATCTTCATTGCTTAAATTATGAATAAAATATGCCGTAATAGTTCCCAATACGCCACTTGTTGCAATGATAGCTGCTGCAATGCCACGTTTTTCTTTTGGTAATAATTCACTTGTAAGAGTAATACTTGCACCCAACTCACCGGCCAGACCAAGGCCAGCAATAAAACGAAGCCAGGTGTATTGTTCGATATTAGTCACAAATCCATTTGCAATAGTCGCTAGTGAATATAAAAGTATGGAACCAAATAATACTTGCCTTCTACCCTTCTTATCACCAAGAATGCCCCATAGAATTCCCCCAATTGTTAATCCAATCATTTGCCAGCTGATAATATTTTCTCCGATATTTTTTAGATCAGCTGGTGCTACACCAAGTTCTGTAAAACTTGAACGACGTACGATATTGAATAAAAGAAGATCATAGATGTCTACAAAAAAACCTAATGCACCTACAATTACCGGGAGGGAAAAAATGCCATATTGTTTTTGGTGCATCTTATCGGGTGGTTTATTTATAACAGTCGTTAGTTCAATAAAAGCAGTTATGAAAGTACGCAAACGTTGACGGAAATCCTTCTCGATATTCAATTCAAGTTTGCTAACTTGGTAAAAATATTTTTTAATAAAGCTATATGAATAAATTTTTTTTACCACTAGCACTGCTATTTTTTGTCTGCACCGTCCATGCTCAATCAAAAGGTTCCTGGGAAAATTTATTTAATGGAAAAGATTTAACTGGTTGGAAACGCTTAGCAGGTAATGCTGAATACACTGTGGAAGATGGTGCCATCGTTGGCCGCACCGTAATGAATACAGGAAATACATTTTTAGTTACTGAAAAAGAATATGGTGATTTTATTTTAGAGGTCGATGTTTATGTAGAGGATGAAGAAGGAAACTCCGGTGTGCAAACACGCAGTCATTTTGACCCTGCTGCGAATAAAGGAATAGGCAGAGTCTTTGGCCGTCAGTGCGAAGTTGATCCAACTCCAAGAAAATGGACAGGTGGTATTTATGATGAAGGACGAAGAGAATGGTTATATCCAATGCAATTAAATGTTGCTTCTCAAAATGCTTATAAGAAAGGCGAGTACAATCATTTGCATATTGAATGTATCGGCAACGAAATGAAAACATGGATCAATGGTATTGCTACAGCCTACGTAGTAGATACATTAGATAAAAGTGGATTTATTGGTTTGCAAGTACATGCTATTAACAATGCAAGCCATGCAGGAAAAAAAGTAGCGTTTAAAAATATTCGTATTAAAACAACAGGGTTAAAGCCGACGCCTTTCCCTAAAAATATTTATGTATCAAACTTTGTTATTAATAGTTTGACCAGTTATGAAAAGAAAGATGGCTGGCGTTTATTGTTTGATGGAAAAACAAATAAGGGATGGGTCAGTGCGAAATCTAATGAGTTTCCAAAAAATGGCTGGACGATCAATAATGGTATTCTTAGTGTAATGGCTGCAAGCGGACAAGAATCTACCAATGGTGGTGATATTGTAACAGCCGATCAATTTGGTGCATTTGATTTATCATTTGAATTCAAATTATCTCCGGGTGCGAATAGCGGCGTGAAATATTTTGTAACACTTGCAGAAGATAGCAAAGGCTCAGCTATTGGATTGGAATACCAGGTGCTGGATGACACTTTGCACCCCGATGCGAAAATGGGACGTAATGGTAACCGTACTTTAGCTTCTTTATACGATTTAATAAAAGCAGAAAAACAAAAACGATTTATCCGACCAATCGGTGCATGGAACTTTGCAAGAATAATTGTTTATCCAGATAATAAAGTTGAGCATTATTTAAATGGTGTAAAAGTTCTTGAATATGTAAGAGGTTCAAAAGAATTTAGAGACCTGGTGGCAATGAGTAAATATGTGATCTGGAAGAATTTTGGTGAAGCATCAAAAGGGCATATTCTTTTACAAGATCATGGAAATAATGTATCTTATCGGAGTATAAAGATTAAGGAGTTAGGTAAGTTGATAAAGGATAAATGACAATGAAAGCAACAGCAGAAGATTACGCCTAATTATTTTTTTTAATTATTTACTACTAATAATATAATACTATGTCACAATCAAGAAGAGATTTTATAAGAAAATCAGCCATCACTTCTGCAGGAATTTATTTAGGTGCAAATGCATTTAGTGCCAGTAGTTATAATAAAATAATTGGTGCTAATGATCGTATACGTGTTGGCGTTGTTGGTTTTTCTGACAGGCATAGAAGTTCGCACTTACCTTGTTTTATGAATCATTATAAGGAATTGAATTTTGATTTGGTTGCTGTGTCTGACATTTGGAAAAGACGAAGAGATGAAGGTGCTGCTATATGGAAAGAAAAAATGGGACATGATGTAGTTGCTTGCCGCAATAATGAAGAAATGTATGATAAGAAATTGGTAGATGCCGTATTTATAGGCACGGCTGATTTTCAACATGCATTGCATGCAATAGAAGCAGTGAAAGCGGGTTGTGATGCGTATGTAGAAAAACCTTTTGCTGAAACGATGGAAGATAACCGTGCGGCTTTGAAAGCTATCAAGGCAACTAACAGAATAATTTCTATAGGATCGCAACGGAGAAGTGGTGCCAACTATCATGCTGCCAATGATTTTATACGTTCAGGAAAATTTGGCGCAATAACAATGGTAGAATTAACGTGGAATGTAAATCAACCCGGCCGCTGGAGAAGACCGGCATTGCTTAAAGAATTAAGAGAAGAGGACACCGATTGGAAACGTTTTTTAATGAACCGACCTAAAGATAATTTTGATGTGAGAAAATATTTGGAGTATCGATTATTCTGGCCTTACTCATCTGGTCTTCCCGGTCAATGGATGAGCCATCAAATAGATACAGTGCATTGGTTTAGCGGTTTGGCACATCCAAGATCTGTAGTTGCCAATGGTGGTATTTATATGTGGAAAGATGGAAGAAAAAACTGGGATACTATCACTGCTGTTTTTGATTATGGCCCTTCAAATGATTTGTCGACCGGTTTCCAGGTAACTTTTGCTTCACGAATGCACAATGGGGACGACAATCCTTCTGAAATATATTATTCTAATGGTGGTGAATTGAATCTTATCAATAATATGGTTTCGCCAAAAGGCGGCCTCAAAAAAAATCATGCAGATGCAATGGGCATGCAGCCAAATTTATTACCCGAACAAACATTATCTGCGGTAGAAAAAGTAGTTTCTTCTGCTAACACAGGTGGAGATACGCTTACATCAAATCATATACGCAATTGGATGGAATGTATTCGCAGCCGCAAGCAAACCAATGCTCCTGTGGAAGCGGGTTATAGTCATTCTATTGCCACCATCATGACCAATGCTGCGGCACATACAGGTGCTAAAGTAACCTTCGATGAAAAAACGCAAGAGGTAATGGCGAATGGAAAAGTATTCAAATATTAATTATACAATCAAGTTATTATTGGAATTGTAACTGATAAAAATTTTTTCACCTTTTGTAAAATGGTGGTGATGGGTTTGCACAGTAATTAATTGCTTATCTATTAATAAAGTAACGGTATAATAATTTCCCCAGAAAGAAATTTCTTCTACAATGCCTTCTATAGAACCGTTGTGTTGGTCTACAATTTTCAATTGTTCTGGACGAAGCAACAATTTTTTACCATCGACATTTAATATATTATAAGAACCGAATAAACTTGCGCAGTATTCATCCAATGGTTTGTAATATATTTCTTGTGGAGTTCCTTGTTGGATCAATGTGCCATCTTTCATAATGATAATGTGATCTGCCCATGAAAGTATATCCGGCGCATCATGCGACACCATGATACAGGTAATTTTCATTTTACTACCGATATCATGAATAACAGATTGAATAATTTTTTTATGCACCGCATCAAGATTGGAAAAAGGTTCATCGAGTAATAATAATTTTGGCAACGTAGTTAGTAATCTTGCCAAAACAATTCTTTGCCTTTCTCCACCAGAAAGTTGATTGGTTTTTCTTTTTAATAAATGCTGAATGCGACAGATACTGTAGATTTTATCTGCTTCTTCCTGACTCAATAAATTTTTTGATTCTAATTCTTCTTCTACCCGATAATTATTTCGAAGCTCAAAATGCTGGCTGTGATAAGCGATGCGTGGATGACCCGGTAATAATTTTTCCAAAGGCCCTTCTACCCTTTCATTTTCAAATAAAATTTCTCCTGTGGTCGGTTGCGCTAATCCTGCAATTAATTTTAGTAAAGTTGTTTTGCCTGATCCGGTTTCGCCAGCGATCGCAACTTTTTGAAAAGCTTCGATAGAAAAGCTGGTACTTTTCAATGCATCAATACCATTTTCTTTTCTGCTAACATTGTGCAGTTCCAATAAAGCCATGTATGAAGATTTAGTAGGCTTTATCGATCTGTTTTTTTAACTGCTTTTTTTTTTACAGGAAGTAATTTAAAATAAGTTGCTTTAAATCGACCGTCTACTATTTCGCCCTGTACTTCCGCTTTTCTTATTGCTTCGCAAAACCCTTCTTTTGCATGTGCATCACCATGTTCATCAATACTGGTGCCATCAACAAAATAGGATTTACCATCAATACGAACTGCAAGACTGCAATCTTTTGCCTTCATTCCAAACTGGCACATGCCGCAAGAGGCTTCTACCGTTTGTATTTTTTTATTCTTATCAGGAACTGAAATGGATGAGTTTTGCGCACCAGCCATCATTACACAAAAACTGAATAAAATAAGCGCCACTATTTTTTTCATAAATTAAATATTGTTGATTTTGTAAAATTAATGAATCTATCGCTGATGTGATAAAAGGAAAACTGAGCGTAGATTAAAATGCTTCAAGCAGTTTTTTTACTAAGCCATCAATAGCTTTTGTATCTAACCATCTTGCTACCATTACTAAATCATGTTCCGGATCAACATAGACATAATTAGCACCATTTCCAATATGCATAAATGCGGTAGCAGGTGCTGACGGTAACATTTTTTTATCTGTATTCAAAAACCAGTTCATATAGCCATAATCAGTTTTCACTGGCGTTGGTGTTAATGACTGTTCTATCCATTTTTCACTAATCAATTGCTTGCCATTCCAATTCCCCTTGTGCAAAGAAAGTAAGCCAAACCTTCCCATATCATATGCATTAATAAACAAACCCCCACCCCAATGTCCACCACCACTCACACTTTGTACCGGCTCACCATCCAATACAATCCATGAATTTCTGTAACCTGTCCAACGCCAACTATTAGAGGCACCAATTGGATCCATAATATATTTTTTGACTATTTGTGGTAATGGCTTTCTCCAAATACTTGTTGCAGTAAGTGACAAAACATTTACCCTTACATCATTATATTCCCAAATGGATCCGCTTTTACGTCGTGGACGATTCATCCAGTTAGATGCGCTGCTATCAGGTCGATCGGCCCATTCTGGTTTGCCCCATAATGTTCCTTCCCAATCACTTGTTTGTCGAAGCATATCATTCCACGTAATTGTTTTATTATGAGCAGTAGAAAATAAATCAATTAATTGAGGTTGACCTATTAACTCAGATGAACGATTAACGGCCTGACCATATAATTCTATTGATGGAATGTAAGGAGCAATAGTATCGAACACATTTTTTATTAAACCGCTATCAACTGCAAGGCCAACAACAGCACTTAAAAAGCTTTTTGTTACGCTGTGTGTCATATCACAACGATAAGGTTCGCCCCAAGATGAAATGATATAACCTTTATAAATGATCAACCCTGTTGGTGCACCACGTTCAGCAAAAGGGCCAATACCTTCACCAAATGGTTCTTTACCAAAAGTGCGGTAGTGATTGATCTCCATATTGCGGGGGTTCTTTACTTCATTCGCAATAGCAAATTGAATGGTTGCGTCTATCGCATCCTTTTTCAATCCCATTTCTGCAGCAGTTTTTTGTTGCCAATTATTGAATGAAGGAAAATATTCAACCTGTTTTACGGGCTTTGTTTTTTGAGCAAATGCGGAAAAAGTGGTTGATAAAAAGATTAAGTATAAAATAAAATGTTTCATAAAAATTTGTGCCGGTTTTGGTAAATACAAAAATGAAATAGTTTGATTAAGGTGTTGCAAAAACCCTATTCTTTGCTTCAGCAGAATTAATAACCGGTACAACTTCAAAGTCCGCAAGGTCTTTCCAATTATTTATCCATTCATTCAATAACGCCGGATTATTTGTTTCCATTACCTGGTAACAGGTAGTTACGGATTCGTTTATCCAACTATTAATATAAGTAATTCCATCTGGCATCAATCTGCCTTCGTCAGCAAAGCGCTGGTACAAGGTTTTTATTTTACCTGAATGAAATTTTTCAATAATCATGTACTGCATATGAGGGATATTTTTTAAGAACTGTACAAAGTTGGGAAAAACAAGAATGAATTTAATTTTTATACCTCTTTTTCTCTTTTATTTTATGCGAACTGTATTTTCAGTCGCTACAGAAACCAACGAGAGAAAAAGTATTTGTGTAAAATCTAATGAATTTTCCTGCTTATATCATTGCCGTGCAAAGACAATTTTATTCCGTACCTTCAATCAGATCTGCCGAAAACTTCAGCACTTTTCTCCAGATATTTCTCCCACTCATTTCATTAAAACGGAGCATTTTTTAATTAAAACTTTAAATACTATGGCAGAAAGCTGGAACAAAAAAGAAAGAGAAAAGAAAAAACAACAAGAAAAGAAAGAGAAAGCTGAGAGAAAACAGGAACGTAAGGATAATACCAAAGACGGCAATAACCTTGATAGTATGATGGCTTACCTGGATGAGAATGGCAACCTGTCTTCTAAACCCCCTGATCCGAATAAAAGAATCACCATTAATGTTGAAGACATAGAAATCGGTGTACCTAAACAACAACCGGTTAATCCTGAGGATTTAATTCAAAAAGGAATTGTAACTTTTTTTAATGACGCAAAAGGATATGGCTTTATTAAAAACATTGTGACGCAGGAAAGTGTTTTTGTTCATATTAATTCGCTTACAGAGCCAATTAAGGAGCAAAACAAAGTTACTTTTGAAGTTGAGATGGGGCCAAAAGGTGCTAATGCGGTAAATGTGAAATTGGATAAATAGCTTGCTCTATTAATTATTAAATTTTACAACTTCGAAATTACTGCCGTGTACTTGACCTAATTTTCTAAGATCATCATTATTCCATCGATCATCTGGAGCACCGCTTATATACATGTTGCTGCCAATATCGGCAAGTATCAATCCGTATTTTTTCATTGCACGCAATATGATTTGATTCGTTGCAGAATAACTGCTGATGTCAAAATTGGCCTTCAATCTTATTCTTGCTCCGAATGGTAATGTATATTGGCCGCCGCTACTATTCACTTTATGTCGGGCCGGGTAAATGTAAGCAGGTTTTACATTATTACTCGTTAGTGTAAAACGAATAGGATGATCAATTTCACCTTTCAAAATTTCTTCGTAACGTATTAATCCGGGAAAAATAGGTAAGCCAGCAGCGTCTGCAGATGTCCATGTTTCCGGCCTTAATTGATTTGAATTCAAATCAAACACTGCGCCTGATGCAGCATCCCAATAATTACCATTTACACGGGCATAAAAAAGTTCATAGAGTTTTTTATTTTCAATATCCACTGCAATCACATGTGAATCACCATTTCCGTTGCCTTCAATTGGTGCCGTCAACGGAATTGGGAATGGCCCGGGATCACTTTCATCACCATAGTCTGTATAATTAATTGCTAGCTTCGCCTGATTGCCACAAACAATGACATAAGGAATTCCAATCGGTGCACCTTCCCATAAACCGCTACCAAAATCTGCTTTAATAGCTGGCGCAGCTATGCCCGCAATGATTTGAGTATTATAAGGATCGATCGTTGCAGTTGAAATGTCTTTATTCCATGGATTATCTGATGGAAAAATTGCAATGTTTTCTGCTGCTGCTTTTGTTGCCGTGCAACTAATAGTACCACCGCCACCTATTGGGTCAGGTTTTTTGTCTTCCGGTGTTACAGTCTTAGTGCAGGATGTAATGGATATAATAACATGGGCTATAAAAATTGATTGGCTCAAATTTTTTTTCATAGGCACAAATTGGATTACCTTAAAAATTGCAAGAATTAAGCCAATGGAAATTACTTTGAAATGTATTTTTCCAGAATAGGTTTTATACTTAGTAAAAATAATATAGCCTATATAAAGTTTTTACTTTACATAGGCTATAAAAAATAACTATTATTTTTAAAGCGCTCGAAAATCAAATTTTTGTCCGCCCACTGAAGCTTCATACATCAAACCACCTTTTGTCTGAGTAAATATCATTACACCATCATGATACTTCGCATTTGCTGATGCTCCGGCTGTAACTGCTACAGCAGATGCCTGAGCAGAAAACTCGAGTTTATTTTCCTTGAAACGATCTAAATCTGCTTTAGTCTCAAAAAATATAACCTCACGATAAGCCTGACCGCCCCATTGAAAACCGATAGTAACTTGTTTCATTTTTGCCATACCAACTAATGAACCTTGTTCGTAAACAGCACCATTACCTGCTGCACCACCAATGCCGATAGCACCTTTACCGATATTTGGAAATATTGCATAACCGTATGCACTAGAAAACATATTTTTCAACAAACCATCTGATTTCAAAAATGCTGATTGAGCTTCTTCGCTATCAGTAACAATTTTTTTATCTTTTGAATCATTTTGCGCTGTCGCCGTAAAACCTGTAACTAGTATTGCGGCTACTAAGCCAATTTTTGCGAATGAACGAAATCCATAATTTTTCATAATAAATACTTTAGGATAGGAAAGACAAATGTTGTGCCGTTGTAAATCGTATCGTTACAATTCCTAATTAAGAACATTGCAGAAGACCTGTGAATCATAATACACAGTAAGCAGAAAATGTTCTACACCGGCTACAATTGCTATTTAAAATTATTTAAGATGCTTTGCCTTTATTGGAGGATACACTTTCAATCCAACCCTTAATATGTTCGGTGCTACGATCCATCTTTTTCGCTAATCGCTGTAACAACGCATCTTCTGAGCCGGGAGTGTAATAGAGGTCTTCGTCAGTAAGATTTGAATTAGCTTCTTTTAGCAACTCTTTTACTTGTGGCCAAGGAGCTTCTAATTTTAGTACTGTTGACATAGTAATATAAAAACAAGAATAGAGCCAGAATGATATTACTTTTTTGCTTTGCCAATTAGCCATTCAATTTTTGAAATAAAAACATCCATGTCGAATGGCTTGCTTAAAAATAAATCGGCACCAGCATCAATACAAGTTGTTTCAGCTTCCGGATGGGCCGAAACCATCATTATTGGAATTTTTTTAGAACTTTCGTTTTCTTTTAATTGCCTGCATACTTCTCTCCCATCCTTTCCTGATAACAACATATCGATGATGATTGCTTTCGGTTCGGTAGTTTCTAATAAAATTGCTAATTGGGCGGGAACATTTACTCTGGTTACCTTGTAATGCGCATAATTTAAAATAGACTCCATTAGCAACGACAAGTCCACATCATCATCTACTACTATCACATCAATCGCTTCCTTCATTCATTCCATTTTTATGGATATAATAAATATTTTTTACGCATTTTTTTATAGTTGGATAAATCCGGTTCCCAACTGGCTCTTATTTTTTCTTCTGATACGCCGTCAATAATTTGTTGACGAAAGAGGCCCGATCCCACCCTGTATTCAACCAAACCCATTTCCTTACTTAATTTGGAGTCAAAGAACTGCTCTTTGTTAGGCGATGCTTTATAAAGTTCCATCACCCATTGCAGATTTATCTTTTTGCTTTTACGTAATAATTCCACATCATAGTTTCTAAGATCCAAGCCATAACAAACCTGGTTCATAAACAATGGTGTTTCAGACATTCCTTTTATGCTTGTCGGTGTAAATGAAAAATCATACTTACCCTTCAGATAAGGGCTGCCGAAAACAGTAAAAGGATTGTAAGTGCCACGTCCATGATTAAGATACACTCCTTCAAACAAACAAGTGGATGGATACAACATGATCGATTGTTGCGTATTTAAATTCGGTGATGGCTTTACAGGAAGTGTGTAAGGCATTTCATGGTTATAATTCGCAACCGGTATTATGGTAATCTTACACTTCTTTTTATCTTTTAACCATCCTTCACCATTGGCCATTTTAGCAAACTCTGCCACTGTTAATCCATGAGACATTGGTAATGGAAACATACCAATACCAGATTTATATTTCATGTCGAGTATAGGTCCATCAATCAAATAACCATTAGGATTCGGCCTGTCGAGTATCAATATTTCTTTTCCATTTTCATGGCAGGCTTCCATCAACCGCACCAATGCATTGATATTAGTATAAAAACGACAGCCCACATCTTGCAGGTCGTAAATTAGGATATCAATATCAGCAAGATCTTCTTTGCTGGGTTTGTTTTTTGCTCCATATAAAGACACGATTGGTATTCCTGTCGCCTGATCTTTTTCATCCGCTACATGTACACCTGCACTCGCATTGCCCCGAAAGCCATGTTCAGGCCCAAACACTTTCACGATATTAACACCCAACGATTTCAGGCTGTCTACTAAATGTGATTTGCCAATAATTGAAGTTTGGTTAGCCATCATTGCCACTCTCTTACCTTTCAGTAGTGGTAAATATTTTTCTGTTTGATCCGCACCAGTAAGAATATTTTTTTCTTTATCAACCCTCATATTATCACGGACTGATGTAGTGGAAATTTTAAAACTTAGCGTAGCGATAATTAATGCAAGAAGAGACAAATAATAGAATGGTTTCATATTAGCTTTTTACAAATTGAAATTAATCAATCTGTTAAACATAACTCTTTAAAATAAGTAACAATTTTTTTAGAGAGTTGCTAAAAATGAAATTTCTCATTATCATTTATTGTGTTTAATTTCTACGACCAATTTTACATCACCTTTATACAACAACTATGCAACCAATTAAGCTGCGTTTATTATTTATTTTATTTGTGTCTATTTGCTGCGTCAACACTCTTTTTGCAGCAGATATTACCGATACAAGAATGCTTTCTCAACCGGCTGTAAATGGCAATCGAATTGCATTTATTTATGCAGAAGATCTTTGGGTTGCTAATGCAGATGGCACACAACCGATACGATTAACTGTGGACAGAGGTGTTGAATCAAGTCCGTCCTTTTCGCCTGATGGCAAAACGATCGCCTTTAGTGCACAGTATGATGGTAATACAGATGTATTTATTATTCCAACTGAAGGTGGAATTCCAAAAAGATTAACGTGGCATCCTTCAGCTGATTTAGTAAGAGGTTTTACTCCTGATGGAAAATCTGTATTATTTCTTTCTCCAAGATCGGTATTTACAACACGGTATGCACAACTATTTACTGTACCACTTACAGGAGGTATGGCAACTCAATTAGAAATTCCAAACGCTAACTGGGCCGCTTATTCACCTGATGGAAAACAAATGGCCTATACACCATTATCAGATCCATTTAAACAATGGAAGCATTATCGTGGTGGAAGTATTGCGACTATCTGGATTTATTCTTTTGCTGATAGATCAGTCGTAAAAATTCCGCAACCTACTGGTGGGTGCAATGATGTAAATCCAATGTGGAAAGGCAATACCATTTATTTCCGCAGCGACAGGAACGGTGAGTTTAATTTGTTTGCATATAATACATCGACAAAAAAAATTGACCAGCTTACGGAGTTTAAGGATTTTCCGATACTTAATGCAGGTGCAACCGATGGCAAAATAATTTTTGAACAAGCAGGGTATCTTCACTCACTTAGTACCAGTTCGTCCTCCTCCAATCGTTTGAAAATTGGTATTGCTGCTGATTTGCCAGAATTAAGATCTCGTTTCGTGAAGGGCGCAGATTTTATTCGTTCTGCCGATATTTCCCCAACAGGGTCAAGAGCAGTATTTGATAGCCGGGGTGAAATTGTAACTGTACCTGCAGAAAAAGGGGATTATAGAAATATTACACAAACCACCGGTACGCATGAAACATTCCCTGCATGGTCACCAGATGGAAAAAATATAGCTTATTTCTCCGATGCATCAGGTGAATATCAATTGCACTTAAAACCTCAGGATGGTAAATCAACATCAAAAATTTTTAAATTGAATGGCACTGGTTTTTATGCGTATCCAGTTTGGTCACCCGATAGTAAGAAAATAAGTTTTACTGATAATGGAAGAAATTTATATGTAATCGACATCGCATCTGGCGATATTGCAAAAATTGCTTCCGACGAATTATATGCTCCCGGTGCTTATCGTTATATGTTTGGTGATTGGTCGTACGATTCGAAATGGATTGCTTATACCAAAGTAACGGAGACACAATTCAAACGAATTTATCTCTATTCAACTGAGCAAAAAAAGTCATTCGCACTTACTGACGGTTTGAGTGATGCATCAGAAGTAAGGTTTGATAAAAGTGGTAAGTACCTGTATTTTTTTGCATCGACCGATGCGGGGCCTGTCATCAATTGGTTTGATCAATCGAATAACGATATGCGTTCCACGAGTTCTGTTTATCTCGTTACGCTGCAGAAAGAAACGATCTCTCCTCTCGCAAAAGAGAATGATGAAGAAGCTATAAAGCCTGACAGTACTTCGACTAAAGCACCAGAAAAGCCTGCAGATAAAAAAGCGGATTTACGTATTGACTGGGAAGGAATAGAAAACAGGATCATTGATCTTCCTATTCCAGCAGGCAATTATGGACAATTAGGTGTAGCAAAAGAAGGGGAAATTTATTATATCGATTTTCCTGTAACGGGTTTTGCACCCGGCACTATGCATAAGTATGATTTGAAAGCAAGAAAAGATGCAGAGGTAACGCAGATGAATGGTTATGTAATTTCTGCAGATGGAAAGAAGATGTTGTATAATACTGGCAACACATGGACGATAACAGATGCCGGTAGCAAACCGCCTCCGGGAAAAGGAAACATCAATATTGCAGCAATACAAATAAAAACTGATCCAGCACCAGAATGGAAAAATATGTTTGAAGAAGCATGGCGGGTGAACAGAGATTATTTTTACGATCCTGGAATGCATGGCGCCAATTGGGCTGCCGTCAAAAAGAAATACGAAGTCTTCTTACCTGACCTTGCGTGCAGAAATGATTTGAATTCCTTAATACAATGGATGTGTAGTGAATTAGGAGTAGGCCATCACCGCCTTACCGATTTTGGGGATCATTTATATACAGCCCAAAGAGTAAGTGGTGGTTTATTGGGTGCTGATTATATGATCAATAATAACCGTTATCAAATTAAAAAAATATATGGCGGTCTCAATTTCAATCCTAATCTAAAATCGCCACTAACAGAACCAGGAGTGAATGTAAAAGTGGGGGATTACATTATCGCTGTAAACGGAAATAATCTTACCGGTAGCGATGATATTTATCGTTTGTTTGAAAACACTGCAGGAAAAATAACTGAATTGATTGTGAGTAATAACGCAGATGGTAAAGATTCAAAAACTGTAAAAGTGGTACCAATAGAAACAGAAATTGCTTTGCGCAACCGTGATTGGGTGGAAGGAAATCTTAAAAAAGTAAATGAAGCTACAAATGGCCAGGTTGCTTATGTATACGTTCCCAATACTGCTGATTTGGGACATGAATATTTTAAAAGATATTTTTTCCCACAGGCAAATAAGAAAGCGATTATTGTGGACGAACGATTCAATGGTGGCGGACAGTTGGCTGATTATTATATCAACTTATTACAAAACCCTCAGCAAGCTTACTGGAATATGCGCTATGGGAAAGATTTAAAATCACCCAGTGCATCGATACAAGGGCCTAAAGTAATGTTGATTGATGAAACTGCAGGAAGTGGTGGAGATATGTTGCCGTGGATGTTTAGAAAATTTAAAGTAGGTACATTGATTGGCAAACGTACATGGGGTGGCTTAGTGGGTATTTTAGGTTTCCCAGAATTTATAGATGGCGGGTCTGTTACAGCTCCTAACGTTGCGATTTGGACTAAAGATGGATTTGTAGTGGAAAATGAAGGTGTGGCACCGGATATAGAAGTGGAACAAACACCGGCTGATGTAATTAAAGGCCGTGATCCACAATTGGAAAAGGCAATCGAAGTAATTTTAGATGAATTAAAGAAAAATCCACCAGCAAATCCAGTAAGGCCTGCTTATCCAGTAAAAGTAAAAAGTTAATAATAAAAAAGCCGGGAGATTTTCTTCCGGCTTTTTTATTACTTATCATTCGTCTTAATTTTCTTCTGTATATTTTTTAAAATTATTGAGAATAGCCTGCCACCCCATTTGCTGCATTTCTATTGGATGCAAACTTTCTGCTTCAAAACTTTCTGTAACCTTTGTTGTATTTCCATCAGCAGCGAATATCACTTTTACATTGCGCCCATCTCCCATTGTGTATTCCATGTATTCATTATTTCTTACTTCATCATATACACCACCAAAATCAAAACCCATACTTCCGTCTTTTGCTTCCATGCGTGACGAAAAACTACCTCCTTTTCTCAGATCATTCGTTGCCCGTGGGGTATGCCAATCATCAGACGCAAAGCTCCATTTGGTAATATGCTCTGGCTTGGACCAATACTCCCAAACTTTTGATATAGGTGCATTGATGGTATTTTCTACTGTAACTACTGTTTTGTTTTGTGTTTCCATTTTTCAAATTTTTATCGTTAGTATTTTTATTTCTGCTGTAAAATTGAGGAATTCTTTTCAATCTAGTGCTGTATGAAAACGACAATTATGGGGGCAATTTGCGACACTCTAATTAATTCCGTTTTAAAACTATTCTTATATTTAGATTTATTAATAACGACATGAAATATTTAGCGCTATTTATTGGGTTTATGATTTTTTGTCTTGATACTTATGCACAGGAAAAACCATTAACTATTTATAAAATTCATTTACCAAAAACTTTAACTGAAGCGGAAAACCAGTTTTCAGGTCTGCAAGTAGCACATGATAAGTTATATCTGATGCCGGAGTGCCGTTTGCAGGAAAAACATTTAGCAAGAATCTATTCTATTAATTTATCCGATATTGAAAAAAATAAAAAAGACAGCAATTATGTGTTGCCCTTTCAAACAATTCCAATTTTTGGATTGGATAGTCTGGCTGCCGCAATGGGCAAAGAAGGAAATGAATATGAAGGTTTGGAAGCTATGATTATTGCAAAACAAAATGTTTATTTTTCTGTAGAAACAACTACCCCATCTCCTTCCTGCTATTTATTAAAAGGAACATTTCGAAATGGAAATATTTATATGGAGCCTATACTTACTCCAATAAGAAAACCTACTCAAACAAATGGTAATGGAATTTATAATGCAGGGTTTGAAGCTATCTCCATTTTTAAGAAAAAATTGATTGCTTTTTTTGAGTTCAATTATTTTGTACCCATGAGTCAACCAGACAAAAAAGTTAAGTATCGTGAAAAAAACCTAGCCTATACTTCTAACAAGTCTTTGTCGTCTAGTAGTATTGACTCTTTGAGAATAAACGCATTGCCCTTTCGTATCACCGATATTACTAAAACGAGTCGTCGCCGTTTTACCGCTATCAATTATTTCTATAAAGGTGGCGGTGGTGATACTATTTATAGGCTCCCACCAACTGACCCCCAGTATCCATTAATCCATAATGAAACTGGTTTTACAGACTATAGCAGGCTCGTTACTATCGCTTATAGAAAAAGACAATTTAGTTGGAGTACTGTTTGGACTTTTCCAAAAGAATATACTGGTTACAATTGGGAAGGAATTGCAGCTACTCGTAACGGATATTTCTTATTGAATGATAAGTTTACCAAAACGAGGCCGTATAGTTCGGTATTGTTATTTCTGGAATTCAAATAAAAGTTTCAAAAGATTTAATATGAATCGTTTTGCGTTGCTAATTTCTCTATATGATTTATTTAGTTTTTCGTCTTGCCGATTAATGACCAAAAAAAATCGATCGATGCATTGCTTTGGTTATTTCATCAAGAAAAAAGTGCCACTGATGTAAACTTATTGTAAACAATACTAACTGTTAGGAAGTTTGAAGGTAAAATAACCTGTATGAAATTTATTGTAGCCACAATTTTTTTAGTGATTAGCTTTTGTAATGCCGCTGCAAAAGAAAAGTCATATATAGCTAGTACACCTGCAGGTAAAGAAGTAAGGACATTTCTTGGAATTTCCCTCTCTGACTCCGTTGATTTCATCCGTTGGAAGTTAACCTTGGATGATCAACACTATACATTAGTTTGCACCTATGGAGTATCACAACCCAATACAAATGGTTTTGTCAATAACGGAATAAAAGTTGCATTAAGTGGAGTGGCTGGAAAGACAAAAGAAGGTTGGCATTTAGAAAATGCGGGCCAATTGTTGAACTTGATTGAAGTTAATTCTGATTTAATACATTTAGCAGATGAGGATGATAATCTTTTGGTGGGGAACGGTGGATGGAGTTGCACATTGAATAGTTTAACGCCCCAAGGCTCTGATTTTGTTAAAATAAAAACTCTTCCAACTAATATCAAAGACTCTATCGTTATTGAAGGAAGAACGCCTTGCCAAATTCCAGGTATAGTTGAACCCGGTAACCTTTGTTACAAATTAAAATGGCTTATTACTTTCCATGCTACTAGTGTAAATAATGGTTATTACTTGATAAAAGGGACAAGGTGGAGAACCGAAGGAGGTGTTACTGGCAAATGGATATCCACTATTATGAATGATGGGAAAATGATGTATGAATTAAAAGACAGTACCGGAAAAAGTATCATACATCTTCTTAAAATAAGCGAACAATTATTTTTTTTCACTGATGAAAAAGGGAAACCTTTAACAGGCAATGAAGATTTTAGTTATACTTTAAATCGAAGGATATAGGAGATCTATTTTTTAAAAAGCGTTTTGTTTATAGCTATTTTTTTATCCCCGACTAACGGCTTACTTTCACGGCATGCATCCGCACATACAAAAACTATTACAGTGCATCAGCCTTGAAGAAAAAGAACAGGCACAGCGATACAGCCTTGATCAACAGCATACTTTAAAGCAATTGAAGGCAGAGGGCTTAGCATTGCATCCGATAATTGTTATCAGAAAAAATTTTGGTTATGCTGACTATCCTGAAATAAGTTTTAAACTGAGTTTTCCTCCCGAAGCAAATATGTTTAGAGATGGCGCTGCTATCGAATGTTTTATCGCCGGTGAAGAACCAATAAAAGGCGTGCTGCTGAATCTGGATGGTAAAAATGGTGAGTTCCGCTTATTCGCTCCTGATTTTCCAGACTGGATTGAAGATGATGGAGTCGGTATCAAATTGGCACCTGATACAAGGACTACCACCATCATGAAAAAGGTTTTGAATGAGTTAGAATCCAATAAATCTTTATTTAAATTATTTGAACAGCTACATGAAATTGCTGACTCAAATTCTATTCCTTCAATCGCAAAATCCAACGGACTTAATTTTAGAAATAAACGGTTAAACGAAAGTCAGCAGCAGGCAATTAATGCGATTACGCAAAGTGAACAAATTACCATTGTACATGGCCCGCCGGGAACCGGCAAAACAACCACTCTAATTGAAGCGATCGGCCAGTTAGTAAAAGCTGGGGAAAAAGTATTGGTTTCTGCACCTAGTAATACAGCCGTTGATAATATTTGTAAAGGTCTTATTGAAAATGGAATAAAATTATTACGTGTTGGTAACACCAGTAAAGTAGATCAGAAGATTTTTGCGCATACACCCGAGGGACGTTTGTCCAATAGCAAACAACAAAAAGAAATCAAGCAATTGAAAATACGGGCCGAAGAATTTCGTAAAATGGCGCTGAAGTATAAAAGAAGTTTTGGAAAAGCAGAAAGGGAACAACGCAATCTTTTATTTAAGGAAGTAAAAAATATACGAACAGAAATAAAAAAATTACAAGCCTACAACGAAGAGAAATTATATGAAGAGGCCGAAGTGATCGCTGGTACACCCATCGGCTTGTATGATGCCAAAATAAATGAACTGCATTTTCAAACGCTGGTGATTGATGAAGCTGGCCAATGTATTGAACCATTAGCCTGGTGTATTTTTCCATTGGCAGATAAAATAGTATTGGCTGGCGATCATTGGCAACTGCCTCCCACTGTTCTAAGTAATGAAGCCGCCATTATGGGTTTTAATAAATCAATATTGGAAACAGCTATCGAAACAATACCGGAAGTTTATCTGCTCAACACACAATATAGAATGAGGGAAGCTATTGCAGGATTTAGCAGTGACTATTTTTATAACAGCTTATTATTAACCGCTGCAACATTGCAAAATACTGGAACACATATTTGTTTCATCGACACCGCAGGTTCAGGATTTAATGAAGAACGTGGGCCCGATGGAATGAGTTTGCAAAATGAAGGGGAGCTACGATTGATTCAAAAACTTATTGAAACAGAAACATTGGATCCTCAGCATTGCGCTATTATTTCTCCGTATTCAGGACAGGTGACTGCGGCAAAAGAATTATTTCCAAAGCAACTTCGTATCAGTACTATAGATAGTTTTCAGGGACAAGAAAAGGAAACGATCATTGTTTCTTTGGTTAGAAGTAATGACGATGGCGATATAGGTTTCTTAAAAGACTACCGGAGAATGAATGTGGCTATTACAAGGGCAAAGGAACAATTATTTGTAATTGGAGACAGTGCTACCATTGGTGCTGATAAATTTTATAACGAATTTCTAAGCTATGTGGAAAAAAACGGGACTTATAAAACCGTATGGGAATTTGATCTCCATTAATTTATCATTGAGTTTTACTTTTTTTTATTTCGTTCCATTGTTCTTTTGTAATAGTGTAGATATAATTCAATTTGTCAGGTTCGCCATAATAGGCGATTTCTTTTTCTCCTGTTTTTATTGCGCCAAATCGTTCAATTGAAATTTGCGAACGTTTATTAACAGCTCCAATATAAAACGTGACTGTTTTAATAAATTGAAAAATATGATCCAGCATTAATTCTTTCAGTGCATAATTATGACCCGTGCCCCAATGGCTTCGAACAAAAAAAGTATATCCAATTGAAACGGTATCGGTTGCTGCATCATAATCACTATACCGGGAACTACCGATCACTTCTTGCGTTTTTGTATCAGTAACTAAAAAAGCTCCACCGGATTCCATAGCACCTTTAAAATAATTTTCAAATGCCGATCGTTGATACCTGTTTTTATTGGGATGTTGCTCCCAGATCAACGGATCAGAAGCAGCCTGATATAATTTCTCAAGGTCAGGCTCTTGAAGCGGTTTAGCTGTTACAATATCGTTTTGCAGTACAGGTTGAAAATAATTTGAAGTATCTTTCAAAATATTATGAATTTAATACAACAAAGATAATAGTTGTGTAATGGAACAACTTTTAAACCATATCAAAAATTATTATCAAATTAGTTCGAAAGCACAAGCTGCTTTAGAAAATTGTTTTGAAGAAGTAACATTGGCAAAAAATGAATTTCTATTAAAAGAAGGTCAGATTTCCCGCCACTTATATTTTATGCAACAAGGAGCATTGCGGGGTTTCTACAATCTCGATGGGAAAGAAATCACTCATTGGTTTGGTTTTGAAAAAGATTTTGTTACTTCCTTTCATAGTTTTATTACCAAACAACCTGCAGTTGAAAATATCCAATTAATAGAAGGAAGTATTTTATGGGCTATTTCAAAAGAAACACTCACCAGCCTTTTCAATGAGCATCATGAAATAGAACGGCTCGTAAGAATTGTTTATGAAAACTATTATATCAGGCTTGAGGAACGATTTGTAAATGCTCAATTTAAAACAGCAGCAGAACGTTACGAAAATTTGTTACGGCAAACGCCGCATATTTTAGAAAGAGTTTCATTAGGCCATATCGCTTCTTATCTCGGTATCAGCCAGGAAACGTTAAGCCGTATAAGAAGCCGGTTTTAACAATTAAGGTTGGCCTTTTTGACCAATGTCAAAAATCTAAATGACTAAGCCGAATAGTTTTGGTTCTTAAAAAAATTTATTTATGGAACCACATCAAAATCAACAACCTTCTTCTGCTTTTATTGCTGCATCATGGTCAGCATTTTTTATTGGTGTTATCGCTTACCTAATTGGTCTGTGGAATGCTGAAATGGAACTCAATGAGAAGGGCTATTATTTTACTGTGTTAATGTTCGGCTTATTCTCTGCTATTTCTGTTCAAAAAGCAGTAAGGGATCAAATGGAAGGAATTCCAGTTACCAACCTATATTATGGCATTGCCTGGTTTACTACACTCCTTTCAATTGTATTATTAACAATTGGACTATGGAATGCTGATTTAGAAAGAAGCGAAAAAGGTTTTTATGCAATGTCTTTTGTACTAAGTATGTATGCAGCAATTGCCATTCAAAAAAATACACGAGATTTAAAAGCCAGTCAGAAAGCTGAACTATAAATAATTGCTTAGACTAATAGTAGTTGGCGCACAGTTTTTTTATTAAAAAAAATAATATTTGAACTGGTATCCTTTTGGTGTGTATTACAAATAAATAATAATGGTTAACAAACCCTTTGTTATTTTTACATACCAATAATAAAACAGGATTTATGAAACTATCCACCATTTTACCTTCAGTTATAGTACTCGGCTCAATCTGCGTTTATAGTTGCAATGATAATAAAGCGCAATCTCCAAACGCAGCACCAATCTCAGATACCGCAAACCCGTCGGTGGAAACAAAAAAACCAAATAGCAATTATCTTCCTGCATTCAAAGGGCAAACGAGGATAGCATCCGTAAAAACAACTACTTCGTATAATGTAGAAAGGATTGCAGAAAAGATTGGTAAACCCTGGGCTGTAATTCCGTTGCCTGATGGTAGATTGTTGATTACAGATAAAACCGGCTTCATGCAAATACGCAGCGCCAATGGAGCTATGGATAAAACCATCACAGGTTTTCCTCCGGTTGATGCTGCGCAGCAAGGTGGTATGTTGGATGTGGCACTAGATCCTGCCTTTATAAAAAACAAAACGATCTACTGGGCATTTTCTGAAAAGAGTGGATCAGGTAATTTGACTGCTATTGCTAAAGGGCAGTTAAATGAAGCAACTTCAAAAATTGATAATCCTACCGTTATTTTTCGTGCCACTCCTGCGCTAAATAGCAAATTGCATTTTGGGTGCCGACTTATATTTGATAAGAATGAAAATTTGTATGTGAGCGTAGGTGAAAGATCAATAATGGAAGGAAGAAAACAAGCCCAACTGCTAGGTTCGGGTTTGGGAAAAATATTTAGAATTACTAAAGAAGGAAAACCAGCACCTGGTAATCCATTTCTCAATAAGAAAGATGTGATGCCTGAAATCTTTGCTTACGGTGTTCGTAATCCGCAAAGTCTGGATATACATCCGGTAACTGGTGAATTATGGGAAGCAGAATTTGGCCCTCGTGGAGGCGATGAAATAAATATTATTAAAGCTGGTAAAAATTATGGTTGGCCAACTATTACCTATGGTATTGAATATAGCGGTGAAAAAGTTGGTGCCGGTATTCAACAGCAAGCCGGTTTGGAGCAACCGATTTATTATTGGGATCCGGTTGTTTCTCCCGGCGGAATGGCTTTTTATAAAGGCAAAGCAATTCCTGAATGGAAAAATAATTTGTTTATTGGTGGATTAAGCAGCACACATATTATTAGATTGGTTATCCAAAATAATAAGGTGGTTGGGGAAGAAAGATTACTTGCGGATAAAAATGAACGGTTTAGAGATGTGGCGTACTTTAATGAAATGTTGTATGCTATTACAGATTCGGGTATGTTGTTTAAGATTAGTAAAAAATAAATTTATTAAAATCTACTGCTGCCATGAAACTATTAATTCTTTTTTTACTCAATGCGTTAGCAATAAATGTAATTGCACAAGATAAACCTGTAGGCTCAGGTGTTTTTCATTGGGCAGACTTACCTGTAAAGAAAGATGGATTACGAGAAAGCCGCAAAATCGCACAAGGAACTACTTCTGAGTTTGAGTATTTTGAAATACATGCCACTACACAACAAAAAGGTGCAATAGTAAAAGCACCACACATTCAAAAGGATATTGAAGAAGTAATCATTATCAAAGAAGGAACTGCAAAATGTACGATTGGCAATAAAACAGCAACATTGGGTAAAGGCAGTGTTTTATTAATTCCACCAATGGAAGCACAGACTTTTGAGAATGTAGGTGACGGACCTCTCACCTACTATGTATTTATGTTTCGTTCCAAAAAAATGAATATGGAGCGAAGTAATACAGCTGGCGGAGCTCTATTATTGAATGCGGATAGTTTACCGATAAAACCTAGTGGGGAAAAAGCGTCAAAGAAATATTTTGACCGCCCCACAGCTATGTGCGATAATTATGAAATGCATATTACTTACCTCACTCGCAAAGGACCAAGCCATGCACCTCATCAACATTTAGATACCGAAATTATTTTAATTATCGAAGGTGAAACAGAAATGATGATTGATGGGAAAAATTATACTGCCGGGCCGGGTGATTTATACATTGCCGAAAGCGGTAAAATGCATGGCATCAGTAACGCTGCGGAAAAGCCTTGCAGTTATTTTGCTTTCAAATGGCGTTGAGATTTATTGTACAAAATGCCAGCATACTCCGGCTAAATCAATAATATTGACTTCTCTTCCGTACGGTTGATCCATTGCATTACTGATCTTAATACCATACTTTTCTGGCAATTGCTTTTCAATTACTTCTTTTCTAAAATCATCTACATTACTAACGTTTACGCTCAACATCAAGTTTTCAGCAAATTCTTTGTGATCATATCGTTGTAAAATAAATTGGCAGCCGTCTTTCTCAAAACCAATATAATCACCAGCATCCCAACGAATAGAAAATCCTAATTCTTGGAAGAATTGTTTAGAACCTTCAAAATTGTTTCCGGATGGAACAAATGGTTGTAGAGAAAAAAAAGCCATGAAAATTTATTTTTGTAAAGATATTTAATCCATTGGTTAAACACTAAATAAACACGCCGTGATCAGTAAAACCAATCACGGCGTGAGTTCATATAATTGTTCATTAAATAATTATTAATGCGTTGTGTGCATATTAATATTCATTGATGCGATTTCGTTTTTTATCCTTTAAAAAGAATGTACCAAATACAAATAATACTGCACCTGCTATTAGCATTATAATTCCCATTGTATTTTCCATAATTATCAATTTTATACATAGTGATAGAACAAAACCGTGCCAATTTTTAAAATCTTGAAATGCAATTATCTATGCATATTATGATTTTTCATTTATGGGAGTGGTCAAAAAATCTACAATGTGTTGAGTGAATTTTTCTCACTTTCTTTAACAGTTTATTTTTCTGCTATAAATAGTAGAAAATTATTTTGAAGATGATAGATATCTTCTGTCAAACGATAAGGTTGCATAGCCGTGGCGATTCTTTTTTGCAGTACTCTTTCTGGAAAATGATTTAATGCGGCAGCCGCAGGCCCCGTTCCCATAAAACTTTTTATTGCTTCATTAATTGATGAATATAAAAAAGGACAATACACTCTTGTACGATAAAGCATTTTTAAATCTATTGATTCGCAGATACTTTCTATTTTTCCCGTTTCCGATAATAAAAAAGGATCAGGACTTCCCGGAGGTGGCACTAACAATAGAGAAGTAATTGCTTTTAATATATTGGTGGCATCATTATATTCAGGTTTATCCCAAATACCAATAATCAATTTTCCTTTTTTCTTTAATACCCGTTTTGCTTCCGCCACAGCATTGGTAAAATTTCCTGCATATTGAAATGAATTGAAACCACACACTACATCAAAACTATCTGATGCAAACGGTAAGGATTCTAAATCCTCTTCCATAAAATTATTTCCAGGGTTTCTTTCTCTAGCCACTTCCAACAATCCGGTTGCAGCATCAACACCAATTACCGATGCACCGTTGGAAATAGCCATATGACTAAATAATCCTGAACCACAACCGGCATCTAACAATAAACTGTCTTCTGAAATTATATTTTGCTCCAATACTTTTTTATACAGTGGTATAAAGAAAGGTTCAAAATATTGCGACCAATATTGAGGGGCATTGCTCCACAATTTCCCCTGAACTTCTTTAGTACTCATTGGTTCAGTTTTATATTTTATGACGATGCAGTTTAGTTTTTGCTCGTAAACCGGTAGATAGCTGTATATCTCACATCCACAGTATCTGTTGCAGCAAGCGGTAATACAGCAGGAGCTTTTCCACCATTAGTGGCAATACGCTGGATGTACGACACATTGGAGAAAATACCCGTTGGTGTTTTGCCAACTTTCGGAATTAACAATAACCAATCAATACTTGACACATCAGGGCTTGCTGCTGTTTTTGCTGGTGCATAGCCTTGCCCATAAATAGTATCCAATGAATATAACAACCAATGTGGGCCAGCACCATGGGTTCCCACTTTTAAATTGGATGAATTATAAAGTGTTGCTTTGGGTGCAACAAAAACCCATTCATAAGTAACTGGAAAACTGCCGGCCTTTATTTGTGCTTTATATTTCTGTACACCTTCGGCAAACAATGTAGCTACTCTTGTATTTCCACCCGGCAGATTGGAAGGCAGGTCAATTCCCATTGGAATAATTAGTTTCTCACTTTCAAAAATTTGATTTGCCGGAGAATCTTTTTTTGCGTCCTTCGTGCAGGACCAGTTAAGCGTTACGACCGTCACCACGGCAATAGCGATAAAAAATTTTTTCATTGTAAATAGGTTTAAGGTTTAATGATTAATTCTGACACAAAAATAAATGCCCGCAAGTATGCAGGCATTGTTTAAAAGCTCAGATATTTTACTTAAAGGTTCAGACTAATTCTGCTTGTTTAATTGCAGTTGGTGATACACCGAATCGTTCTTTAAACGAACGGCTGAAATGAGATGGGTTTTCAAAGCCACTTTCAAAAGATGCTTCACTGACGGTTTTATCTGTGTTATTTAATAAATGCAAAGCATGGTTCAATCTTTTTTCAAGCAGCCATTTACCAGGTGTAGTATTAAATAATTTTTGAAAATCTCGTTTGAAAGCAGATAAACTTCTATTGCTTAATTCTGCAAAGGCTTCTAACTTCAGATTAAAGCAATAGTTGTCGTCCATCACCCGCTGTAACGATACGGTTTGTGGATTGTGTAATAATGAAGAGAAATATGATAGCAACTCAGCGTTATCGTAGTTAGCTGCAATGGTTAAAATAAGTTCCCGGAATTTTAATTCTAATAAGGATGCATCAGGTTCATTTGTTTCATTAAAATAAGAAGCCATAGAATGAAAAAATGCTTCTAATGTCGCAGTATTTTGTATTGGTATTACCGGATTGAATTTTTCGTTTGTACCTTTTCTTACTAGCGAAGATTTTGATTTTAAGGTATCGCAAATAAATTCGTCTGTAATAAAAAACAAGACGATGCAAAAAGACGCATCAAAAAATTGCTCAACAATATAGGCGCCTTTTCGTACTAAAACACAACTCCCTTTGTTTAATTCATAATTTCCCTGGGCTGTGTGCCATACTTTTTTTCCATCTGCCACATACATAATGTAATTATGATTCGACCATAAATCGGCAAACTTTGTCTCAAGCGGGCAATTAAATAAAGTGAAAAGCGATTCACCACATCGAAACTGACGATAGAAATCAGGCTTCCCTGCAATTTTTTCGTAGAAGTTGTACATATAAGGTTAATGGAGCCACAAAATTAAATAATACCCTGAATTGGGAAAAAATAAGGACAATTTTTACAACGCTATTTATTAAACGGTAGGAGCTGTCGATCGAATGTACATGTCCACTGTTATTTACTAACCTTTGTTGGTATGGTTATTGGAATTCTTTTTTGGAATTACTTATTAATCATAAAATTTTTTTTATGGCAAAGCCAAAAGCAATCCCTGCAAAAAGAAAACCAGTAAAAAAAGCAGCAACTAAAAAATCAGCTGTAAAAAAAGTGGCCACAAAAAAGAAAGTAGCTAAAAAGGCAACTGCAAAAAAAGTAGCAACGAAAAGCCGGATTGGTAATAAAACTAAAGTTTCAGCTAAAAAAAGTGCAGCAAAAAAATCTTCAAGAAAAGTTAGTACCGGAAAGCCAGTAGTATCAAGAACTGGTAAGAAAAAAGTTGCGCAAAGAATAGAAAAGCCAATCGTCGAACAAATGGAAAATAATCTTCCGCCTGTTGAAGAAAAAAGCCCGGAGGTAAACACATCAACTAGTATTATTCCCGGTTCAGATAAAAAATCAATGCAGAGAGCAGCAATGCGCAATTACGATAATCATCATATTCGTTTATCTAATGTGAGTAAAGGCGGCATAAAGCCTTCTGGAAAAAAACCATTGTGGTAAAAGTTTATTTGGGTGGTATTAATTCTTCCGGATAGTTTTATATCTTTTCAATAAGGTTTAATACTATAAATATGTTTGATCAGACTGTATGAAGAAGAAAGAAACACTCTGGCAATTATTGAAAAGATTGGACGAAGAAGCAGGACAGTTCAACATTCCGCTTTCTGAAGCCAACCGCTATTTTAATACCACCGAGAAAAAGACGAAGGCACTTTTGAAAAAACATGAGATGGATTTGCAGAAAACGGTGGCAAAACTGCGCAAGGTTTTGAAAAGTTTGATAAAGAAAAAGCATTCTAAAAAAAGCAAAAAATAACAACGGCATTTTAATAGGCCGCCTTTGTTATTGGGCACCTTGGTGATTTATTTAGCCAGATTTTAAGAACTTGGTAACATGTTTACGGTGTAACTTGCAATACAATTTTTAAAAGGCCAATATGAAAAAAATTATCTTTCTATCGCTTCTTGTCATTTCAATTACAGCAGATGCTCAATCTTTAAAAGATTTATTATATAACGGAAAGTTGAAATCAGATTCTAACACAGTAGTTAAAAAGACTGACGATCTGTCTACAAAAATTGATACCACCACAAAAAAGAAACCCACAGAACCAGAAAAGAAAATTGTTGTGACAGCACCAATGGATTCTTCTTCGGCTGCAATAATAAATGATGCAGACGCACCTACACCTGTAACACCAAAAGATAATGCAACAATTACAAGAGATAATACAAAACTGTGGAAGTCCTATATTGATTCATTTGTAGTGACGTTAAATACGGAAGTATTGAATTCCAAAAAAATAAAGAAAGGAGATTATTTTATTATGATTGATTATGAAATTGGCTTGGATGGTTTGGTTAACGTAAAAAATGTAAGCCCATCACCTGAGAGCTCATATTTACAAGAGCAAATAAAAGAGCGGATCAATATTAATCCGCCCCGGATGAATCCAGTATTGGATGGCAATGGTAAAGCCCGCAAGGTCAATAAAAAATATAATCTCAACATCAGCAAAGATTAATAGCGGTAGCTGTTAATGCTGTTGTATCCAATTATAAATAAAATCTGCTGTTTGTTCCCAGTTGGGTAACCCAACCACAAAATGGTTATTGTCAATAAATTCTTTAAATTCTGTTACAGAATCCTTGTATTTAGCATAGCGTTTAAAATTTCTTTTGTTCAATGATGCGGGTATAATATGATCGGTACTACCCGCAATAAATAGCAGAGGTGGATGTGGCTTCTTAAAATCAATTTTTGCTGTTAATGACAATCCTCCACGGGCAGCTCTTTTTGATTCTGGTATAGTGTTTTCATCATAAGCTTTTTGTTGTTCCTCCAGCGGCATTCCATTCACAAATGCATATTGCCATTTTTTAAATGACATCAAGTAAGTTTTATTCAACGATGTAAAAAGACCTAATGAAGCAGTGCCTGCTTTTAGAAATGACCATTCGAAAGGGATAACGCCCAATGCAGGAACAGAGTGAATCAATACAGCTCCAGCAGAAAGACCACGGTTTACTAATATTTGTGTCATCAATCCTCCAAGAGAATGACCAATAATGATAGGCTTTTCCGGCAATGATTTAATGTAATTTTCATAATGATTTACCACATCAATAAGATGCAATTTAGCGAGTGCCAGATCATTGGGACGCCTGTCCCTTACTTCTTTTGCAGTTCCTTCCTTGTGCGGCCATGCAGGCGCATGAGTTGTGTAGCCTTTACTTTCAAAAAATTGTTGCCAGGGCTTCCAGCCAAGATTGGTAACAAATGCGCCAGTCACAAATACAATTGTCTTCGATTGAATGCTCTTCATACTTTTAGTTTTAGTTGATTAGAAAATCTAAGCAAGCAGAGTTATTTCAATTGGAAGCAGTCGTATATTAAATGGAATATACAAATTTATTTATATCGTAGCATTGTTTTTCGCCACGATAAAAATTCTATGCGGTCTTTTCATTCTTGTATTGATGCCAAAAGAATTTTATTGCGTCAAACACATCTTCCTCCGATTTATTCTGAGTATTGGTAAGCGGTATTTGACGACGTATGCCTGTGGAGCTATCTTTTAAAAATTCAACAACCATGATGAAATTATCCTGGATAGAAAAGATTTTTTTCTTCTGGCTGATATAGGCGTCAATGAAATTTTCCCAATTTGTAACTAACCGTTCGTCTTGGTAAATTCCATTTTTATTTACACGGATATAAATTCTTTTACTGGCAGCTCTTCTAAAAAAATAAATGCAAGGAACAATTGCTAATACTGATACGCATGTTTCCAAGTCCATTTTCTTGAAGTCTTTATTGATCAGCCTCATCAATCCATATGCAAAAAGTGCCAGCAGCAGCGTTCCCAGAAAATAATTGATCCATTTTTCTTCACCTACAATAAATTCGCTGTCTTTTGTTAACGGAGTTTTTGCCATTGTTGAAATAATAGTTGTTTAAAGTAAAAAGAAACGGATCATTTTTTCAATGCTTCTCTTACTTTCGGGGCAATCTTGGTTCCAAATATTTCGATCGACTTCATCAAGGATGCATGTGATGGGCCGCCAACATCCATGTGTGCAGAAAAACGAGTTAAGCCAAACAATTCTTCCATTTGTAATATTTTATCAACGCTTTCATTTGCATCGCCAATTATCAAATGACCTTTGTTACCTCTTCCGATATCATATTGTGATCGTTGATAAGGAGGCCATCCCCTGCTGTTTCCCACTCTGGTCATCTGCGCAGCATATAAAGGATAATATTCATCAGCTATTTCTTTACTGTCTTCTCCAAAAAGTGCATGCATGTGTACACCCACCTGGAATTTCTTTGGATCATGATTGAAACGTTGGTAAGCTTCTTTGTAATAATTAAACAGTGGTTGAAACTGTGCAGGATTACCACCAATGATGGCGAAGATAACAGGTAAGCCATGTTTTGCTGCCCGTAATACTGATTCAGGAGTACCACCAACAGCTACCCAAATATTCAAATGATCATTGACTGCCCGGGGTAATACTTCTTGCTTATTTAATGGTTGCCTGAAATTGCCTTTCCAGGTTATTGGATTCTCGTTATTTATTTTTAATAGTAATTCTAATTTCTCCTCAAACAATTCATCGTAATCTTCAAGATTATAACCAAACAATGGAAATGATTCAATAAAGCTACCACGTCCTGCAACCAGTTCTGCCCTGCCATTGGAGATCAAATCAATTGTTGCGAAGCTCTGATAGAGTTTTACCGGATCAGATGAACTCAATACAGATACAGCACTACCAAGTTTGATATTTTTTGTAACTGTTGCGGCAGCTGCCAAAATAATCTCTGGCGTTGATACAGCATAATCCGGACGATGGTGTTCACCAATGCCATAAAAATCAAGACCAACTTGATCCATCAATTTTATTTCCTCAATTAATTCTTGTAACCGCTGTCCAGGAGATTGCGGTTTACCATTGCTATCATAATGATTATCGCCAAACATGCCTACGCCTAATTCCATCTTTTATTTTTTTTGTGAAGATACGGCGACATTAGTTTTACTTTTTGCTAGTGGGCTTATAACCTGTTTTTAAAATCAAGATCATTTTCTTTTAAAGTAGTCTTAGCAATTTCATATCCGGCATCTGCATGGCGTATTACTCCCATTCCAGGATCATTTCTTAAAACTCTTTTCAATCGTTGTTCCGCATCATCTGTTCCATCCGCAACAATTACCATTCCTGCATGAATGCTATAACCCATACCCACACCACCACCATGATGTAATGATACCCATGAAGCTCCGCCTGCTGTATTTACCAATGCGTTTAAGATAGGCCAATCAGCAACTGCATCGCTTCCGTCCATCATCGCCTCTGTTTCTCTATTCGGGCTGGCAACGCTCCCGGTGTCCAAATGATCACGGCCAATGACAATCGGTGCTTTTACTTTTCCAGTTCTTACTAATTCATTAAATGCAAGGCCAGCTTTTTCCCGTTCTCCCTGTCCGAGCCAACAAATACGTGCAGGTAATCCTTGAAACGCAATTTTTTCTTTTGCCATTTTCATCCAGCGGATCAAACCTTTGTTGTTGGGAAATAAATTCAAAATCACTTCATCTGTTACAGCTATATCATTTGGATCGCCGCTTAATGCTGCCCAACGAAATGGCCCTTTGCCTTCGCAAAACAGCGGACGGATATATGCAGGAACAAAGCCCGGGAAATCGAAACAATGTGTTGTTTCAAAATCATATCCTTTATCATCATCGTAATTAAAGTTGATAGAGCTTTCCGTTCCTTTTCCTAATAATTTTTCTTCGAACTCTTGTGCTCTTGCCCGGATATTGTTTCCATAATCAAATGTGGTAGCACCTTTTTTCATTAACTCAAGCATCAGTTGTACGTGTGCCCACATACCTTCATAACTTAAATCAGTATAATGCTTTGGATCTTTTTCTCTCAAAACATTTGCTTGTTCATTAGTAAGCAAATAAGGTATGTATCCAATTAAGGGATCATGTGCGGATGTTTGATCACTCAACGTATCAGGAATAATATTTCTTACTAAAAGACGATGCAATAAATCAACAGCATTACAAAGAACACCGATGCTTTTTGCAATTCCTTGTTGTTTGTATTCTTGTGCTTTATCTATTGCTTTATCAATGTCAATAAATTTTTCATCCAGATATCTTGTCTCAATGCGTTTGTCAATTCTCCATTCTTCCACTTCTGCAATAAGGGCTACACCCTCATTCATAGTGATAGCCAGTGGTTGTGCGCCGCCCATACCGCCAAGCCCGGCAGTTACGTTTAATGTTCCTTTTAATGAACCATTAAAATGTTTATCTGCCAATGCTGAATAAGTTTCATAAGTACCCTGCACTATTCCTTGTGAACCAATATAAATCCAACTCCCTGCAGTCATCTGTCCGTACATCATCAACCCTTTTTTTTCCAACTCATCGAAGTGTTTCCAATTAGCCCAATTAGGAACTAATTGAGAATTACTAATAAGTACTCTTGGCGCATCTTTATGGGTTTTCAATATTCCCACGGGTTTGCCTGATTGTATCAATAGCGATTCATCGTTCTCTAAGATTTTTAATCCTGCAATTATGTTATCTAATGCTTCAAAACTCCGTGCTGCTTTGCCACGGCCACCATAAACTATTAAATCATCAGGACGTTCTGCCACTTCAGGATCGAGGTTATTGAGCAACATTCTCAATGCTGCTTCTTGTATCCACCCTTTACAAGATTTTTCACTCCCAGTTGGAGTTTTATATTTTATGGGATCGTATTTTGTTTGTGTCAGCATGGTTTTATTTTTACGACAGAGAAGACCAGAATATTTCACAAAGTCAACAAAGCTTCGTGTATTTTTTGTTTATTCCTCTGTGACTTAGTGGTTAATTATTAAATTTTTCAAAACTATCATTCAGTTTTATTCCCTTTGCTTCAGCAAATTCATTCACTTTCTCTACAAAAGAAAAATCTTTTATTAGTCCTGCGACTTTATTAATATCATCAGCAAAAATCCGGTCTTCACTTGCAAAGCTTACAAATTCTCTTACATGATCATGAGCAAACTCCAATAATTCAGAACTTTTTAATGGGCGGCGAAATTCAATCGCCTGGCAGGCGGATAATAATTCAATTGCCAAAATGTATTCTAAATTATCCAATACCCTATTGAGCTTTCTTCCACTAATACTTCCCATGCTTACATGATCTTCTTGTCCCAATGAAGTTGGAATACTATCTGCACTTGCTGGAAAACACAGTGTTTTATTTTCAGTCACTAATGCAGCAGTGGTGTATTGTGGTATCATAAAACCACTATTCAATCCCACATCTTTCATTAACAACATAGGCAAACCCCATTTACCTTCTAATAATAAATAACAGCGACGATCACTAATATTACCAATTTCAGAAGCAGCGAAGCAACAATAATCTAATGGCAATGCAATCGGCTGCCCATGAAAATTACCACCGCTGATGGTATCACTTGCATTGAATATGATCGGATTATCAGTAACAGCATTCAATTCAATTTCTGTCAATTCTTTTAAGTGCAGCCATGCATTTCTGGATGCACCATGCACTTGCGGCATGCAACGTAGTGAATATGGATCTTGCACACGGCCACAATCCATATGGCTTTTCATAATAGCAGAATCTTTCAATAATAATCTTAATCGTTGTGCTACTAATTTATTTCCATTGAAAGGACGTAATTGATGTAATCGTTCATCGAAGGGTGCATTTGTTCCTGTTAATGATTCCAATGTCATCGCACCAATTATATCCGCAGCTTCCAGGCAATTGTGCATGCGCTGCACTGCTTTCACTGCAAATGATAAAATAAATTGTGTGCCATTGATTAATGCAAGCCCTTCCTTAGGGCCAAGTTCGATCGGAGATAATTGAAATTTATCAAGCGCTTCTTGAGCCTTGTATCGGGTGTTTTTGTAAAACACTTCCCCTAATCCAATCAGCGGTAAAAAGAGATGAGCCAACGGCGCTAGATCACCACTTGCCCCTACACTTCCTTTTTCAGGCACCACAGGTATTACATCGTTTTCTATATGCCAGATGATCCTTTCTAATGTTGATAATTGCACACCACTGTATCCCTGTGCCAATGCATGCACTTTTGTAATCAACATTAATTTTGCCACTTCGGTAGCAATAGGATCGCCCACTCCAACACTATGGCTTTGTAAAATTTTGTATTGGAGCGTTGCAGTATCTTCTTCGGAAATTGGTGTATTGGCTAAAATTCCAAAACCTGTGTTCACGCCATACACCGTTTTTTTGCTACTAACTATTTCCTGTACCGAACTGTGGCTGGCTTCAATTTTTTGAATAGCTGTTTTATCCAACACCGCTTTCATATTGCCTGAAGCAATGGCAATAACTTTTGCTACTGTAAGTTGATCGGATCCATAATTAAAAACAGTACTCATGTTGCAGGCAATTATTCCGCAAAATAACTCAATCCTCCCGACTTCAAAACAGATTTATAGATTACCCGTAATGGTTTGCGAAACCTTTTTATCTTTATGCCACCATACTTAATACGTACCCCTTAAAAAAAATTTATGCGACGATATTTACTGCTATTGCTTTTTTCCTGCGCTTTATTTTTTTGTCATGCACAAAGTCAATTGCCTGCAAGAGTTCCTATCAGTAATACCGGGTGTACTGTACAAGTATATTGTTTCCCTGGCCGTTTTGATGTATATGATTTAGACGATGGGTCAACTGTATATGCTGATGATTGCGAAAAAGATAATGTAACATACGGTATTTATTGTGTGAAATTAAAAACACCACTTGCTGACATGGAATCGGCTGAAGATTCTATAATTACATTGCTTGATTTTTTAAAATTAGACTATGGAATTGTTAAGTCAAAAGGTTATGATAAAGGCCATCAACTGAATAACGATGAAAGCACAAGAGGTGTTATCGATAACTGGGAAGATGCCGATAAAAATAAATGGAAAATAAAAGGCTGGACGAATGGTAATTTTATTTGCCTGCTGTATGTTTTCGGCAATAAAGAATTACCTGAAAAAAAAGCCGAAGTTTTTTTGGATGGATTACGATTTCCAGGGATGAAATAATGTATTTTAAAAAATACCAATGAAAAAACTCTGTCTTCTTTTTTTGTTAATAATATCAACAACTGGTTATAGTCAAAGACTAACCAAATACCCGATTGGTAATTCCGGTTGTTCTGCTTATATATTTTGTTCACCAATATTCGATGTGTCAAAAAGTGAAGATTCTTCGACTGTTTATACTGGAGAATGTACGATTGATTCTGTGAGCTATGGTGTTATATGTGTCAAATTGCTGAAGGCTGTTCCTAACCTTACTATGGCTGAAGATTTATTAATTGCCTATAGTGATTACCTGAAATCAAGTTTTGAAATTGCTAAATCGATGGGCTATGGTAAAGGCCATATTTTAAATAAGAATGAAAATACCCGTGGCATCATGGATTATTGGGAAGATAAGGACGGGTACGATTGGAAAATAAAAGCATGGACGGATGGAAAATATATAGGATTTATGTATGCTTATAGTGCTAAAGAACTTCCTGAAACAAAGGTGAACCTGTTTCTGGATAGTTTTCGTTTGCCGGGGATGTAATCCACACTTTGGTTAAAAAAACAGCTCAAAAAAATCAAATTTCCTTCATTAAACTCGCATTTTTTCGAGTATATTTGCCGCTCTTTAGGCCCGGTAGCTCAGCTGAATAGAGCACAAACCTTCTAAGTTTGGGGTCATTGGTTTGAATCCAATCCGGGTCACAGAAAGCGAGGTCAGTTTGACTTCGCTTTTTTATTTTTACCAAAATTTCAAGGCAATGGATGTTAAGATTGAAGAAAGCTGGAAACGAATATTGAAAGACGAGTTTAGTAAAGCTTATTTCCAACAAATACCTTTGCATTTAAAAACAGAAAAGTCGCAGGGTAAAATAATATATCCTGCAGGCAGCCTTTTATTCAACGCATTCAACACTACTCCATTTGATAAAATAAAAGTGGTAATACTTGGACAAGATCCATATCATGGTGCGGGTCAAGCGCATGGATTATGTTTTTCTGTTCAAAATGGCGTACCACCACCACCTTCGTTAATTAATATTTTTAAAGAACTGCAAAATGATATTGGTATAGAAATTCCCAATCACGGCAATCTTACCCATTGGGCAGAGCAAGGAGTTTTTTTATTAAATGCATCTTTATCCGTTCGTGCTGGTGAGCCAATGAGCCATTCAAAAATTGGCTGGGCACAATTTACAGACACAGTAATAAAAAAAATATCGGATCATAAAGAGCATGTCGTATTTCTTTTATGGGGAAAATTTGCTCAAGAGAAAAGAGTGTTGATTGACGAAACGAAACATTGCATTTTGAGATCAGTACATCCGTCTCCCCTTTCTGCACACGGAGGTTTTTTTGGATGCAAACATTTTTCTAAAGCAAATGCTTATTTAATCAGCAAAGGCATTGACCCAATTGATTGGAGCCTGTAAATATTTTTGATTATGATAAAAACAATACCGACTGATCTTACATTGGAAACTTCAAAAGTGATCTTACGTCCGCTTGATGAATCAGATTACGAGCCTTTCTTATCATTAGCAAAAAAAGATTATGATATGTGGTTTTATTTCACACTTAATCTAGGTGATGAGGCTCAACTAAAGAGATGGTTTGAATTGGCAGCAATCGATAAAGCTGCGAATACAAGAAGGGCCTTTACAATAATAGATAAACAAAGCGGACAAATAGCAGGGAGCAGCAGCCTTGGCAATATTTCAATATATGATTTGCGTGCTGAAATAGGTTGGAGTTGGTTAGGAACAGATTTTCGGAGCACGGGTGTTAACCGTCACGCAAAATTTGCAATGATGAAGTATGCGTTTGATGAATTAAATTTTGAAAGAATAGAATTTAAAACAGATGAAATGAATGCGAGAGCAAGAAAAGGATTGCAAAATGTCGGTGGTATTGAAGAAGGTGTGTTGCGCAGCCATATGACCATGTGGAATAATCGTCGTCGCAGTTCTATTTATTATAGTGTTTTAAAAGATGAATTCCCGAAACTAAAACAAACGATATTTGCAGATATAGTAGCAGCACTGTGAAATTATTCAAAGATATATTTGCACGAATCTGGGCCTTATGGGCAATCGTCATTTTTATAATGACGTTCCTTATTATTTTTATTCCAGCAATGCTTACTTTTCTTATTCCAGATCCCAAAGGGACAGATGTTTTTATAAAGATTGCTAGGGTATGGATGTATGTATGGCTGCGGTTAGTTGGTTGTCCACTTACAGTAAAAGGGAAAGAAAATTTTAAAAAGAATACTGCGTACATTGTTACCTGCAATCATAATTCATTATTAGATATCCCTCTCTCGTGCCCATTTATACCGGGGCCAAATAAAACAATTGCGAAAACATCATTTACAAAAGTTCCGTTATTTGGCTGGTTTTATATGAAAGGCTCTGTATTGGTTGATAGAAAAAGTGAAATAAGCCGCAGAAAAAGTTTTGAGGAAATGAAAAAAGTTTTGTCGTTGGGCATGCATATGTCTATTTATCCTGAAGGCACCCGTAATCGAACCAATGAACCATTGAAGAAATTTTATGATGGCGCTTTTAAATTAGCTATTGCCACAAACAATGAAATTATCCCCGCAGTAATTTTCAACACAAAAAAAGCTTTACCTGTACATCGCTTTTTTTATTTTATCCCACACAGATTAAGATTGGATTTCCTTCCACCCGTACCAGTTGATGGGCAAACAGCGGAGCAATTAAAAGAGAAAGTTTTTGAGATTATGAAGAACCATTATTTAATGAATAATTAGTAATTATTTCAAATCACTGTAGATAATTGACTGTTTCTAATTAATAACTAGAGAAGTACCTGGTGCGGTTAATTTTCAAATCCTGTAGAACAGATGACTTAGGGCTTATGGAAAAATTAAATGAGCGGAATAAACCCACAGGTGTTACATTAATTGACATTTGCCAACAATGCATTTCCCGGTTAATGGACATTTGAAATGTCTGTAATTTTCTTGTGTCAAAATCAAAATTACCATTTACACTAAAATTCCATTTTGGTGTAAGACTAAAACTTCCACTAAAGTTCGCACCCGAATTTATATCTTTTACAAAGCCTTTTAGATCGGGGCGCAAACGATTTGCAAAATACAATGAGTAACCAATACTTACTTGCCATGGAATATTAAAATCAACAAACTCAGCAGGATTTTGCTGCATGTATTCCAGCAATCGTTGCTGATCCGCCATTAATGCAGGATCATTTAATTGTTGTTGTATTTGCTTTTTATTTTCCTCATCCTTTTTTGGATCTTTCGGTTTGCTTTTAAAACTTGTAGAAATAGATATACTTCCACTGGTAAGCCTTCCTAATTTAAATTTATCACCTTCCCATGCATATTTATCAATATCTATTCCCTGTTCATTATATTGATATGGATCGAATATAGAACTTGCAGTAATACTTATTTTTTCAAATAACGTAGTGCGGAAATAAAGGTTGAATAAATCCAGTTTCATCGAATCTCTCAAGAAATTATAGCCGGTAGAAAATCCATATCCATCAATCAATTTTACTTTGCGATCAGCAGTATCTTTTTTACCCCTTACTTTCATTTCCAAGTTATTGTCCAATGAAAAACCGATACCTCCAGTTTTGCCATAAGAGAATCCAGAATACAATGCTCCTTCAAATTCTGAAAAAGGATAAGGGCTCACATACCCTGTCGCATCTAACTGAGTTGTATAAAAATGTTCTTTAGAGAGATCAGGTTTATAATTAAAACTAAGGCTTGGACGAATGACATGACGTATCGCTTTAATTCTGGATTTTTTAAAACTATACGTTCCATATAGTGCTGTATTAAATCCTAATGAAAAAGTAACCTGATGATCGGTGAAGAAACCTTTGGTAATAGTTGTATCGACTTTTTGTTTTGCTGCATTCCAATTCCTTCTAAATTTTTGCGCAATCCATACTTGTGAATAAGAAATAGAAGGAGCAACAATTACAGCGCCACCCAATATTGGTGGCAATGAAATTGTAATAGGGAAACTATGCGATGCACCCCATTGCAACGTATCAATCAATCTTTTTAATTCGAATGCAGTGTCGTAAAATGAAACCTGGTTTCTGAAGTTCCCATTATATCCAATACCTAATTTTTCAAACCATTTTGGTGTACCTGCCCCATCTTTTCTTTCAAACGGATATAAAGTACTAACAGAGAAACTTGCATCAGGCAAACTAATATTTACCAACCGGGTTAAATTATTCTGATTATGATTAGCACTTAATGTAAGATTGTAGGGCTTTCCTTCCCATGATTTTGAGTAAGCAATTGTGGACCCTAATTGGTTTTGAAAATTCATCTGCGCATTGTTCGGGATATACTGATTATATTTTGTTGAACCAGCATTTACACTTGCACTAAACGTAGTTCCAGGCCTTGCACGACTATCCACAGAATGGCTCCATGTTACAAAAAATGTTTTGCTCTTGGTATAATCCGGATCTCCTTTAAAGTTGATCTTAGTGTTTTGCATACTTAGGTTAAACCTTCCACTGTAGCGATACCGTTTGCGATAAGTAGGTTCTAAATTTACCGACCAACCGCCATAAGAATAAATATTACCATAAACTTTTGCATCCCAGTATTCACTCAGCACTTTATAATAACCTAGTCCTTCTAAACCCAAACCATATTGTTCGTTGGTAGCAATCTGTGGTGGCAGCAATCCAGAATGACGGCCCTGACTTAATGGATAAAAACCAAAAGGCAGATAGATAGGAATAGGAACTCCTTCAAATTCCATATGTGCAGGCCCAGAAATAGCTAATTTTTTATTGACCACTTTCATTCTTGGAGTTACAATTCCAAAATGCGGCTCATCAAGATTGCAGGTAGAAAAGGTTGCTCTTTTAATATAAGTAACATTCTCGTCAACTTTTTTTGCAACTTCACCATGTACATGAAATTCTCCTTGCTCGGTAAAAGTATTTTGAGTTAACCCAACTTGTGTTTTGAAATTATATCGAATGGTATCGCTAGTAAACTTGCTATCGCCGCTAGTAAATTCGGCTAATTCTTTTACTTCGCCCGTACTATCTTTTCTGTTTACAGCAGTTACAATTTGTGTTTGCTGATCCACTACTACTTTTGGTGCAGTTAGAATAATGTCTTTATATTCTGTCTTCGTTTTTCCATAAAGCAATATTTTTTTATCTTGTATTAATACTACTACAGAATCATCGGCAGAGTATTTTAATGGAGCATCCAGTGAATCTTTAGAAAGTTTGAGAGAAAAAGTATCGATGCGTTGTTTAATTGTATCTCCTGGCAATTTGATAGTGTCGGCAGGATTAGCGGTAGTAATGATTGGAAGACTATCTTTTTTGACAACAGGATTGATAACCGTGTCAGCAATTGTTGTTAAAGGACTGTAAAAAAAATTATGCTTAATATCATTAGCCGCTGTTTTCCACGTTAATGTGAATAACAACGAAGCAGTTAATATCAAGTTTAAAAATATTTTTGGCCTAAATTTGTACAGTTGCTTCATCAAGTATGAGGCAAATGTAAATCTTTATCAATACGACACCTATTGATAGTACCAAACAATTTGTGAAGATTTGCCGACCCCAGTAAAAAGTAATATCCATGATCAAACGAACCTTTCTCATTTTTTTTGGAATAATTACCTGTATTGCCATTTTTTCTTTTGTTACAGATATTCGGACTAAAGAAAAGAGCAGGCAAAAAGTTATCAAAACAATTATTGTAGATGCGGGCCATGGAATAATGGCGAACGGCGGGCATAATGGTGCCAAAGGTTCCTATTCTTATGAAGATGAAATCTGCCTTGCCGTTTCCAAAGAATTGGTAAAGAATTTTCATAATGAAATGCCCGAAATAAAAATTGTGGAAAGCCGCCCCACCGAAAAAATTACGGCTATACACCGCAGGGCAGAAATAGCAAATGAAAATAAAGGTGATTTATTTATATGCATACATGTTAATGCAGCAGTACCACAACGCCGCACAGAAAAAATTGGAACAAAAAAAGTAACTTATTATGTAGGCAAAGGAAAAAATAGGAAAAAGAAAACTAAAGATGTCCCTCAATACAGGACCTACACAGTACCCAGCACGGCAAAAGGTACAGAAACCTATATATGGGGTGCCCATAAAAATGATGATAAGGAAATTGCAATGCGGGAAAATGCTTCTATGTTACAAGAAGAAGGCTATAAACAAAACTATGGCGATATCGATCCTAACTCACCAGAATTTATTGCATTGTCATTATTAAAAACAAAACAGTTTTTTAAAAGAAGTGCAACACTCGCTGGTTATGTTCAAGATGAATTTGTAAAAGTAGGTCGTGTGGATAGAGATGTAAAACAACGTGGTGTTGGTATTTGGGTATTGCAAGCGACTGCCATGCCGAGCATATTGGTTGAGACAGGATACATCACCAATCGTAGTGAGGAAGATTATTTAAATAGTAAGTCCGGTCAAAAAGAAATTGCAGATTGTATCATCAGGGCAGTAAAAACATACGTTGCTTGGCTCGAAAAAAATCAACAACCTATTGACAATAGCAATAGCCAAAATAATAAAAACCAAAGCCCGAAAGACGTAACTTCATTTCTCCAAATGGTAGAACGTAAAGAAAAGAAACCGGGTGAAAAGATTTCGAAATAATAGTATACCATTTGAACTTAATTTACAGACCTGTTAAATAATTACCTTAATGAGAAGATTGATTTTATCATCAGTGGTATTTTTCATTTCGTGTTGTATCACTTTCAATGCATCAGCGCAAGAAAGTTCCAAGAAACCTATTAAGACTATTGTCATCGACCCAGGTCATGGCGGAATGGATCCCGGTGCTACAGGCCTTATCGCCTCCGAAGCAAATGTATCGCTTCAGGTGTCGTTGAAATTGGGTGATACGATTGCAAAAGCATTTCCAGATCTGAAAATAATTTTCACCCGCAAAACCGATATCCTTCCGGGTAACAGCAGTTCTATCGATGCAGGTTTAAAATATAGAGCCAAACTTGCGAATGAATCGCATGGAGATTTATTTATTGCCATTCACTGCAATTCCGCTGGAAAAAAACCTGGAGGTTGGTATGAAAGAAGAGTCGTTGGCAAAACACCTATTACTAAAACATATAAAAAGGGAAAGAAAACTTATAAAAAAACAACTTATCAATATCAATATGAAAATGTGTGGGTAGAAAATAAAGCGAAAGGAACAGAAACATATTTGTGGGCTGTTGGAAAGAATGATGAGAAAATTAACTCAGTTAAAAAGAATGATTATTATGGTGAAATTGATTCTGTTTCTACATTGACGCTCCCCGACCCATCAGATCCTGCTGAAAAAGTAAGGATGTTGATTTACACTCAAAATTATTTCCGGAAAAGCCTCAACCTGGCGACTTATATCCAGGAAGAATTTAAAGACAATGGACGTATCGATCGCGGCGTGAAGCAACGTAATGATAAAGGGATTTGGGTACTTCAGGCTACGGCGATGCCAAGTATATTGGTAGAAATTGGTTTTATTTCGAATAAGGAAGAAGAGGAATATATTACCAGCGAAAACGGTCAGGCAGAAATAGTAAAAAATATTTTTACTGCCTTAAAAAAATATATAGAAAAGTTGGAGTCCAAAACAAAAGATAACGATCCGGAGAAAGAGAAAAAAGCATTTTGACCGGCCATTTTAATACGGCAATTTGAGAAACGACTCCCCCCTTTTACCCGTTTAAAAATAATTGGTTAATTTGGTGCTTTGTAACCACAGCATTACAAAGTAATCCAATGAAGATTAGCAACGAAACAAAAGTCGGCGTTTTAACTATAACAGCCCTTACCATTCTTATACTTGGCTTTAATTTTTTAAAAGGGAAAGACCTTTTTAAAAAAAGTAAAAAGATATATGCCGTTTTCAGTGATCTCGGTACCCTGGAAAAATCAAACGAAGTAAAAATAAATGGTCTCCCAATCGGTGCCGTTTACGATAAGCAAGAAAAAGATAAGGATGTTAGTGCTATTGTAGTTACTATCAGTCTTTCCCGGGATGTAAATATTCCAAACAATTCTGTTGCCTATATTGGTTCGAGTTTAGTAGGTGCTTCATTTATCGTTATTGAAAAAGGGAATTCAACTACTTATTTAAAACCAGGAGATACATTAAGAACCCGTGCTGAATCAGGCATTTTGGGTGATATCAAAGCGCAGATAAATCCTACCTTGGGAAAAGTACAAATGGTACTTGATTCATTGGCGAATACCTTGAGTGGTGTAAATGGTGTATTCAGTACTGAAGCTAAAAATCATTTGAATCAAACATTGGCTAATCTTAATAAAGCAAGCAGTTCACTAACAGGATTATTAGATAATCAATCCGGTGCATTAGCTAAAACATTAAATAATACTGAATCAATAACGGCAGAGCTTAAAAAGAATACCGATAATATTAACAGTACTATTGGCAATGCAAAAATTGCATCCGAAAAATTAGCAGCACTTGAATTGAAACCTACTATCGATTCATTGAATGCTATGATTGCACAGATGAAATCTGCTGTTGCCAAAATAGCAAGTAATGAAGGAACGCTTGGTGCATTGATTAATGATAAGTCGCTTTACAATAAGTTAAAAGATGCGATACTAAGTGCAGAAATATTGATTGATGATTTAAGAGCACATCCTAAACGCTACGTTAATCTTTCCATCTTTGGTAGAAAAGACAAAGGTGGGGCGCTAACTTCGCCTTCAATAAAAGATACTATTCCGAAGTAGTTACTGATGCATATTTATAGAAAATTCTTGCTTTTATTAATTACAGGCTTATTAATATGGCCCGTAATTTCTTTTAGCCAGGTCGTTCCTCCCCCATCCAATCCTGCGGACAGTTTATTGGATATTGAAATATTACCGGGTGTTCGAAAATTAGAATTCAGAACTGTAAATGATTCTACGCAATTGCAAATTCTTGCAGGTACTGTTGCATTAAAACAAGGCACTACATTATTCTACTGCGACAGCTGTGTTATTAATAATAATACAAAAACATTTGAAGCTTGGGGAAAAGTGCATGTAAATGATTCCGACACGACTCATATTTATTCTAACCATCTTCGCTATTTAATTGATAAAAAAATCGCTTACCTGGACGGTGCAGTCAAATTAACCGATGGCAAAGGCACATTGACAACGCCAGATTTGGAATATGATATGACCACCAGTATTGGTATTTACAAACATGGTGGTAGAGTGGTCAATAAAAAAACAATCTTAACCAGCAGAGAAGGTCAGTACTTTGGTGGATTAAGAGATATTTATTTTCGAAACAATGTGATATTAAAAGATCCGGCGTATGATATAAAAACCGATTCGCTTTTTTATAATACTTCAACTGGAATGGTACGTTTTATTGCAGAAACTTTCATTAAAGACAGCAGCGGAAGGACTATCGAAACAAAAGATGGTTACTATAATATGCAAACTGGCAAGGCAGAGTTTGGTCAGCGTCCGATAATTAGAGACGGCAAAGTTTTTATTACCGGTGATAAAGTTGCATTTGATGATAGCACTGGAACCTACCAGGGAGCAGGCAATGTAATTATCATTGATTCCGTTCAGGGAACTACAGTTATTGCCGGGGAAGTGTTTGGTGATAAAAAGAAAGAAATGTTTCTGGCAACAAGAAAACCTTTAATGATTATCAAGCAAGATAATGATTCCATCTATGTTACTGCAGATACATTATTTTCTGCACGGCTATCTGATTTATACGGTAACAAAGATTCGATAATAAAGGATACAGTCAAGGGTACTAAAGTTGTTGCTGTAAATGGTAAGGACAGTACCAATCGATATTTTGAAGCCTATCGAAATGTCCGCATTTTCTCTGATTCATTGCAAGCTGTTTCCGATAGTTTGTTTTATTCTTTTAAAGATTCTGTTTTTCGTTTGTATCAAGATCCCATCATTTGGGCTAAGGAAAGCCAGATAACCGGTGATACTGTTTTAGTGTTTACAAAAAATAAAAAGGCAGATCGTATAAAAGTTTTTGAAAATAGTTTTCTGGTCAATCGAATGGATCCCGAGGTGTACAATCAAATTAAATCGATCAGAATGGATGGCTATTTTAAAGATGGCACTATCGATTCAGTACATGCCAGCGGCTTTGCCGAATGTATTTATTATATACAAGATGATGATAGTGCTTATACCGGAGTCAATGAATCTAAATCAGATCGCTTAGATATCTATTTTGGCAACCAGGCTTTACAAAAAGTTGTTTTTCGCAGCACCGTTACCGGTACTATCTGGCCTATAAGACAAAAGAGCCCTTCCGAAATGAGGCTTCCAAACTTTCGCTGGTTAGATGATCGAAGGCCGAAGACGAAGTATGAATTATTTTAGGCTAAGAGGTTGAAGGAGTAAAAAGAGAAAAAGAGTTTTTGTACAAATGGTTTTAAGTTTTCTATTAATCAATCTCTTCACAGTTGTTGTAAATCCTTTAATGTATTTCGCCGATTCAACTTCTTTCTTTTTATCTCCTTTCTCCTTCAACCTCTTAGCTCACACTTTTGCATTTCATTTAGACTTTGTGGCTTCATTTTTCGTTAAGTCCTTACAACTAAATATAAGTTACCATGAAAAGAATATTATTTGTGTTACTCTTAGCTGCTGGTTTGGGAACAGTTAATACTGCATCGGCGCAAGATGAACCACAAACAACTAGTACTAGTGCTAGTACCGGACCTGGTTATAAAACTGCACTAGGTGTTCGTCTTAGTAGTGCTGCACCAATGGTCAACAATTCTATCTCTATCAAACATTTTATTAATGAAAAGGTAGCTATTGAAGGATTGCTTTCATTTGGCGATCCGTTATCGATTGGTGCATTGGTTGAGTTCCATAAACCACTTGCAGCTTCCGGACTTACCTATTTCTATGGTGGCGGAGCTTATATTGCCTTTGTAAAAAAAGTAAATACCAACACTCAAAAAACTTCTACTGATCCAAATTTTGGTGGACAAGGTATAATCGGATTGGATTATAAGTTTACCAATGTGCCGCTAAATATTTCTTTGGACTGGAAACCTGAATTAAATATTGTTAGCGATATCAATTTTGAGCCTGCGGCCATAGGATTTACTGCAAGATTCACTTTTGGCAAGTAGTTTGTGGGATAAACAAAAATATTATTAGAGCTTGAGCTTAAGCCATTCTCTATGAACTATCAACGCTAATTTCTATACCTAACTTTGAGTTTGTATGAAAGCTCCCCGTTCTGCCTTGTGTTGGACGGGTTTTTTATTTTTATAATCCAAAATCTCCGCAGTTAACGGAATTTCCACATTTTGCAAATTTTGTCAGGTTTCTGCGTTTTTGTGCAGGAATTTTACTTATTTTAGTTTTACAAAACTAATGAATGCTTAAAAAGGAAAGGCAGGCCTATATTCTACATCAGGTTAACCTGCATAATAAAGTCCTTTCGTCTTCGCTTTGCGACGAGATTAATGTTTCTGAAGACACAATACGCCGTGATCTGCAGGAACTCGCTACAGAAGGAAAGGTAATAAAGGTGCATGGAGGGGCTTTATCCCACTCTTTTAACCAAGTATCCTTTTCGACTAGTGGCGTTTATTCCCAGAACCAAAAAAGAATTATTGCCCAAAAAGCTATTTCATTGATCGATAATGGCATGTTCATTCTTACGAGTGGCGGTACTACCATCCTTGAAATGGCCCGTTCCTTACCACCACAGTTGAAAGCTACTTTTATTTCAGGAAGCATTCCAGCGATTTTGGAATATATGCATCATCCCAATATTGAAGTAATTGTAATTGGCGATAAAATTTCAAAAAATTCAAAAATTACTGTTGGCTCGGAAGCAATTGCAAAAATAAAAGAGATGAAAGTTGATATCTGCTTTTTAGGTACTAATGCTATCGATGCGCAACATGGTATTACAGATAATGATTGGGAAGTGGTGCAGCTAAAGAAGGCTATGATTGAGTCTTCTAAAATGGTGGTTTGCCTGAGCATTGCGGAAAAAGTAAATTCAGTTCAACCGATTAAAGTGTGTGAGTTGAAAGAAATCGATTTACTAATTACCGAATTGGCACCAGGCGATCCTTTATTAAAACCCTATATCGATGCCGGGGTAAAAGTGGCATAATAAATTTTGGAAACTGCTTATTAATTAATACTCAAACAAACAAGCTATGAGAAAAATTCTTCCTTTTTTACTCCTCTTTACGGCTACCATCATGCTGGGGGTCATCGCAAGGGCCCAGGAGCGTACCGTTACAGGAACTATTCTTGCTGAGGATGATAATAGTCCTTTGCAAGGAGTTACAATCACCAACAGGAATACAAACAAAAGAGTGCAAACGAATTCTGCAGGTTACTATACTATTGTTGCAGACAAGGGTCAGGTGCTTGTAATTACATTTGTAGGTTATGTAAGAAAAGAATTCACCGTTGGTGATGAAAAAAATATAAGTCTGAAACTGACTCCTTCTGATCAACAAATTGGAGAGGTAGTGGTAACAGCTTATGGTATCAAAAGAGAGAAAAAAACATTAGGTACCGATGTTCAGGAAATAAAAGGTGAGGATATTGCCAACACAAGAAGAGATAACTTTATTAATTCACTCGCAGGTCGTGTACCTGGAGCAAGTGTGGTTAGTACCAGTGGTGCACCGGGCTCTTCTACCACCATTATTTTAAGAGGTGGTACTTCTATTGGACTTAGCAATCAACCGCTGTTTGTTATTGATGGTGTTCCATTAGATAATAACGTTCCCAATCAGGATAAAGATCAAATGCTGACTCGTAACAGTGCGAACAGAACTGAAGATTATACCAATCGTGCAGCGGATATTAATCCAGAAGATATCGAAAGTCTTACCATTTTAAAAGGACCTGAAGCGCAGGCTTTATATGGAAGTGATGGTGCTAATGGTGCCATCATCATTACTACTAAGAAAGGTAAAGCCGGTAAAGCAACGATTACTTATGATAATAGTTTGAGATTTGAAAATCTCTCAAGAATTCATGAAACACAGAAAGTATATGGAAGAGGTCGTAATGGAGTTTCAAACCTGGTTGATGGTAACGTAGCTTTCGGTGAAACATCAGTACTCTCTCCTAATTTCTTTGGTGGTAAATATGCTGGTGGAACTACATTTTTTGATAACGTAGGAAATTTTTTCAAAACAGGATTTACCCAACAGCACAACTTATCAGTAGAAGGTGGAAATGAAGGATTTACTTACCGTCTCAATGCCGGTTATGTTAATCAGGATGGTGTTATCCCTTCTTCTGGTTATGATCGTATCAACTTAAGATTTTCAGGAAGTTCAAAATTGTCTCCTAAATCAAACTTGCTTGTTTCTACCAACTTTATAAGTTCAAGTACAGACAAGGCGACTAAAGGCCTTGGTGGTTATTATATGACAGCATTAACATGGCCGTCTGATAATGATATGAGCCAGTATCTTAATCCTAATAATACCAGGAAGTTGATCCTAGGTACTTCAAATAGCCTTGAATATGATAATCCTTATTGGGATATCAATAAAAATGAATCAAAAGACAGAACTAACAGGTTATTGGGAAATATAACTTACAACCTGAACCCTTCTAAAGTTGTTGGATTTACATCCATCGTAAGTGTTGACAATTATACAGCACAAGGTTTTCAAGTTACCAATCCAACATCAAGATATGGTGTGGGAACTAACGGATATTTTTCACAATACGATATCATCTTCAGACAATTGACTGGAAATTTTAGAACCGTATTAAAGAAAAATTTTAATGAAATCCGTAATACATTAACAATGGGTTTCTATGTAGAAGATAATAGAAGAGTTGTAAACTCACTTAAAGGAGAAAGATTTTACGAACCCGATATTGCTTCTATCAATAACACCGAACCGCTTACCCGCAATGCCGGTAACCAGGTACAAGAAACTAGAAAAATAAGAGCTTACGGACAGTATCAGTTTAACTGGAAAGACATTCTTATTCCAACTTTTTCTTTTGCGCATGAAGGTACTTCTGTGCTGATGTCAAGGTTTGTAAATAAAAATCCATTCTATTCATATGGTTCTGGATCATTAGCATTCAACGTAAGTGAAATTCCCAGCTTTAAAGACAAACATAAAAATGTTGATTTATTTAAATTAAGAACTTCCTATTCAACTTCAGGACAAACAGCTGGGTTATTACCATATAATATTGACCCTGCATTCGTATCTACCACTACTACAGGTGGTGGTTATGCTTATGGTTTTACTGGTAATAATTTTTCATTACAACCACAGTTTACAAAGAGTTTTGAAGTTGGAGCAGAAGGTTCATTCTTCAAAAAGCGTTTAGGATTTAATCTTAGTATTTACAATAATAAAACTACAGATCAAATATTCTTCCCTCGTGTTTCTTATGGTGCTGGTTTTATTCTTAAGTATTTCAATGGTGGTGATGTTCAGAATAAAGGTTATGAAATACAAATTACGGGAACACCAATAAAAACAAAAAATGTTACCTGGGATCTTACTGTGAACTTCGATCATTTTAAAAACAAAGTATTAAAACTTAATTCTGGTGCAGCCGGATATTATGAATCTGATACATGGTTGTATGGAAACTTACGTACTCAAACAACAGTTGGTCAATCATTGTATACCATGTATGGAACAGCTTTCGAAAGAAACAACAATGGCGATTTACTAATAAGCCCAACAACAGGTTTACCGGTAACTACAGCTAATCCTACCAGCTCAAACAATGCATTTATCCTGGTGGGTGACAGAGCTCCAGATTTTAGCATGGGTATTCAAAATACAATCAGCTACAAAACTTTTGCATTATCCTTTAACCTTGATATACGTTATGGAGGTGATATTTTTAATGGTACTGAAATGGCATTGTATAGAAACGGTTTAAGCCTGCGTACATTAGATAGAGAACAACCTCGTATTATCAAAGGAGTACTAAATGATGGCTTGCAAAACACTGCCACTCCTACTCCAAATAATATCGTAATCATTCCTTTTTATAGAAATGATTATTATAACAGTACAGCTGCTGGCGGTGCTGGATTTGTTGAAGCAGATTTTATTGAGAAAGATATTAAATGGCTTCGTATGAGAGACATGACGTTGAGCTACAGATTTACGTCTGATCTGTTGAAACGCCTTCGTATGAAGAGCTTTACTTTCTTCCTTACTGCAACCGACCTATTTATGATAACAAATTATACTGGTGCAGATCCTTCTGTTAATGCAAACAACTCTGCAGTAGGTGGAATTGGCGGTATGGGTTTTGATTTTGGTGTGATAGCACAGCCAAGGGCATTGAACGCCGGTATAAGAGTTTCATTTTAATAATTATTAAATCGATTAGCAATGAAAAAAATATTTTTAATACTATTTATCGGTTCTTTTACACTGGTGTCGTGTAAAAAATTCCTTGACATTAATAGTGACCCCGACACTCCACAAAATCCTGACCCAACTTCTGTATTTCCAACGATGTTAGCCAACATTCCAGGTGGTGGAGGTAACAGAGGTACAGGCGGTGTACAATCAGATGCTCTTTGGATTGGATCTTATATTCAATTTTGGCATTCAAGAATTAATACCACTGCAGTTGGTCAATACGAATGGGATATTCATGGATTTAATTCTCATACGGGCGATAGAGCTGCTGGTATTTGGAGGCTTCTTTATTTCGGTGTTGGAAAAAGTTTGCCGTATTGCGAAACAGAAGGTGCCAAACACGGGCAATGGGATGTAGTTGGAGCTACTCAGGCTCTTAGAGCTTATTTATTTCAATTGACTACTAATTATCATGGAGAAATTATTTATAACGATGCTTTCAAAGAAGATTCAATTTTCTTTAGATGGGATGATCAATCTGTAATCTACCGTGGTGTTGATTCAATTTGCAGAGTAGCTATTGATAATCTAAATCGCACCGATTATGATCAGGCATCGCTTCGTCTTTCAAGAGGCGATATTGTTCATTCTGGTAATATCGACCGGTGGAAAAAATTCACCTATGGTATTCTTGCAAGAAATTTTGCAGCATTAATTAATAAACCGAGTTATTCTGCTGACAGTGTTATAAAATATTGCAACCTGTCTCTTGCAAGTGGTGCAGATGATTTTCTAATTCCATTTGATGCAAGCCGTAATGAAGATGCAAACTGGTTTGGTACATTTAGAAATAACATTCCTGATTTAAGACAGAGTGATTATATTGTTCGTTTATTAGATGGAAGAGTATTTACTGGTGGACAATTACCTGCCAACCGTGACCCAAGAATTCGTCACATGTTATCGGTAACAACAGTTGCACAAAGTGCCTCATCTGGAAATGGAGGATATAATGGTGTGGTACCAAACGTAACAGCGATTGCAGCAAATGGTGTGGTTAATGCCTATCCGAATTTATGGGGTGATAGTTTATATTCAAATCCAAGTTCTGCTTCGTTCTCTGCATTTGTAGGTAAATATCTTTTCCAAAATAAAGCTGTAATGCCGGTAATGACTTTTTCAGAAATACAGTTTATGAAAGCAGAAGCTGCATTAAGAAAAAATGATCCTGCAACTGCCTATACAGCATACATAGCTGGTATCAACGGACATTTCGATTTTATTAATAGAACATCTTATCCAAGAGGTAACAGTCCACTCTATAACACCATTCCAATTACTGCTGCTGAAAGAGCCAGTTATTTATTAAGTGGAAATGTAAAACAGACTGCAGCTACTTTACGCCTTGAAGATATTATGCAACAAAAATTCATCGCTATGTGGGGATGGGGCTGGGTTGAAACCTGGACGGATATGAGAAAATACCATTACACAGATATTGATCCGCTTACAACACGTCAAGTATATTCTGGTATGGTTATGCCAACAACTATTTTTAGCAGTAATGGAGGAATTACCAAATATGCTTACAGAGTGAGACCTCGTTATAATTCTGAGTACGTTTGGAATATTTATATGCCAGCTGTTGCAAACCAGGCAAACTACCATACACTTGAGTGTTGGTTCAGCAAACCTTAATATAATAACAGTAAAAAAATATTAGAATGAAAAAAATATCAATAATTGTTTTATCCTTCGCAATGCTGTTATTTATTGGTTGCGAAAAAATAAAACTTAGCCAAAAAATTGAAGTTGATCCGACGGGCAACGCCTGGGTAAAAGTGGTGCACCTTATGCCCTACTCGTCTGTTAATAATAAAGCCCTGCAAATAACTTTTGATGGAGTTCGTGTAGGTAATAGTGCAGATATGTTATATGGATTTCCTTCGCCGGGCGGTGGCTACAATACACCGGGACTATCTAATCCTGATTACTATTCAATCACACCCGGCAATAGAGTTTTCAGCTTGGCGATACCAAAAGTCGGTACCAATCTTGATTCTGTTTCATATTTCATAAGCCCTCTAACTTTAACTGGTGGCCAAAGGCAATCAATCATACTTACTGATACTGGCGCTGCTACAGTGGCAACCATTATTACAGATTTGATTACTGATCCAAATGTTGGCTTTGCCAGGGCAAAATTTTTTAATGGCATTCCTAACGCTGGCCCTATTGATCTTTATACGGGTCCTGCAGCAGGCCCTTTTACCCTTGTGGTAGCAGGTGTTCCCTATAGAGGAACGAGTGCTTATTTTGAATTTGCGGCTCCCGCTGCCTCAGTTATGTTTCATATTGTAAGGTCAGGGCAGGATGTAAATGTTGCTGCGAATAGAATTGGTACTTACAATTTTGCATCGTCAGCTGCTGGTAGAGTGTATACAGTTGTTTCCAGGGGGTATTTCGGTGTAAGTGCGTCCGATACAAGAAGGCCGATGATTTCCTTGTATGTGAACAGATAATTTGATATTTAAAATAAAAGTTATGAAGGCTGGTATTTTACCGGCCTTCATTTTTTATGGAAACTTTGGCTTCATAATTAATCCCTTTCTTTAGTTTTGTTGCATACTTATACTTATGAAAAAAATTCTGTTTACAACAACCCTCCTGCTCACTTTTTTTTCAGCCTTTTCACAACGTGATGAACGGTTTATTGAAATTCTCAAAAATCTGGATTCACTGCTAAGTAAGCATTCTGAAAAATATCCTATTGAAAAAATTGGACTAATAAGTGATAAAACACAGTACACAGGCGGAGAAAATATTTGGCTGACTTGTCAAACTACGGTTGATGGTAGTCCCACTTTTGTAAGTAAAGTTGTTTATATAGAATTTAGTGATGCAGCTGGTAAGCTAGTTGACAAAAAAATGCTTCCGATAAATAGTGGCATGTCGTCCGCAGATATTGCAATTAATGCTAACTGGAATTCCGGAGTATATTATATTACTGCTTATACAAAGTGGATGCTGAATTTTCCAGAACTTATTTTCCAAAAACCAATTATTATTTATAATACTGATTGGTTAAGCAAGCCAATAAAAGTAAATACCATTGGAGCTACAGCATCTAGTATTGAACTTTTTCCCGAAGGAGGTTCTTTTATTGCAGGAAGTGCACAAAAAGCAGTCGTAAGAATATATTCATCTGATCGCCTTCCAGTACAAACTTCATTCTCATTATCAGAAGATGGAAAAGAAATTTTAACAGGCGCTACAAATGAGTATGGAATTGCAGAAATAAATTTCGAGCCAAAAACTGGAAAATCATATATCGTAAAAGCAAACACAACAACAGGCACAATGTCCTCTGCAACTATTACTCCCAAACCAAACTCAGTAAGACTTGCTGTTGATGCTTCGAACAATAAAAGAATTTTTGTTCAAGCAATTCCATCACAAGAAAATAATCTTGGTTACAAGAAGCTCTTACTGGCGGGTATCATGAATAATAAAGTTGTTTACAATGGAATTATTGATTTTGAAGAAGGAAATACTGCTGCCTCAATTGTCAAAAATAAAATCCCTTCGGGTGTAATTGAATTATTTCTTATTGATCAAAATGAAAATATAGTATCCTCAACTAAAGTTTATAATGCTGTAGCCAACAATAGCCTTGTGATAGAGTTTAATGAAAGTACTGCTGCGAATAAAATTTCATTGTCATTGCCCGATAGTTCAACAACGGTAGCTCAAATAGGTATATACGATAAAAATGAAAGCCCTTTCACAAGAATTAATAAGTTAACATTAATTCCTGAATTGCAAAGTGAGCATTCTGTGATTATTAATAATCTTTCTGATTCGAATGCTGTGAAAACAATCAACCAGTTATTAATTCAATACTCGCAAAACGACAACAAGCTTTATACAAGATTAAGATCTTCCCCAACCCTTCAATATATGGTTGAATCAGGGATCACTATATCAGGTACAGTAAAGCAATATACCGGGAAGCCTTCATTAAAAAGTTATGAGGCAGAATTAATAATACTTGGTGAAGACTCGACCACTATGTTTGCAAGAGCAATGACTAAAGAAGACGGAAAGTTTAATGTTCCTGATGCATTGTTTACCAAGTCAGCGAAAGTTTATTTCCAGGCACATAATCCTACTAATAAAAAAGAGTTAATGGACATTAGCCTTCAACCGGGCTATTTTGACGAATTGAAAACAGTAACCCTTAAGCCGAGGGTTCAGTTTCCTACCGTTGCTCTTCCTACTTCTGTTTTAGGTTCTAATGATCCAATTAAAAATAAGTTGGAAAAAATTAGAGAAACAGATCCACGATACAAAGAATTGCAGGGCGTGGTAATTAAGACAAAAAAATTAAGCAGAACGGATTCATTGAAACAAGAATATATGAGTCCGATGTTTGATGATGGAAATACATTTATCATGGAGCCTGAAGGTAACTATTTCAACATATGGGTCTTCATCAGAGGTCGTGTACCGGGTTTAAAAGTTGAGGGAGATATTATTAACCCCACAGTTTATTTCGGCCGCTATGCTGGTATTTCAAATACGGGCGGACAAACAGAAGAGACTGTTGATCCAGCCCTTGTAGCGGAAGGTTCAGAAAGTATTCAATTCTTTTTAAATGAAATTCCAGTTTCCAAAGATGTAATCAGTTCATTAAATCTTGAAGATGTAGCATTGGTCACTTCCAATCGGGAACCCATGCCGGGACTAGGTGCATCCTATGGTGTTATTTCTATTTATACAAAGAAAGGCACTGCCAATACAAACAATACTTACAAGAGTATGGCAATTTTAAAACGAGCTGGATTTTCTGTTACAAAAAACAATTACTACCAGTTAGAAGAAACCGATATCGCAGGCAAAACAATTTACCACAGCTTCAAGCATTTCAATACACCAAAAACAACTGCGATACCTGTTTTAAAAAATAAAAGCTATACAGTTACTGTTATCGGATGGGATAAGAATAATAAACCTTTGTTTTATGAAAAAGAAATAAAATAAATCGTTTCAATTTTGTTTAGCCAAAAAATAAATAGGCTAATATAATCGATGTTGTAATTCCAACTAAATCGGCCAGCAACATGGAGCCAATTGCATACCGAGTATTTTTAATACCAATTGCTCCAAAATAAACAGCGACTACATAAAAAGTAGTATCAGAAGATCCTTGAAGCACACAAGCCAAACGACCGGAAAAAGAATCAGGCCCGTATGTTGCCATCGTATCGACCATCATTCCTCTTGCAGCACCGCCACTAAAAGGCCTTACCAGTGCCGTGGGTAACCCATCTACAAAACGAGTATCGGTTCCGAAAAGTCCGAATAAACTTTTCATGCCATCAATGATATAATCGAATGTGCCGCTGGTACGTAACAAACTTATTGCAACCAACATTCCTACCAGGTACGGAATGATTTTTACCGCTGTTTCAAATCCACCTTTAGCGCCATCTATAAATGCACTGAAGATGTCAATCTTTTTATATACGCCGCCCAATACAATTAAAAAGAGAATCAACAACAATAAACCATTACCAAACGAGCCGGAAAAAAACTCCAACGAACTTTTATCTAATGTGGTGAGATATAAAACAAACAATCCGATGAGACAAGAGATACTCAATACCCATGCAAGAATAACAGGTTGAAATAAATTAATTTTTTGGCGAATGGATACAATGATCATCGCTGCAATCGTTGCGCAAAAAGATGCAATCATTACCGGAATAAAAATATCTGTTGCATTTCTGGCCCCTGCTCCGGCCCTGATTGCGATAATACTTACCGGTATTAATGTAAGCCCGGATGCGTGAAGACATAAAAACATAATCTGTGCATTCGAAGCTCTTTCTTTACTGGGATTTAGTTCTTGCAAACTTTCCATTGCTTTTATACCAAATGGCGTGGCAGCATTATCCAAGCCCAAAAGATTAGCAGAAAAGTTCATCATCATGTGCCCATGCGCAGGATGATCTTTTGGAACGTCGGGAAATATTTTTGAAAAGAATGGGCCAATTATTCTTGATAAAAAACGAATGCCACCTGCTTTTTCCGCAATGCTCATAAACCCCATGAATAAACTCATCACACCAATAAGGCCAAGACAAATATTTACAGCATCCTTACAAGTTTCAATAATGCCATTTATTTTTTGTGGTTTTATTGTAACCAGTTTATCGCCGTCTTTTTTATAAACAAGTTTTCCATCTTGAACTCTTGAAGCCGTATCCAATGCCCTAACTACTTCGGGATTTGCACTAGCTATTGCAGTTTCTTTCACCTTTATGGAATCGCCACTTTTGCCAATAACCATTTGGGTAAAAATTTGCTGATCTCCATCCACAGCAATGAATTTAAACGATGCTACTAAAACTGCGATGATGATGAAAGCAGACCATATTCTTGTTAGCGCCATATAAATTAGCTATTTATGGTTTGAAGTTAAGGACTTTAAGTAAAGCAATTTCGCCTAAATAAAAACACTGTTTTTGCCTATCTTTGCGCCCCGGAAATCAGGTTGCTTTATTCCCGGAAAATTTAGAATCAGCAATCTAAAATCAAAAATTAAATCATGGCTTTACAAGCAGGAATTGTAGGATTACCGAACGTGGGGAAATCAACATTGTTTAATGCAGTTAGCAACAGCGCTAAAGCTCAGGCTAGCAATTATCGTTTTTGTACTATTGACCCAAATGTTGGCTTGGTGGATGTACCCGATTCAAGAATGACAAAATTGGCTGAATTAGTTCAGCCCAATCGTATCGTTCCAACACAGATCGAAATCGTTGATATCGCTGGCTTGGTTCGTGGTGCAAGCAAAGGCGAAGGACTAGGAAATAAATTTTTAGGAAATATCCGTGAAGTAGATGCCATCATTCATGTTATCCGTTGTTTCGAAGATGAAAATATTCTTCGTGATGAAGGAGCTATCAATCCGGTAAGCGATAAGGAAATCATTGATACTGAATTACAGTTAAAAGATCTGGATAGTGTCGAAAAGAAAATTCAGAAAACGGAAAAGCAAATAAAACTGGAACCAAAGTATAAAGCTGAATTAGAAGTATTAATTCGCTGCAAAGAACATTTAGAAAAAGGAAAAAGTATTCGTGAATTGGATTTGGATAAGGAAGAAAAAAATGCCATTGCAGATTTATGTTTGTTAACCGACAAACCTGTTCTGTACGTTGCTAACGTTGACGAAGCATCAATGCACACCGGAAATAAATTTTCTGAAGCGTTGAAAGAAGCTGTAAAAAATGAAAAGGCGGAAGTGATCATCATGAACAATAATATTGAAGCACAGATTGCCGAAATGGAAAGTGCGGATGATAAGCAATTGTTTATGGAAGAATATAAAATGACCGAGCCTGCATTGGATCGATTGATTCATTCTGCTTATAAATTATTAAATCTCTATACTTATTTCACTGCTGGTGTACAAGAAGTAAGAGCATGGACGATTCATGAAGGCTGGAAAGCACCGCAAGCTGCTGGTGTTATTCATACCGATTTCGAAAAAGGGTTTATTAAAGCAGAAGTTATTTCTTACGATGATTTTGTAAAGTATGGTTCAGAAGCTGCCGCTCGTGAAGTAGGTAAACTCCGCATTGAAGGAAAAGAATACATCGTGAAAGATGGAGATGTAATGCACTTTAGATTTAATGTATAACGCCACGTCCCCGGAATAGTAGCACTGAGGCTGGGAAAATAAAAATCAAAATAACGCAGTTATTGCTGCCCTGCCAAGATGCACTGTTTTAGCAGTGCCAGCCTTTCTTCCGTCGTATTGAAAATTTAATTCGAGATTGTTCAATAAACGTTTGGTGAAACCTAAAGACCACAGGAAATTTTTGCCCGGCAGCAGCCCGTCGAGCATAATATAACTAACTGTAGTATTTGCCGGGAACTTGTAATCAATATTATTAAAGGTGAATTTTCCTGTAATCGAACTGCTTTGCAAAATATTATACTTCGATTCTATGTTGAATGAATTAGAAGTGGATTTTTCCCCTCCGTACAATGGAATGTTTTTCTTGTTTTCTAATTTATAGCTTGTGATAACCCTGAACGATGTTCCTTTTATAAAAGTAAGAAATGGTTCCGCACTATAAATGGATAAATCATAATTGCGATTAGCAAACTGTGGCGTTACCAATACATTTCTTCCCTTTTTACCGTTTGCCGATAGTAAAATACTGCGGCTGATATTCCATCTCGTTTTTATCAACCAATCATTTAGCTTACGACTCTCGTAGCCGTAGGTCAATAACGATTTTCCATTATTGCGAAGATTGCTTAAATCAAAACCCCATTGGCTGCTTAATCGATTAAATGAAATTGTGTTCAACAGCGTTGTATTCAATGTAACCAATGCCGTATCATTCACTCCATACTTAAAGGGGTTAAACTCAAAATTTCCTTTTGCTATTGATTTTTTACTGGTTTGTAAAGAAGTGACTAAATTAATTCTGGACAATAATCCCTTGAATCCTTTAATATTTTGTGCATTCAAAATTGCTCGGGGACTGACATTGAAACTATAGTTAAAAGTGATAAAATTTGCTTTTATAAAATCATTGGTGGGAGTAAAAATCCTGATAAATTTCGCTTGATCCGGAAATGCTGCCAGTTCAAATTCATTTAATTCTTGTACGCCATTTGCGTTGTAATCGATCCATGCATATTGGCCAGTTCCTGCAGGCACTTCAAAGTAAGCAAAATCCCTGCGTTGCTCCTGGCCTGCACCAGTTTCATACAACACATTTCCTGTCAATAAACCTTTCCACTCATTCATTACATATTCTGCTCTTCCTAATATTGTTTCATCTTCTTTTTGTTTTGACAATCCGCTATTATAAACTTTAAGTTTTCTAAATGTAGTATTCAAATAAAATTGACGTTTTGGATTAGCTAACAACTCCGTTTGCAAATTCAGGTTTAAACTTCTATCGCCTCTTATAAATTCCTTTTGAACAGGATATTTATCTGAGCGGGTAAAAAATGTAATACTGTGCCGGTTCTTTTTATTCTCATCTGATTTTAAATAAACAGAATAAGTGTCAAATGAAAATGCAAATGGCGTTAATGTATCTGTGATTTTATAGCGAACACTATTTTGTTCTATTGCATATCGAAAGCCGATTCTCCAGTTATCAATCTTCTTCATTTCCTTACTTAAATCAATCACAGGACGAAGAAATGAACCTCTGTCATTCGCACTATTAAAATTAGTTATCACGAACTGATTTTTGAATTGCCAGCCTTTCCAATTGGCAGAATGTAATAATGAATTTTGAACGCCATTATAATTATCGCTTCGTTTATAATTTATAAATTGATACGAGAATGAATGCGCATACTTATTTCTTAAACCGGCACCAACTTTAATAATATTTTCATCAACCGGTATTGGGATAGCCGTTACCGGTAATCCCCAATCTCTTGTAAACTCTATATTCCGCAACCGTTCCAGGGGTTTGAATTTTCGTTGTACATATTCGTAATCTAAAGCGGTATTCAATTGCAATTGTCTTGCTACACTAAGAAGTTTTGAATTTGTCAATTGAAATTTTCCGGCCCATCCCCTGTCATCACCATTATCTTTTGTCGAAAAAGTATTCACATCATTGCTGCTGGTTGCTATTTCTGTTTTTAATAAGGTGTTTTTATCAATAATATAATCGACTCCTAAGTTTACGAGCTGTTGCTTTTTGGGAGTGACTAATATTTGTACGGGCTCATACCTGCCTTGTTTTGCAGTACCAATTGGTGCTATGTATTGGTAAACTTTGCCATTGGCTCCATTAAAATCAGGAACATAATTTCCTTTCCCCTGGCCTACATCTACAAATGATAAATTATATTTTGCCAAGTTAGGATCTGTGGAATACCGATAGAACGAATCGGTACCTACATAAATTTTTTCATACAATATTTTACCGCTTGCAAAAGTGTCCAATGTCGCTGCAGGATACAATGCTTTTTGAATGCTGTCACCCAAGTCTGCTAAAAATTGTTTTTGTATTGGATCCAATACTTGGTTGATTGAAGAGTTTTTTGCATCACTATTATTAAAGGCTCCTAACCTGAGTTTAAGCTTATTATTAAATTCAAATTCTTGGGATAAGTAAAGATTGGCATTTAAAAAATTTCGATCAGCATATTCAAATTCTACTTGTATACGACTGTCTTTCGTTATCATTCTTCGTGGTGTGAATGTAATTTCTGCAGAATTATAATTGATCACATAATCCTGGTCTTCGCCACGCTGCATTAACTGGCCATCAATAAAAACTCTTTCTGTATTTGCCAATACAATAAAGAAAAATTCATTATTTGCTCCACGTAAGCGATAAGGCCCTTGATTTCCTTCTAATGCATCAATAATATTTCTAGTAAATTTTCCTTTAGCTACAGAACCACTCGCCAGCGTTTTAGAAGTTACATTTTTTGAAATACGATTCGTAGTTTGAAAAGCAACACCTTGTAATCGTTTATAAAAATTGAGAAAATAACTTTGGTTTTGCCGAATATCAATATCTCCCAAATTCAATTGCCAACCTCTTTTTTTAAACTGTAAAAAAACCTGATCAAATTCATTCAGTTGTTGGGTATTGCCATCGGGTTGAATAGGAATATTGTTATCAGTAATAGCAGCCTGTATTTCAATGCTGTCACCTAGCATACCGCTCAACTGTAAATTTAGCGATGAATTCAAAACCGCATCCTGGCTATTACCAAAACCAATTTGTCGTCCAAAACTTCCCTCCGCCTTCAGCGTACCGAAATCAAAAATGCCTCGTTGAGTATTTGCCAATCCCGTTTCATCGAATGGCTTTACTAAAAAATTGCTCACTACACTATCGAAACTCATTCTTTGAGCCACAGAATTAAGTTTGTAAGGAAATACCCGGTAGGTAATAGTTACACTGTTAGTATCTGGCTTTTTTTTCCAGTACAACATTGCTTTTACAAAATCGAGACGATAATCTGTTGCAGGAATGTAAGCAACCGATAAACTATTGGGGATAATACTTAAGCTATCAATTCTTAGTGAGTCACTTGTGACCTTGAATACTTTCTGGCGGAGGTTCGACGTTGTATTATTGTTGAAAGTAATCTGTGCACTGCTCCAAAAGGAAATCAATGTCAGAAAAATAATGACGGATATTCTACCTAACCAACTCAAAAGCAGCGCATTTAACTAAAAATCGTAAAATTCGTCCTTTTTATTGCCCTAAAGTTATACTAGGATGTTAATTAAGGAAAAAAGCGGCAAATTTGGTGCTATGATCAGGTGTAAACCCTTGCTATTTCAAAATTTCTGCAGATTAGCCTTCGTTGTGTTATTCACCATTTTTTTTCTGCAAGCTTCCGCGCAAACAAATGATGTCGAAATGAAAGTAAAAGCCGATAAAGGCTTTTCCCTTTCTGCAAGTTTATTAATACCTGTTGGCGAATTTTCTGATACTCATGTTTTAGGTTTCGGTGTTGCAATAGCACCATCTGCGCAGCAGTTGAGTTTGTTTAGGAAACCGAAAATTGGATTCACCTATAATGCTGGCTTCGATTATTATTTAGGAAAAAACGTAACCGTAAGCTCCTATCCCTATAAATATCCTGGCTATTTTTTTATTCATGCTTTTGCCGGTGCTATTTATAATCCCACAAAAGAATTTGATATAAAGCTAACCGCAGGTCCTGCATTAGGAATTTATAATGGCAAAACTAATTTTAATATCGGCAGCAAATTAAATCTGAATTATCATTTCAATAATACTATCGCCATTGGCACCGGATTAAATATGATGAAAGAATCAGGAGCGGATCCAATTTGGTCTGTTTCGCTGGGAGCAACGATTGCATTAAAGCAATAAAAAAAGCCCCTAATAAAAAGGGCTAATAAAATATCTATTTACCAAACTGAATTACTACTATCATCGTCTGTTGTGTCACTCACTTCATCGTTCGGTAATTCTATTCAACAAATTGCAAATTCACTATTGCTTTTTTCACAGACTTGAACATTCGAATTGATTATTGAACATTTAATTTCGAAAGATTACTTATCCGACACCGCTCCCGCCATCATATATTCTCTATTCAACCTCGCAATATTTTCAATTGAAATTTCTTTTGGACAAACCGCTTCGCAAGCACCTGTATTCGTACAAGCACCAAATCCCTCTTTATCCATTTGTGCCACCATATTTAATGCTCTTGTTTTGCTTTCAGGTTTTCCTTGTGGCAACAAGCCAAGGTGATTAATTTTTGCAGATACAAATAGCAGAGCAGAAGAATTTTTACAAGCTGCTACACAAGCACCGCAACCAATACAGGCTGCTGAAGCAAACGCAGAATCTGCCTTTTCTTTTTCAACAGGCATAGCGTTGGCATCCACTGCATTACCCGTGTTAACTGAAATATAACCTCCGGCTTGAATGATACGATCAAATGCAGAGCGATCTACCACTAAATCTTTGATAACGGGAAATGAATTTGCTCTCCACGGCTCTACAACAATGGTATCACCATTTTTATAAGCCCTCATGTGCAACTGGCAAGTAGTGTTTGCATGCCAAGGCCCGTGCGGACGACCATTGATATACATTGAACAGGCTCCGCAAATACCCTCACGGCAATCATGATCAAAAGCAATTGGATCTTTTCCCTCGCTAATCAATTCTTCATTCAGTACGTCAATCATTTCCAGGAAAGACATTTCGGACGAAATATTTTTCACAGGGTATGTTTCAAAACTCCCGCTATCATTTGCATTTTTTTGACGCCAAACTTTGAGAGTCAAATTCATGTTATAATGCTCCATATACCTTTTTTAGAACGCTGATTATTATGATTTTTATGATTGTCGCAGCTAATTATCAATTGTCTTAATCGTTTTAATAAACTGCGTTCACTTTTACTTATACGATCTAGCTGTCAACTTCATCACTTCATACTTCAATTCTTCCTTATGTAATTCCCAATTACTTTCCCCTTTATATTCCCAAGCCGCTACATATGCAAACTCATCATCTTTCCTTTCTGCTTCACCTTCGGCGGTTTGGCTTTCTTCACGGAAGTGGCCGCCACAACTTTCGTTTCTATTCAATGCATCTTTACACATCAATTCGCCCAGTTCGATAAAGTCAGCCACACGGCCAGCTTTATCCAATTCAGGATTCATTTCATTTACACTTCCTGGTATTCTCACATCGCTCCAAAATTCTTTTTTCAATGCCTGAATTTCTGCAATGGCTTCTTGTAGCCCCTGCGCATTACGAGCCATACCACATTTCTCCCACATTATTTTTCCCAAACGCTTATGAAAACTTTCAACAGTTTGTTTTCCTTTTATGTTCATCAACGTATTAATGCGATCACTAACAGCTTTTTCTGTTTGTTCAAATGCTTCATGCGTCAATGGAATTGGCTTCGTTGCAATTTCATCGGCTAAATAATTACCAACGGTATAAGGAATAACAAAATAACCATCTGCCAAACCTTGCATCAATGCAGATGCGCCAAGGCGATTGGCACCATGATCACTAAAGTTTGCTTCGCCTAAGCAATACAAACCTTTTACATTCGTCATCAATTCATAATCCACCCAAAGACCACCCATGGTATAATGCACAGCCGGATAAATTCGCATGGGCACTTCGTACGGATTTTCACCGGTGATTTTTTCGTACATATCAAACAGGTTGCCGTATTCCTCTTTTACCACCTCTTTACCCAAACGGGTTAGCGTTTCAATATCCGGATTTTGCAAACCTTGTTTTAAAGCTTCTGTTCTTCCGTATTTATTAATGAGATTGTATTTAAAATCTAAATACACTGCCTGCTTTGTTGTACCAACACCATAACCAGCATCACATCTTTCTTTGGCTGCTCTTGAGGCAACATCTCTAGGAACAAGATTTCCAAATGCTGGATAACGACGCTCCAAATAGTAATCTCTTTCCTCTTCAGGTATATCATTTGCTTTTCTCGTATCACCTTTTTGTTTTGGAACCCATATACGTCCATCATTACGTAATGACTCGGACATCAATGTCAATTTCGATTGATGATCTCCACTTACCGGAATACAAGTTGGATGTATTTGTGTAAAGCAAGGATTACCAAACATGGCGCCTTTCTTATGTGCCTTCCATGCAGCAGTTACATTACTTCCCATTGCATTGGTAGAAAGATAAAATACATTACCATAGCCACCAGTACATAATAATACTGCATGACCGAAATGTCTTTCTAATTCTCCGTTCACCAAATTGCGGGCGATAATTCCTCTTGCCTTTCCATCTACCATTACTACATCCAGCATTTCATGGCGGGCATGCATGGTTACATTTCCCAATGCAACTTGTCTTTCTAATGCTTGATAAGCTCCTATTAACAATTGCTGACCAGTTTGACCAGCTGCATAAAAAGTTCTTTTAACTTGTGTCCCACCAAATGAACGGTTATTTAATAGTCCACCATATTCTCTTGCGAACGGCACTCCTTGTGCCACACATTGATCAATGATATTAACGCTAACTTCTGCTAAGCGATGCACATTTGCTTCCCTTGCACGATAGTCACCGCCTTTTACAGTATCATAAAATAAACGGAAAACAGAATCACCATCATTTTGGTAATTCTTAGCAGCATTGATTCCACCTTGCGCAGCAATACTATGCGCCCTTCGTGGAGAATCCTGGAAACAAAATGCTTTTACTTTATAGCCTAATTCTCCCAATGAAGCAGCTGCTGATGCACCTGCCAAACCAGTACCGACAATAATAATTTCTAATTTTCTTTTATTGGCAGGGTTTACCAATTTGCAATGGCCTTTATAGTCCACCCATTTTTCTTCTAACTTACCTGCGGGAATTTTTGAATCCAACATATCAATTTGGTAATTTGAAAATTTGATAATTCGACAATTATTTTTACCCGGATTAAAATCCGAGGTCATTCATCATCCGATCCAGCCTAAATAAAAACTAATCGGCATCAATGCAAATGCCAACGGAACAATAATTGAAAAACCAACACCTATTGCATTTAATAAACTCAAATATTTTTTATTGCTTACTCCTATAGTCCTGAATGCACTTTGAAAACCATGCACCAGATGCCAGGCTAATGAAATGCAACCGAGCACATATACAATTACCACCCATTCAATTTGGAAAACTTCTCTCATTTTTTCATACAAAGAGATTTCGGGGCCTAATAGCCAACCTTGGTTACTTCTATTGGGTATCCAAAAATGCGAAAGATGTATAACAAGGAAAATTAAAATCAGTGTGCCTAACAATCCCATACTGCGGCTGTACCATTTGCTACCTTTATTACCCATTGCAACAGCATAGCCTTTTTTTCTTTTACTCCGGTTTTGAAATTCCAGCATTAAGCCCTGGATAATGTGCAATAAAATACCGGCCATTAAGCCGATTTCCAAGATACGGGGTACAATGTTGGAACCCATAAAATGAGCTCCTTCTTCAAACATTTTGCCGCCGTCATTGGCCCAAATTGTAGCATTCAACGCCACATGTATAATAAGGAAAAGAATAAGAAAAATACCCGTTAACGCCATTACCCACTTTTTGCCAATAGAAGAAGTAAACAATTCAGACCATTTCATCCGTTAGTTTTTTTAAATAACAATTGGCCTTACATAAAGTTGAGTCATGTTATGTGGTACAAGATGCGATCCCCGCAAGTGACAGGCACAGGCGCAAGGGGCGATGATATTTATTCCAACAGAATTGCTGGGAGTGGTACTGTCGCTTGCTTCACCATAAACTCAATCATGTAAAAGAACCAACAAAATCATTCAACCGATCGGTGTAAAGATACTGCTGGAACGCTGAATTATCACAAAATTGTAAAAATGGTTAAGCAGTTTTATTTATAAGGATTCTATGTGGTGTAGGGCCTTCAATTCCATTGACGTCCCAGGCATTTTTTACGAGTTCCTGGACACCAAAATATACATCCCAATAATCGGGCTGGGTAGTATACGGCCGGATTGCGAGTGTAACCATTCCATCGGCAACTTTCAAAACGCTTACTTCTGGTAATGGAGATTTTAAAACTTTGGGATGTGTTTGCATAGCTGTTATTGCCGATTTTCTTGCAGCTTCTATATTCGTTGTAGGTGCGATAGCCATCATTAGATCGACACGAAGATTTCCATGAGTTGTATAATTTACAATTGTGCCTGTTGACAATGGGCCATTTGGTAAAATAATAACTTTATTGTCGGCACTCAACATAGTTGTATTAAAAATACCTTGTTCCTGCACCACGCCTGTTTGACCTTGGGCCTCGATCATGTCTCCAACCTTAAACGGTTTGAAGACTAACATCATTACGCCACCTGCAAAATTGCCAAGTGAGCCATTTAATGCTGCACCAATTGCCAATCCTGCGCCAGCTAGTAAAGCGCCAAACGCAGTGACATTTACACCTAACATTCCTATTACCGTGATAAGTAATAAAATAGTCAGGGATACTTTAACCAACGAAGACAGAAATGTCTGGAGAGAAGGATCGTATTGTCTTTTCATCAATACTTTCCGTATTAAAAGTGTTATCCTTTGTATAATCCACGAACCGATAATAAAAACTACTATTGCTCCAATCAGTTTGGGAGCGTAATCAATTGCCCATTCCTTGGTTTTGGCTAAAAAGCTAAGTGCCTTATCAGATGTTTGTTGAATTTGAAGCAGATCCATGAGGGGTACAATTTTGGTATGAAGATTAGTTAGTTGGTTTATAAAAATGACCACTCTTTTACAAGTGGCCATTGGGATTTCATATTAATGGAATAATGTAAGGGCTATCCTTTTCATATGGAAATTGAATTTGGTTTGGACATGAACATTAATGCACTTAAACTATTTCAAAAAATGAACATCAATAGTTGACAGAAGGAGATTGGAATTGCTTAGAGGAGGTAAAGAAACGATGCAGAGATGGTTTTCTAACTTATAGTTGCGATAATTCTTGAAAAGGTTGTATAGGAGAAAATAAATTTTACTATTAATTCTGAAGCCTCATGGAAATTTCATTGTCAATTTTTTTGAATAAATGGTACGGCTTGTAGGTACGCCAGTTATCAAGTCCCATTAATTCCACATATCGATTTAGATGCAGTTTTTTAAAATCGTATTGAGTTTGTTCTGGCATATTAATACAAACTACCCAACCATTTTCGTCGGTTACTTCTTCAAACAATTCTTCATAATAATCCCTGCCGTCACTATGAAAGTTTAGAACGTTTTCTGCTATTAAAACAAATTTAAAAATGCCTTCGCTCATAAATTTTTCCAGCACTTCCCGCTTTAATTCCATGATGTCATTCTCAATAGCATCATTCCACTCCCCTATCATTTCAATGACTGCATATTTTTCATCGTAATCTGCAATCAACACTTTGAGGTATAAAGTACGACTGCCAAAGTCATCCCATTGTGGATGTATGTAATAATTATAAACGGTTTGAGAAAATTCGAATTCAGAATAAGTGCGGCCATAAAAAGGTGAACGTTCATCTTCTTCGCTTGTATATATATGACGCCAGTTATAAAAAGGTTCGATGTTTTGCATACTCAATGCAAAAATAATGACTGGATTTGGAATAGAGATCGGTGGAAAATAAACCGCTAAATCTTTAGCATTTCAAATAATGATTTTAATAGCAGAAGGCCAAAGATTAATAACATTCTTTTCCAGGTTTTGCGGTTAGAATAATCTTCTATTAAAAATAAATAGCGTAAAGGAAGATAAAACAGGATGTAACAAATAGTTAAAAAAACAAACATGAACCATACATCTCCAATTGTGGCGGTTGGCTTTGCAGTCAATAATGTCAAAATACCTTTTTCCCAAAACACAAAAGAAAGAATAGACACTGCTGCGATAAGAAAAACTTCTCCAACTATTTCTTGCCGTAGTAAAGCAGTTGAAGAAAGTTGGTCAATATTTTTTATTTTTCTGCGGCTCCTAAAAACAATGGCTGTTATTAAGGTGGCGATGGTGATACTTGCAAATATGATCCATCCATCACTGCCCTTTCTTGAATCTATTGGTGGTAAATGAAAAATCCTTCTAATAGATGACTCAGAGAAAATAATCACCATTAAAAAAATAAGCCAATGTCCGATCAGTAAAAAGAAAAGGAATGGCACTTTCCTAATTGGCTTCCCAGATCTTATTAACCTGTAATAAACTGGTTTATGTTTTAATAGTGTACCTATAGTATACAATAGTAACGCAGCCAGCATCCAATTAGTGAAATGATGAGAACTGATAAAATCTCTAAGAGAAGGAAATGCAATTCCTAATGAAAGACTTATAAAAAATACCAGCCAATCAAATAAAGCTGATTTGTTTTGTTGTATATAACTGAACTGCCTGTTCATTAGTTAGACGGAAGATATTTAGTAAAATCAACTTTGCAGTAAGAAATCTTTAAAGCTAGAATAATCTGCCTCAATCACTACGCTAGCTTTTTTTGCTTTCATAATTGATGCTAGTGAATGGGGAATTTCAATAGGTTTATTGGTTGCTGATTCTACTGCATCAGGAAACTTTACCGGATGAGCTGTTTCTAAGAATATTCCTTTCCCCGCTGCATGTTCTTTTAAATATCGCTGCAATGCTAAATAACCAACAGCCCCGTGTGGATCCAACGTATAATTTTCTTTTTGGTAAACTTCTTTTATTGTGGCAATTGTTTCTGCATCTGTAATGCTATAGGAAGATAGTTTGCTTTTCAATTCTGGAAATTGGTGATGAAATATTTCCAATATACGAACGAAGTTGCTGGGATTGCCCACATCCATTGCGTTCGACAAAGTAGCCACAGCTTTTTTTGGAATTAATTTTTCTGTCTGTAAGTATTCTGTAACAATATCATTTGCATTACAGGCGGCAATAAAATGCTTAACCGGCAAACCGGATTGCATTGCTAAAATACCAGCACAGATATTTCCGAAATTTCCACTCGGAACTGAAATGACAGGTGGATTATTTTTATCAGTCCACTGTTTATATGCAAAGAAATAATAGAACTGTTGGGGTAACCATCTTGCTACATTAATAGAATTAGCAGAGGTAAGAAATAATTTATCATTAATGTCTTTGTCAGTAAAAGCTTGTTTTACCATTTGCTGGCAGTCATCAAATGTTCCGTTTACTTCAAGGGCTTTAATATTTTTGCCTAACGTGGTTAATTGTTTTTCCTGTACAGGGCTTACTTTACCTGAAGGATAAAGAATAACAACTTCTACTCCATCAACATCATAAAATCCATTGGCAACCGCACCACCCGTATCGCCAGATGTAGCAACTAATACAGTAACCTTTCTTGAATCACCTTGTACAAAATGACCAAGGCAACGGCTCATAAATCTTGCGCCAATATCTTTAAACGCCAACGTAGGGCCATGAAATAATTCAAGGGAAGAGATAGTGTCATTCACTGTTACCAATGGAATGGGGAAATTGACTGTCTCTGTTACAATCTTGTATAATTTTTCGTCAGAAATGGTGTCACCTACATAAGGTTTAATAACACGAAATGCAATTTCTTCATTGGTGAAACCTGTAATGTTTTCAATCAATGATTTGTCGACCTGAGGTATTTGCTCAGGAAAATACAATCCTTTATCCGTCGCTTGTCCTTTTATTGTTGCTTCCTTAAAATCAACTCTCAAAGATTGCTTATTGGTGCTATAGTATTTCATTGCTGTAAACTTCTATTAATTTAAACCAGCCACTGTTATTAATTGTTAATTGATAATTTTTAATTAATAATCTCTACTCCTTTTTTATTAATCGTAGTTACATAGGTATTGTACTCGATTCCTATTCTATCATAAACTTTTTTCATTTCTTTTTCAACGGCAATAGCAGTTGGTTCATCCTTGCTAATCATAAAAACAGATGGGCCCGATCCGGAAATACCACCACCTAACGCTCCTGCAGCTTTACAATTTTGTTTTATTTCATCAAAACCGGGAATAAGAATACTACGGATAGGTTCAATAAGTACATCTTCTAATGAACGTCCGATTAGATCTAAATCATTTTTTAAAAACCCTGTTACTAATCCTGCGATATTGCCCCATTGTTTAATGGCATCTTTTAATAAAACTTGTTTTTTTAAAATTTGTCTTGCGTCGGATGTGCGAACTTCTATTTGAGGATGAACCACCGTGACAAATAAATCGGGTGCAGCTAATGGAATAATATCTAAAGGATGAATACTCCGAATAAGGGTAACGCCACCTAAAATACAAGGAGCAATATTGTCGGCATGCTTTACACCAGATGCCAGTTTCTCACCATTCATGGCAAATTGCACCACTTCGTCTGATGAAAAAATATTTCCTAATAAATGATTGGCAGCAACCGCTGCGCCTGCCGCACTTGCAGCACTTGAACCTATTCCGCTACCTGGCTTAATATGTTTTTCAATCGTTACTTCAAAGCCGACATTTGCACCTATCTTTTCCATCACTGCTAAGAAAACAACACCGGCTACATTCTTCTCCGGATCGGTTGGAAGATTATAGTTGTCACGATTATGAATGATAACTTTTGGTTCGTCTAACAAGGCAACTTCCATAATATCATAAGGCGCATTCAAAGCCATTCCGAGAATATCAAATCCACAAACGAGATTGGCAACAGTGCCGGGACATTTTATAGTTATCTTCTTCATATTTTATTCTTTTTACTTCCCCGCTCTCATAATATCTGCAAACACGCCACTCGCTGTTACTTCTGCACCAGCACCAGCACCTTTAACCACCATTGGTTGCTCCTTATAGCGATCAGTATAAAACAAAACGATATTATCTTTTCCATAAAGATGATAAAGATCATGCTTCGGATCGATATGCTGCAAACCAACCGAAGCTTTACCATCATCAAAAGATGCAACAAATTTTAATATGCAGCCTTTATCTTTTGCTTCTTTCAAAAGTTTTGCAAAATGCTCCTCATGCTTTGCCATTTCATTGTAGAAATTTTCTACAGTTCCCTCCATACAACTTGCAGGCATAAAGGAGTTATTAGCAATATCTGTCATTTCCATTTTCACACCGCTTTCTCTGGCAAGGATCATTATTTTACGCATCACATCCGTTCCACCTAAATCCAGGCGTGGATCTGGTTCAGTATAACCTTCATCTTGTGCTTGTTTTACTACATCAGCAAACTTGCGGCTGCCGTCATAGTTATTAAAAACAAAATTCAATGTACCACTTAATACTGCTTGCATTTTATGGACTCTGTCACCGCTATGAATCAAATCATTCAACGTAGCAATAACAGGTAAGCCTGCGCCAACATTTGTTTCAAAAAGATATTGGCAGTTATACTCTCTTGCCAGCGTTTTTAATTTTTTATAATTGGTATAAGCTGAAGATGCAGCAATTTTATTACAGGCCACAACAGAAATACTTTTTTCTAATAATTGATTATAAACAGATGCCACAACATCATTTGCAGTTATATCCACGAAAATGGAATTACGAAGGTTCATCCGGATAATTTCATTAACGAAATGTTGCAGGTTCGCTTTTTCTCCTTTATCTAATAACGCTTTCCATTCTTTTAAATCAATACCAGTTTCATCAATTAGCATTTTGCGGCTATTACTTAAACCAACTACATTCACCTGCAAATGCATTTGCTTTTGCAAAAAGTCAATTTGTTGCTGTAATTGTCCCAACAACTTAGCTCCAACATTACCTGTTCCCGTAACAAAAATATTTACCTGTTTATAGGTTGTTTCAAAAAATTCTTCATGTAATACGTTGATTGCTTTTCTTACATCTTTAGTAGCAATAACTGCTGAGATATTTTTTTCGGAAGAACCTTGAGCAATAGCTCTCACATTTACACCATTTCTTCCCATGGCGCTAAACATACGTCCGCTGATACCAGTATGATTTTTCATGCTCTCTCCCACCAATGCTACTATTGATAAATCATTTTCAATCATTAATGGTTCTACTTTTTGCAAGGCAATTTCATTGGCGAAAGCTGCATCAACCGCCGTTTTTGCTTTGGATACAGAACTTGTATCAATACCCACACAAATAGAATGCTCTGAAGAACTTTGTGTGATCAGAATAACATTTATTTTTTCATTACTTAATGATTCAAATAATCTTTTTGAAAAACCTGGAATACCAACCATTCCACTTCCTTCTAAACTAATCAATGCAATATTGTTGATACTTGAAATACCACGAACAATATTTCCATTTTGATGTGCTACTGATTCTATTAATGTTCCTTCATCGTTCGGAGCAAAAGTATTTTTGATCCAAACAGGAATATTTTTATTCATCACCGGTTGAATTGTCGGCGGATAAATAACTTTTGCACCAAAATGAGAAAGCTCCATTGCTTCCTGGTAAGATATATTTGGAATAATTCGGGCATTACTGGTCAACCTTGGATCAGCAGTCATCATCCCACTTACATCAGTCCATATTTCTAAGAGATCAGCATTCAATGCAGATGCAATTATTGCTGCGGTATAATCAGATCCACCTCTACCCAAAGTTGTGGTTACATTATTTTTATCAGCAGCAATAAAGCCCGGTAAAATAAAAACCTGGTTGCTCGATGCATCAAAAAAATCTTTCACTTTTTTATTGGTAGAAATAAAGTCCACTTCCGCTGCGGTAAATGCAGAGTTCGTAGTTATTAATTCTCTTGAATCTTTCCATCCTGCTGTAATACCATCAGCATTGAATTTTGCGGCAATTATTTGTGAAGAGATCCATTCTCCATAACTACCGATTCTATCTTTTGATCGTTCTGTAAGTTCTCCCAATAAAAAAATACCATTGCAGATATCTTCAATTTCATTGCAGCTTTTTTTGACAAGACTCAATAACTGACTTTGTTGTGCAACAGGAATTAATTGTTTTACCGTATCCAAATGTCGTTGTTCAATAACAGTTAATTTTTCACGATAAGCTTCGTCACCATTAGCGGCAAATGCTGCTGCATTTAATAATAAATCTGTAACGCCTCCCAATGCGGAAACGATTACAATCGTTTTGTCTTTTTTTGAAGCCTCCTTAACGATACTGATTACTTTATTTATATTTTCTGCATTAGCTACAGAAGTGCCACCGAATTTTAATACCTGCATGATATTTTTTTTGAATAATTGTAGAATGAACTTGATATAAGATTTTCATCTTAGTATAGCAAAACGCCCAATGATGATATGGAGATTTACAATACGCCGGGGCGTATTGTAATAATTGTAGTAGTTGTTGTGGTTGCAATCCTGCCGGATGCAACTGAAGAAGAAATGATATGAATATTATTTACTACCACTTATTTGTAATGTGTATGCAATATAATCAGTAAAGGCCGTAATTGAAAACTATTTGGAGAAAGATTCTGCAGCTTTTTTAACGCTGCCATATTTCAAGAGTAACTCTTTTGCTTTTTCATACTCATTTAATTTAATTCTTTCCATGAGCATTTTGGTGCCTCTGTCAACCAACTTATCGTTCGTTAGTTGCATGTTCACCATTTTATTATCTTCAACTCTGCCTAACTGTATCATTACAGAAGTAGAGATCATATTTAAAACAAGCTTCTGTGCAGTACCGCTTTTCATACGAGTGCTGCCCGTAATAAACTCCGGACCTACCACGACTTCAATTGGAAAATCAGCCACATCACTCACGGGTGATCCAGGATTGCAGGAAATACTTCCTGTGATAATATTTCTTTTACGGCATTCTTCCAATGCGCTGATAACATAAGGAGTAGTTCCACTTGCAGCAATACCAATCACCACATCTTTTTCTGAAACATTAAATGCAATCAAATCTTTCCATCCCTGTTCTTTATCATCTTCTGCAAATTCTACTGCATTTGTAATGGCTTTTTCACCCCCTGCAATAATGCCGATAACCAATCCTTTCGGTACGCCATAACTTGGAGGGCATTCGCTGGCATCAACAATTCCCAAACGACCGCTTGTACCGGCACCAATATAAAATAAGCGGCCACCTAGTAACATTTTATCTGCGGCTGCTTCTACTAATTTTTCAATTTGCGGAATAGCTTTTTCCACTGCAGCAGGTACGATATTGTCTTCCTTATTAATATTCACCAAAAGTTCTGTAATCGTCATTTTTTCCAGGTGACGATAATGACTCGATTGCTCAGTAATTCTTTCTAATGCCATAATTCACTTTTAACTATGATAGTCCACTAAACCTTGCATTGGGTTCTTCATTATTTTACCCAACTCAAATTCGTAACTGCTGCAAAGTTGCTGCAACACGTCCTTAAAACCAAATGCAACACTACCAATAAAATTTACTGGCATCGTCCACACCTCTTTATACTTGCATAAATGGGTGAAGAAAAAGTCATTCAACCCGTCTTCAATGATGTTTTCAATCATATAATGTCCTCTGTTTTCGACCAAAAACAGGGTAAATCCGGCCAAATAACGATTCGCCAGCGGCTTGCGGTACACATTTTCCAACACTTCAACAGGGCTGGTTTTATATTTATCATCAAACTTAAAACGAAGGTCTTCGTCAAATGTATTGTACATATAATATTGCAAGACTTTCTTTCCAAGATAAGCGCCACTGCCTTCATCACCCAACACATATCCAATGCCCGGCGATTGATTTACTATCTTCTTTCCATTGTAGTAGCAGCAAAACGAACCGGTTCCTAAATTACAAGTAATACCTTTTTTTCTGCCGTTCAATGCACGGGCAGCCGAAACCATATCATCGTTTATTTCAACCTTTGAATTCTTAAATACTTTTTTAAAAGCTCCTTGCAACATCTTTACATTATCTGCATTGCGCATCCCGGTTCCATAATAATGAATATTAGAAGCAGTAATAGCGGCAGGTGCTTTTTTTAATAATTCTTCCTGTAATAGTGTAATGATTTTTTCTTCTGTAAAAAAATACGGGCTGATACCTTGGGTAATAATTGATTTTTTCTTCCCGTTGGTAAGTAATGTCCATTCTGCTTTGGTAGCACCGCTGTCAGCAATTAGTTTTATCATTCTGTTTGCTAGTTATTGGTTTCTTGACTTGGTCGTTATAGTTTTTAAATTTATTCTTTCATTTTTAGCCACTTTAATTCACTGATTGATCGTCCTTGCGACGCATTCTTCTACGTCCTGTTCTTTACTCATCCCCTGATTAAAATCAGGGGTTAGTCATACTCGCCACTCATGACTAACGGCTCACGACTTTCCTCCGTTCAACCCAAAACCACTCCTCCAAAACGGCACCTAAAAACTTTTGGCTATTTTGCGTCAAATTACACAATAAAGGATTATGATGGGGAATAAAAAATTACAGGTTTGGCTGCCGTTACTTTTTGCTATTGTGATGATAATCGGCATGTTACTCGGGTATAAACTTGGAAATCAAAATGGAGGCGGTAAGGGCTTTTTCGCAGGAAACAAGAGCAATTCTTTACAGGAAGTGCTGGAAGTAATCAGGATGCATTATGTAGATTCAGTTCATATTGATTCGCTGGAAGGCAGGGCTATCCAGGAAATAATGACAGAACTCGATCCCCATTCGGTTTATTTACCACCGGTTGATTTAAAAGCAGCCAACGAAGATCTTGCAGGAAATTTTGAAGGCATTGGTGTTGAGTTTAATATTTTCAGTGATACGGTTAATATTGTTTATGTCGTTCCGAATGGCCCAAGTGATAAAGCTGGATTAAAGATTGGAGATAAACTATTAAAAGTAAATGACTCATCGCTTACCCGAAAAGCATTTGTTACTGATGAAATAAAAAAATACATACGTGGCGAAAGAGGATCGAAAGCGGTATTAGAAATATTAAGAGATAATAAAAAGCAAACGCTAACGGTAACAAGAGGTACCATTCCGGTTCCATCTGTTGATGCTGCTTATATGATTGATAAAAGCACCGGCTATATCAAACTTAATAAATTCACCAATAATAGTTATGAAGAATTTATGCAAGCACTCGAAGCGTTGAAAGCTCAAGGTTTGCAAAGTCTCATTTTTGATTTGCGTGGCAATGGCGGTGGATTTATGAATGAAGCTGTGGAAATGGCAGACGAATTTTTAGATGGCGATAAATTGATTGTTTACATGCAAGGTGTGAACAGTAAAAAAAGAGAATTTCGTTGCAAACGTCCAGGGCTTTTTGAAAAAGGTAAATTGACTATTCTTGTTGATGAATTATCTGCAAGTGCAAGTGAAGTACTCGCTGGTGCATTGCAAGATTGGTGCCGCGCAAAGGTTATTGGCCGCCGCACATTTGGCAAAGGATTGGTGCAGGAACAGTTTCCAATAACTGGCGGTGCGGCATTGCGATTGACAGTGGCAAGATATTATACTCCACTAGGCCGCAGCATACAACGTTCTTATGAAAAAGGAAAGAAAGTGTATATGGATGATTTGTGGAATCGTTTTAATAGCGGAGAAATGTTGTCTGCAGACTCACTGAAGATTCATAATAATGGAAAAATTTTTGCAACGAATTGCAGTGATACATTATTTGGTGGTGATGGCATTACACCCAATATTTTTGTTCCGCTTGATACCAGTAATTCGCAAAGAACTGTTTTCCGACTTCAAGCAGATGGTAAATTGAATAATTATATTTATGATTATTATTTACATAATCGTAAACAATTAGATCAATACAACAGTTCTGGCGAGTATGTTAGCAAATTCAATGGCACTGAATTATTGAATGGCTTTATGACTAAGTCGGGCGATTCATTGGGCTTGAAAAATCTTTCTCCAAGAGAAAAAGAGTTATTAGAAATGCGCTTAAAAGCAATTTTGGCAAGATATAAATGGAGGAACTCAGGATTTTTCCATGTATTAAATAGCAACGACTTAGTTATAAAAAAAGCATTTGAAATAGTTAACAAGTAAAAAAAGTTTTCTAAAATAAAAAACCGCCCCGACATTCGGGGCGGTTTTTTTATGGTGTGATTGAATCAATTAATTGAATCTTTCGATATTCTACCCATTCCTCGTTGCGCTAAATCTTTGATTGCTCCTGAAAGAAAAGCTTTCGAAACAGAATCTAAATCTACCAGCTTACCATTGTTATAGATCTCCATATAAACAGTTCCATTCGTGTCTCTTTCCGCCCGAAAAAATTTTTCATTTTTTCTATACGAAATATATCCATCATTTGAAATGCTTTTGATTTCGGTAGAATCCAATGAATATTGTATATCCCCTCTCCGTTCCATCTCAGTAAGGTTGGTGCCGTCTGAAATAGTTATTCGTTGCCCATGATGATCGCAAGATTCGAAAATTGCAAATAACGAGAATGAGATTAAGATTAGTTTTAAGCAGGTCATGCTATTTTTTTTACTGAAATTAAATTATACCCTGTCTTTATTATCATCCCACCATTTCTTTTCGATTCTATAAGAACCAAACAAACCAAGACCACCACCAATTGCTATCAATGCAAAATAGATTGGAATATTTTCATCATGATCTCTATTGAAATGTCCTGCGCTAGCTGGAATTAATACATAATTATCGAGTACATAAGCAAGGAATAATCCAGCACCTGCGCCTATAAGTAATAAAGCCCATTTCAGATTTTTGTACGGAGCGGGACGATTAGCAAATTCTTTGGGGTTCATTCCTTTTTCGATCATCGCCAGGTTCTGTCGTGTTTTTAAATAGTAGATACCGAATATCATAGCAAAACCACCTGCGAACATGGTAATCGGTATTAAAGCTTCTGCGCCGTGCATAATTTGAATTTTTATTTTAATTAATTTTTGTTGTTTTTCTCTAAGACTACACTTCTTTTGGTTCGGTTACAGCCCTAAAGAACTTTTCTTTTAAATCGGTTTACAAATACTATGACTACGCTAGTTTAGAACTGGTTACATAAAATGACAAACTCGAAACTCATTGATCAAAACTTGCAACTGATAAAAACGTACCTTGCCCTGTAACCTAACTGATTGTCGCGTAGTCTTATATCCTGAATGTCTACCGGACTGAATGATAATGAAATCATTAGCCAAGTGCTGAATGGTGATCATCAGGCATATGCCCTGTTGGTGAACCGATACCAAAACTATGTTTTTACCTTAACGCTCAGGATAGTAAAAAGCAGGGAAGATGCAGAAGAAGTGGCGCAGGATATTTTTGTGAAAGCTTATAAATATCTGGCTGATTTTAAAGGAGCATCGAAATTTACCACCTGGCTTTATACCATAGTAAATAACACCTGTATTAGTTTTTTGAGAAAAAAGAAATTGGATATTCATTCATTAGACAATGAAAAAGTATTTGAAGCCGCCGATAGCCAGGATTCGGGAATGAGATCAAATTTGGTGGAACAAAAATCAAAATTGGCAATGGTTAATAGTGCTATTAGTTTGTTAAGCAGTGATGATGCACAGATAATAACTTTGTACTATAAAGCAGAACAATCACTGGAAGAAACGGCACAGATTTTAGGGATAGAGGTGAATGCAGCGAAAGTACGATTACATCGTGCCCGAACGAGATTGAAAGAAAAAATGGAAACACGTTTTGCAGAGGAAGTAAGAAATTTATAACCACAGTCTCCTAAAAGAGATTACGGTTATGGATAGTAATAAGTTAAACACTAACAAATGGAGGTGTACTATGAATAATAATGATTCAAACTCCCCTTTAGGGGTTGGGGGCATTGATGAACGCCTCTGGAATTTTATTGACGGAACAGCTTCCGATAATGAAAGAACAGTGATTGAGCAATTGCTGCAAAGCAATGCTGAATGGAAAGAGAAGTATGCGGAATTGCTCGAAGTAAATCAGTTGCTTCAAGCTTCTGATGTGGAAGCACCATCTATGCGTTTTACTAAAAATGTGATGGAAGAAATTTCTAAATTACATATTGCCCCTGCTACTAAATCATATATCAATAAAAAAATAATCTGGGGCATCGGTTTCTTTTTTATAACAATGCTCATTGGATTTTTAATTTATGGTTTTGGGCAGATGGATTGGACAACGAGTAATGATAATTCCACCATTTCAAAAAATCTTAATAAAGTTGATTTGAGCAAAGTAGATTTCAGTAAGTTTTTCAGCAATAGCTGGGTGAATGCTTTTATGATGGTGAATGTGGTGATTGGATTATTCTTGCTGGATAATTATTTCGGTAATAAAAGAAAAGAATTTAGAAAACAAGCATAAAAAGAAGCTTGATGATTTTATATCATTGAGTCCGGTATAGCCCTTCTGATTTTTCAGAAGGGCTTTTTTTTAAATACAGGAACACAGATTAAAAGGATGACCACAGATTTTTGTGCTTCGCAAAAATTAGTACTGTAGCTTGTAAAAAAATCGCTCACCGTCAGGAAAAGAGAAAAGGAGTATACACATTATGCGACCTCTCTTTATCTCCTTTGTCTCTGAGCGACAAAAAAACTTACCTTTACTTTTCTCAAATACAATAAATGGATATTAAGAATAACATATTAGAAACGATTGGCAATACTCCGTTAATACGATTGAATAAAATCACTAAAGATTTTCCATGTACCGTGTTGGCAAAAGTGGATTATTTTAATCCCGGTAATTCTATTAAAGACCGCATGGCATTGAAAATGGTAGAGATTGCAGAACAGGAAGGAAAATTAAAACCCGGGGGAACAATCATTGAAGGAACTAGTGGTAATACCGGAATGGGACTAGCTCTTGCTGCAGTTGTAAAAGGTTATAAATGCATTTTCGTTACTACCGATAAACAATCAAAAGAAAAAGCAGATATTTTAAAAGCAGTTGGCGCAGAAGTAATTGTTTGTCCAACTAACGTATTGCCGGAAGATCCAAAAAGTTATTATAGCGTGGCAGCAAGATTGGCTAAAGAAGTACCCAACTCCTACCACATGAACCAGTATGATAACCTTGCTAACCGTTTGGCGCATTATGAAACTACAGGTCCGGAAATATGGAATCAAACCGACGGAAAAATCACTCATTTGGTTTGCACGGCCGGAACCGGCGGTACTATTACTGGTGCAGCGATGTTTTTGAAAGAAAAAAATCCTAACATACAAATTTGGGCTATAGATGTTTATGGCTCATTGCTCACAAAATATTTTAGAACAGGTGAAATTGACATGAATGAAGTGCATCCTTATATCAGTGAAGGTTTTGGTGAAGATTTTGTGCCAAAGAATTATGATATGAGTGTGATTGATCACTTCGAACAAGTAACGGATAAGGATGGTGCAGTAATGGCGAGAAAGCTGGCGAAAGAAGAAGGAATGTTTTGCGGTTACAGTGCTGGTAGTTGTATTCAAGGATTGATGCAGTTAAAGAGCCGGTTAAAAAAAGATGATTTAGTGGTTTGTATTTTTCATGATCATGGTAGCCGTTATGTAGGAAAAATTTATAACGATCAGTGGATGATAGAACGTGGATTTTTGGATGTAAAAACATTCCGCGATGTGGTGAGTTCGAGAGGAACACAACGATTGATTACAGTGGATCCATCGCAAACTGTTTCTGAAGCCGTTGAGTTGATGAAGAAATATGATATTGAACAAATACCAGTAATGAATAATGGCGGTCCATTGGGAGCTATCAGTGAAAGTGGTTTGTTTCAAAAAATATTTAATAATGCTGAGATAAAAAATTCTACTGTTCAGGAGGTGTTAGAACCGTCGTTCCCAGTGGTGGCTTATGACACTCCGGTAGAAAAATTAAGTCATCTTATCAACCGTGAAAACGGTGCAGTGCTTGCAAAAGATGAAGCGGGCAATTTTCATATAGTGACGAAGTACGATGTGATACAAGCACTGGGTAATTAATCCTGATCAATGTTTTTGCAGCCTTAAAATATGCTATTGGTATGTTTTAAGGCTGTTTTCGTATAACTACGATATGGCTTGCGTTTCTTTCCGCAAAATAGGCTTGATGTGTTTACGATAAAAGGTATAGAAGATTTCGTATCAAAATTGAGTTGTTTTGCTCTATGCAAACAAAGGAGCAGCAACTACTTTTGTATCAGAAGTTGGTTGATAGCAAATCAATCATAAGTCCAAAGTCCAATTGAAAAAAACCGTCCAACAATCCTAAAGAAAGACCACCAACATCCTTAGAAAAACCGTCCAATTTAAAGTCCAGTATCAATCAACTTCTTCTTTTCTTTTTTGAAAAGACATCCTGGAAAACCCCTAAGTCCGATTCCACCAGAAAGCCATTCGAAGTCCAAAAATTCTTGAAGACCCGTTTAAGTTCCAATTCCCAATTGAAAGCCCATTAAAGTTCGAACATCCTAGAAAAACCAAGTAGAATCCAATTCCAGTTTAGAAAACCGTCCTAAAGTTCAAAACATCCTGAAAGAACCGACCCTGAAAATCACTGTGTCCAAATCCAATGAAACTAACTAAGTCCGGAACCCCTCCTGCTAAACCAAAACTTAGCAGGAGGCACAGTGAATCTTCTCCCCTTCAATTTTTCAAAACAACTTTATTGATTCAGTAATTTGCGGCAAATATTTGCATGCCCGATTTTATTGATCAAACCAAAAGAACCGTTAATCTTCCAACATCACCAGAGCGAATAATTTCGTTAGTGCCCTCACAAACAGAATTATTATTTGATCTCGATCTTAATACAGAAGTAATCGGCATTACTAAATTCTGTGTTCATCCAAAAGAATGGTTCAATACCAAAACAAGAATAGGTGGAACAAAACAATTGAAGATGGATGTCATTCATAAGTTACAACCTGATCTTATTATTGCTAATAAAGAAGAAAATGTAAAAGAACAGATTGAAGAATTAGAAAAACATTTTCCAGTATGGGTCAGCGATATCAATAATTTGAATGACGCTTATGAAATGATTGAGCAAATAGGATTAATCACTAATAAACAACCACCAGCTAAAGAAATTATCAACAGCATCAAAAGCAATTTTTCAAAAATCAAAAACCACAAATCAAAAATCAAAACTGGTTATCTTATTTGGAATGATCCTTACATGACCATTGGGGGCGATACATTTATTCATTCCATGTTAGACGCAGCTGGATTCAACAACATTTTTGCAGATAAAAAAAGATATCCTGAAATCTCAATTGAGCAGTTGCAAAATTTCAAGTGTGAATTATTGTTGCTTTCATCGGAGCCATTTCCATTTAAACAAAAACATATTGATGAATTGAAATCTTATTTACCCAACACAAAAATAATGTTGGTAGATGGAGAACTATTTAGCTGGTATGGAAGCCGCTTAATAAAAGCACCGCAATATTTCAATAACTTGCAACAAGAAATAAATAAACAACCTCGGCCCTAAAATATCTTCATTTTTTAATTTTTACTTTTGACATAGTCCTTCATGAGTTTTACCAATAATAAAAATGATCGGGAAACCAACCTTGGCGATAAACCGTCTCGCAAAAAGCCAATGTACCCGGTAAATGATAAGCTGCGCAATTATTTAAAACTTCATGGAAGAGAAGTAAAGTTGCCCGTTTCTTATGAGGATTTGTTGCATTACACCTGGTCTGTTCCTATAAAAGATAAGAATGGAAAAGATACATTATGGGAAAAAACTTCCTATGATAGCAAGCAATGGGATTATATACGAGATGGCCTGGTAAAAATTTATGCCATTTTAAAAACAGAAGGTGATTTTAGTTTTACCAATCATTTGGATGTGGCTAGAGTTGATTATTGCACTTTTGGTAACTCCCACCCTTTCCGTATTCGCATTGTAAATAAATTCAATGACAATTACGATCATTACTACATAAAAATAGCTGATGCATCAAGAGTGTACGGTCTGGAGTTAGAGCATATCCTCTCTCCTAACCGTATTACTTTTTTTACAAATGATAACACTTTAGTCGAAGAACATATTCCGGGAATACCAGGCGATACATTCATTCAACAAATGATGGAGGCACCTGAAACCAATAAAATTCGATTGGCAAAGGAATTCGTAAAATTCAATGAACGTTGTTTTGTGCGACTATTGGGTGATATGCGCAGTTATAATTTTGTGGTCGATATTACTCCTGATATTGAAGATTATCAATATCGTATCCGTTGCATTGATTTTGATCAGCAATCGTATGAGGGAAGAAAGAATTTATACTTGCCGCAATTTTTTAAAGAGAATTATGCATTTGTCAATTTAACATTAGCTCATCTAAATAAAGAATCTATTGAACAATACCAATTTGAAGAACGAACATTGATTACATTTCGCATGGCTTCTTCCCGCTATCGTATAAAAGAACTGTTAGACATCATGGGTACCGATGAAATTTCCACTTCTCAAAAAATAACACAATTAAAAACTGAACTTGGGGAATATTTACATACACCAGTATTTAATAAATGCAAATCGATGGGTGATATTGTAAAAACACACATGAAAAAAACTTTGAGAAAAAACTTATTATTGATCCAAAAAAATCTTGGGAAAACACATGAATGATACTCTAACAGCTGTTCGTAGAAACAATCCTTTAAATCGTCTATATTAGCAAACTATTTAATGATTGCTATCGCCTGCTTATCCTAAACTTTAATCATTTTTTAAAAGCAGAAAACACAACAATGAAAAAGTACAGATCCGGTGTGCTGTTTGGTGAAGAACTTGCAGCACTTTACAAAGATGCCAAAGACAACCAGTTTGCCATGCCTGCAGTAAATACAATTGGTACCAATACAATCAATGCCACATTGGAAGCAGCAGCAAAAGTAAACTCACCCGTTATTATTCAATTCTCTAATGGTGGTGCACAGTTTATAGCTGGTAAAGGAATGCCCAATGATCAATTACAGGGAAATATTTCTGGTGGTATATCGGGCGCATTGCATATACATAATGTTGCTAAGTATTACGGCGTGCCTGTTGTATTGCATACTGATCATGCATCAAAAAAATGGTTGCCTTGGATCAGCGGATTGATTGATGCAGGAGAACAATATTTTAAAGAAAAAGGCCAACCCCTTTTTAGTTCACATATGCTCGATCTAAGTGAAGAACCAATTGAAGAAAATATTCATACTTCTGTTGAATTTTATAAAAGAATGCATCCACTCGGAATGAGCATCGAAATCGAATTGGGTGTTACCGGTGGTGAAGAAGATGGCGTTGATAATAGCGATGTAGAAAATTCAAAACTTTATACACAGCCAGAAGATGTTGCTTATTCTTATAAAGAATTAAGTAAAGTTGGATCATTATTCACAGTTGCTGCTGCATTTGGAAATGTGCATGGTGTTTACAAACCAGGCAATGTAGAATTGCGTCCTGAAATATTAAACAACAGCCAGGTTCATATTGAAAAAGAATTGAAGACAGGCCCTAAACCTGTTTACTTCGTATTTCATGGTGGTAGTGGTTCGCCACAACATCAGATTCGTGAAGCAATTGGCTATGGTGCTATCAAAATGAATATTGATACCGATTTGCAATGGGCTTTCTGGGAAGGTGTATTGAATAATTATAAAAAGAGTGAAGGTTATTTACAAGGCCAATTAGGTAATCCAGAGGGAGATGATAAACCTAATAAGAAATACTACGACCCCCGTGTATGGTTGCGTAAAGGTGAAGAAGCCTTCATCAAACGCTTGGAAGTGGCTTTTGAAGATTTGAATTGCATCAACCGCAATGCGTAATTAAATCATAATTGATATTTTATAGTTGATGGTGCTTTCCTTTTGGGAAGCACTTTTTTTTGAATATGCCTTAGTTTTTTAGCAGGTTTTGACTTTAATAAATCCCTTCTTATATTTGCTAACAGTTGTTAGTTTTCGAGTGTATAACTCTCAACTATTATATCATCTATTAACTATCATCTAACTGCTATGCCTTCAAAAAAACTTACCGAATTACTTGGAGATAAAGCTGAGTATTTATTGAACCACCAATCAAAAACAATTTCAAAAGATCAGCTGCACTTACCGGGTGCTGATTTTATTGATAGAACTTGGATCAGTAGTGATCGCAATCCGCAAGTATTAAGAAATCTTCAATCGATGTATAATAATGGAAGATTATCCAATACAGGATATCTTTCTATACTTCCCGTTGACCAGGGAATTGAGCATAGTGGTGGTGCATCATTTGCAAAAAATTCGCTGTATTTTGATCCTGAAAATATTATTAAACTCGCCATTGAGGGTGGTTGCAATGCTGTTGCTACTACTTATGGAGGACTTGGTTTTTTAGCGAGAAAATATGCACACAAAATTCCTTTCATTGTAAAAGTAAATCACAATGAATTTCTTACCTATCCGAATAAGTTTGATCAGATAATGTTTACATCAATCAAACAAAGTTGGAACCTTGGTGCCGCTGCTGTTGGTGCAACTATTTATTTTGGCAGCGATGAATCTGCAAGACAAATACAGGAAGTAAGCAAAGCATTTGAAATGGCACATGAATTAGGAATGGCTACCATTCTTTGGTGCTATTTACGTAACCCTGCTTTCAAAACAAAAGAAAAAGATTTTCATGTCTCTGCTGATTTAACAGGACAAGCAAATCATTTAGGTGTAACAATCGAAGCAGATATCATCAAACAAAAATTACCAGAAAATAATGGCGGGTATCTGGCATTGAATACCAAAGAATCTGCCTACGGTAAAAATGATAAACGCATTTATGATGAATTGACTACTGATCACCCAATTGATCTTTGCCGCTACCAAGTAGCAAATTGCTATATGGGCCGAGCAGGATTAATTAATTCAGGTGGTGCATCATCCGGTGCAAGCGATATGGCGGAAGCGGTTACTACTGCTGTTATTAATAAACGTGCCGGTGGTATGGGATTGATTTCTGGCCGTAAAGCATTTCAGCGTCCAATGAAAGAAGGTATTGAAATATTAAATGCAATACAAGATGTGTATTTAGATAAAGATGTAACGATTGCTTAATCTTAGTTTTTCTGTTCTTTTTCAATAAGAAGACCTCCTTTACCGGAGGTTTTCTATTTTATACAGCGTCGAATTCAGTTCATTATAATTTTAATAATAAGTTTTATCTTGACATTTGAAAAAACAAAACAACATGATTAAGAAACTAATAATTATAGGTTTGATATTTTGCGTAAGCTGTAAAGAAAATAAAAAAGAAACTCCAGTAATAAAAAACGAAACGATTGATACTGTTCCAGGTACAAAACAAGATACCGTTACCCCTAATAATCCCACACGACCGCCTTCTGGAAAAATTGATATAGAAACATTCGGCACAATAAAAATCGGGCAGCATTATGCGGAAACGATCAAGGCCTTAGGAAATCCGGATTCTAAATCAAAAGCCATAGAATGGGAAGCAGACGGATTGATGCATGAAGATTGGACATGGAAAGCGAAAGGTCTTGTACTGGGCATGTCATCAGAACATACCAATCCAGAAGGCTCATTAGCTATATTTTCTATTACTGCGAAAGCACCATGCGATTTTAAAACAAGAGCTAATATAGGAATTGGCAATTCCTATGCTGAAGTAAATGAAGCTTACAAACGAGATATTGATGCATCAGTAACAGATAAAACACAAATAGTTGTTGGTTCTGTTTATGGTGGCATCTCATTTTCTTTTAAGAATGATAAAGTTGAAAAAATATTTTTGGGCGCAATGGCTGAATAATAAATATGGAAACAGTAAGTCTAGAAAATATAATTGTTCGGAAAGCAACATTGGATGATTTACCAATGCTGTTGATTTTTGAACAGGGAGTAATCGCTGCAGAAAGACCGTTTGACAGTACAATTAAAAAAAGCGATACTCATTACTATAAGCTGGATGAAATGATAAAGGCATCGCATATTCATTTAGTAGTTGCGGTAGCAGAAGATAAAGTCATTGGTTCCGGTTATGCCCGTATTGAAAAAGCAAAGCATTATTTGGAACATGAGCAACACTCCTACCTTGGTTTTATGTATGTCATTCCGGAATATCGTGGCATAGGTGTAAATAAAAAAATTATTGATGCATTAAAAGCATGGACACTTACTCAAAACATACATGAAATGCGGCTGAATGTGTACGAAGAAAATAGTGCTGCTATTAGCGCTTATGAAAAAGTAGGATTTTCAAAGCACATGATAGAAATGCGAATAGGATTAAAAGACGAATAAAATATTTGATCATGAAACTGAATTATCATCTTCCCTTTTTAGTATTTCTAATTATTTGCCTTGTCCCAAACTCATTTGGTCAAAAAGAAAATCTTCCTAAAACATCAGCAGGTTTTCCTATTAATTATGAGGAAGATCTCGTTGGAAATTATACTTTACCTGATTTGCTCACCTTGAATAATGGCAAAAAAGTAACGGATGCAAAAACCTGGATAAACAAACGCAGGCCAGAAATTTTACAGCAAATGGAATCAATACAGTTTGGTAAAATGCCGGACAAACCGAAAAGTATTTCATATAATATTTTTGATAAAGGAACAGTCGTTTTGAAAGGAAAAGCTCTACGTAAACAAATAACTGTTTTTTTAACAAAAGACACACTCGGCCCAAAGATGGAAGTACTCTTGTATCTGCCTGCAAACACTACCAAACCTGTTCCACTATTTCTTGATATTAGTTTCACTGCCAATGCAAATGCAGTGGATGATGAAGGAATAAAACCAAACTATATATGGACAAGAGAAGGGGCAAAAGTTCCATCATCACAAGGACGAGCATTTGGAAAATTAGATATTGATAAATTTATTTCGCAAGGCTTCGGAGTCGCTACTATTTATTATGGTGATATCGAACCAGATTTTAAAAATGGAATCAATTTTGGAATTCGAAAAGAGTTTCTACAATTTAAAGAAGTAGCTGGCGATGAATGGGGAGCTATTTCAGCTTGGGCTTGGGGACTTAGCCGGGCGATGGATTATTTTGAAACCGATAAGCAGGTGGATGCAAAAAGAATTGCTTTGCATGGTACATCACGTCTTGGTAAAACAGTATTATGGACAGGTGCACATGATGAACGTTTTAAAATGATTATTGCAAGTTGCTCTGGTGAAGGAGGTGCTGCACTCAGCCGCCGTGACTACGGTGAAAACATCAGACACCTTACTGATACATCAAGATATTTTTATCAGTTTGCTCCTAATTATCATACCTATGCACCCGATATTAATAAACTACCTTTTGATGCACATATGTTAGTTGCATTGATAGCACCAAGACCTTTATTATTACAAACTGGTGATACCGATTATTGGTCTGATCCAAAAGGTGAATTTTTATCTGCTGTTGCTGCTGCTCCTGTCTATAAATTATTTGGAAAAAAAGGTCCTGAAACGAACACAATGCCAGCGGCTGGTGATACTAGTTTATTAAATAATGAATTGGGTTATTATATGCATACTGGCGGTCACGGCACTGTTCCATCTGATTGGGATATATTTATTGAGTACATGAAAAAATATTTATAAAGAAAATGCTATTAGAAACACTTAAAAAATTATTTCTTCGAGACTTGGCGAGATTGAGAAAAGAAATTGAATTGTATAAAAAAGAAGAAAATATCTGGTTGATACAAAATGATATTTCAAATACTGCCGGAAATCTTTGTCTACATCTTGTCGGTAATTTAAATACTTATATCGGTGCCGAATTAGGCCGGTCAGGCTATATCAGAAATCGTGAATTAGAATTTTCATTGAAAAATATTCCACGAGAAGACCTGCTTTTTAAAATTGATGAAACAATAAAAATAGTTGAACGTACACTCAGCAACCTTGATCCCGGACAACTTAATAAAGAGTATCCTGCAATTGTATTTGCTGAAAAAACAACGACCGAATACCTATTAGTGCATCTTACTACTCATCTTGGGTATCATTTGGGACAAATCAATTATCATCGTCGTTTGTTGGACAAATAATCGTGGTTTTTCAAGTAAATTTCGGAATGAATGCTACCTGATTTTTAGGCTAGTAAAACCTGTGAATATGTACTGATAACGAAGCCAAATAAGTTACTTACATTTACAAAAAATTTCCTAAAAATGAATCTTTTTGTAGCAGGCCTCCCTTATGATTTAGATGACGCAGAATTAGAAGAAATATTTGAAAAGTTTGGTACCGTAGTTTCCGCTAAAGTAGCTATGGATAAAGAAACTGGTAAAAGCCGTGGATTTGGTTTTGTAGAAATGCAAAATGATGCTGAAGGCAAAGAAGCCATCGAACATCTCAATGATATTTCTCTTGGTAAAAAACCATTAGTCGTAAAACAAGCTGATGATCGCCAGGGTGGCGGTGGTTCTTCTGGTGGTGGCGGAGGATATCGTGGTGGTGGTGGAAACAGTGGCGGAGGCGGTGGTTACCGTGGTGGCGGCGGAGGTGGAAACCGTGGCGGTGGCGGAGGTTATCAAGGTGGTGGAGGCGGTGGATACAACCGTGACCGCAATAGATATTAATACTTCAATCACAAGTAAGATACTTTGTGCATGACCTTCATGCAATCAAAAAAAAGCCTCGATCTTTTATAGGATCAAGGCTTTTTTTGTGGCAATCTATTCCCAATTCAAAACCGTATCTCTTGTTGATGATAAGTTTAAAAAGAATTATTCTTCTTATGTTGTTATTGATCTCTTCTAAACTCAATGCACAATTAATTGATCATACTTCCACATTCAGAAGCCTGCACAAAGAAAGCTATTTCCGTTTCAATTATGACAATGACTTTTTTACCAAAACGGATTACTATTATTCGCAAGGCATCACATTGGAATATGTTCATCCGGGATTAAAGAAAAACCCACTTAATAAATTATTGATAATACCGAACAATTCAAGTATTCAATATGGTGTTAGTTTTAATCTTTTTGGATACACCCCTACTAGCATTTCAAAACCTCAAATTTTAGATGGTGATCGTCCTTATGCAGCTGCTATGTCGTTACGATTTTTTACTACAGCATTTGATAGTACAAAAAAAATGAGAATTGCTTCTTTGCTAAGCATTGGAGTATTTGGGCCTGCTGCTCAAGGCGAGCAAATTCAAACTGGCATTCATCGCTGGTTAAAGAATCGTTTACCGCAAGGATGGCAACACCAGATTAAAAACGATATTATTCTAAATTACCAGGTCAACATTGAAAAGAAATTATTTAATACTGGAAATCATTTTTTGTTAAATGCAACTGCCGAAGGAAGATTGGGAACCTTGCATAATCGAGTTTCTGGAGGTATTAACTTCATGGCTGGTCATTTTAATAATCCCTATTCAAAAAAGAAAACGAGGAAAATAGATTACTATGTATTTGGGCAATCCCGGTTGAACCTGATCGGGTATGATGCCATGATGCAAGGAGGTTTATTTAATAAGAATAGCGTTTACACGATTGCTGCAAAAAATATTGAACGTCTCACCTTTCAAGCTGATGTTGGCGGAGTGGTTAATTTTAAGAGTTTATTTCTTTCTTATACACAGTCTTTCCTCACTAAAGAATTTACTACCGGTATGAAACACCGTTGGGGTGGAATTAGTTTTGGTTTTTCATTTTAAGTTTAGAGGTCATCTTTTTCATTTCCTTATTTTTGGAAATAATCATAACCAAATGCTTCAAAAACTTTTATCTGAATTAAGAGACGAAACTTATGTAATGCCAAAAGCTTCTCCCATTCACGGCATTGGTGTTTTTGCAATAAGGGATATTCCCAAAGGAACCCGAAATATTTTTTCTAAAGAACAAGGTCAATGGATTAAAGTGCCCATCAAAGAAGTAGAAGCGTTGCCGGAACATTCACGATTATTAATTGAAACCTATTGCCTGTTTGATGAAGAAAATTATTGGGTTCCTGAATATGGTTTTAAAATTATTGATCCGGTTATCTATTTAAACCATTCTTCTAATCCAAATATTATTTCCATTAATGATGGTGAGGAATTCGAAGCCATTATTGATATTCCCGCAGGAGAGGAGTTATTTGTCAATTATGGACATTTGGTGGAAGGAATGGAATCTTACGATGAGGCTAAATAAAAAAGCCACCCGTTTAAGGATGACTTTAAAAAATAAAATACTTTAATAAATTTAATAGATATTATCTGGCATTAGAAGTGCTGAAACTTCTTCTTCTATCTCTGAAACTATTTCCACCGCCATTGTTAGCATTTCTATTACCACCATTACTATTTGGTCTTTTTTGAAATGAAGGACGCTGCGATGGTCGTTGCAATTGCGGTTGCATTTGATGATTCGCCGTCATTACAAACGGATGCTCACTCACAACTGGAATTGTTTTGCTGATCACTTTTTGAATATCACGCAAAAATTCTTTTTCTTCATGATCACAAAATGAAATTGCAATACCACTCGCCCCGGCCCTTCCTGTACGTCCGATGCGGTGTACATAGGTTTCAGGAACATTCGGTAAATCAAAATTCACCACATGAGTCAATTCATCAATGTCAATACCTCTTGCAGCGATATCAGTTGCTATTAAAACTCTGGTTATACGGTTTTTAAAATTGCTTAATGCATTTTGTCTTGCATTCTGCGATTTATTACCATGGATAGCTTCTGTAGTTATTCCTGAACGGTTAAGTTCTTTTGCTAATTTATCTGCACCATGTTTGGTACGTGTAAAAACCAACGCAGTTTTTATGTTGTCATCCGACAATATATGTTTGAGCAACGGATTTTTATTTTGCTTATCAACAAAATATAATGATTGCTGAATAATCTCTACTGTAGACGAAACTGGTGTCACCGCAACTTTAACCGGGTTAGTCAATAATACATTGGCTAATTGCTGAATTTCTGGTGGCATAGTTGCAGAGAAAAAAAGAGTTTGTCTTTTTGCTGGCAATTTTGCGATGATTCTTTTTACATCATGTACAAATCCCATATCAAGCATTCTGTCTGCTTCATCCAGCACAAAGAATTTTATATCTCTTAACGAAATATGATTTTGATTCATCAGATCCAATAAACGACCTGGAGTAGCCACTAAAATATCAATACCTCTGCGCAAGGTATTTACTTGGTTGAATTGAGATACACCACCGAAGATTACTAATTGCTTAAGGTCCAAATATTTTCCATAAGCTTTAAAGCTTTCTTCAATTTGTATCGCCAATTCTCTTGTTGGCGTTAAGATCAAGGCCTTAATATTACGGCGATTTTGTTGTGTTTGTTGTTGTTCCTGATGTAGCAATTGCAAAAGTGGAATGGCAAATGCTGCTGTTTTACCAGTACCTGTTTGGGCACAACCCAACAGATCTTTATGTTCTAAAATAGCAGGAATAGATTGTTCCTGAATAGGTGTGGGCGTAGTATATCCTTCATGGATCAACGCCTTGAGCACAGGCTCAATGAGCTGTAAATTGTTAAATGACAATTGTATAAATTTAAATTAAGAAAAATTGGTAAGGCTATCAACTTAGAAACTGATACTTTACCTGCCTTACGTTAAGCCTTCGCGGCAATTGAGTGGGAAAACACTAAAGAAACTGAGAGAGCAATAACATATAAGAATGCAAACATAGTCTTTTTTTGCCAGACTGTTATGGTTAAATTACTATGCTTATGTTAAAGGACTGAGCCAATAGCTGTTAGCTATTAGCTATTCTCCATTCTACTGATATAAAATAGTGCAACCAAATGCTCCCAGAATAATTCCTTCATCCATATCGGTTTTTACAGCAAGGTTATCCCACACAGCACAATGCCAATTACCTTTTGGTAGCGTAAACAATTGCTCATCATATCCACCGTTAAACAAAACTATAATTTTCTTCCAGCTATCTTTTACTGCCGCACCATTAATTGTATATCCAATCACATCATCTGGCAAATCTTTTAAGAATTTAATATGGGTATTAATATCTTTTGCATTCGTCATCCTAAAAGCAGGATGCTCTTTTCTTATTTTGATCAATGCTTCCACATAATCAAAAGTCTCTTTATTCTTTGATTTTAAACTCCAGTCTATTCCATTAATGCTATCGGGCGATTGATAAGAATTTTCCACTCCTTTTTTACTTCGTAAAAATTCCGTACCCGCATGTAAAAAACTAATGCCTTGTGATGTTAGCACAATAGATAAAGCAAGTTTCTGCATATTCACTTTCTCTTCTTCTGTTGCATCCGTTACAGAAATATTAATCTTATCTTTTAATACATGATTATCGTGGCATTCACAATAAGTAATCGTTTGATATGGTTGTGTAGCATAAGCCGCTTTTGAATAATTCACTTTGCTGTAATTAATCTGTGAATGTTTACAAGAAGCTGCAATTCCAAATTTTATACTTTCTTCCAAACCAGATTTACCAGTTGCAAATCCTTTATCGGCATTATCAAATACACTTCCTTTTATTCCATCTCGTATATCATCACTAAAAACTGCTATGCGATCTAATTTTGCTGCATTAGCTTTCAATGCTCTCAGAGAATCGGGCAATGGCGATGAACCCGCTGTCCATCCTTCCCCATACAATAGAATATCAGGCTTTATTTTATGCAATTCTTTTGAAATGATATTCATCGTTTCTATATCATGCACTCCCATCAAATCGAAACGAAAACCATCTACATGATATTCCTTCACCCAATACAAAACAGATTCTAATATAAACTTTCGCATCATCGGCCGCTCACTTGCTGTTTCATTTCCGCAAGCTGTTGCGTCTGAAAATTTCCCATCTTTTGTTTGACGATAATAGTAGCCGGGTACTAATTGATTAAAATTTGACTGTTCTGTCATTGCAGTATGATTGTACACTACATCCATAACTACCCTCAATCCGTTTTCATGAAAAGTTTTAATTAATTGTTTGAATTCTTTTATTCTCGTAACGCCATCGTAAGAATTAGTAGCATACGATCCTTCTGGTACATTATAGTTTAATGGATCGTAGCCCCAGTTGTATTTTGCATTTGGTTTCGTTTCATCAATAGAATTAAAATCAAAGCATGGTAAAAGGTGAACATGCGTCACGCCTAATTCAATTAAATGATCCAACCCAGTGGATTGGCCTTGTTTATTTTTTGTTCCTTTTTCAGTAAGGCCTAAAAATTTTCCTTTATTGTTTATACCTGAGTTAGCATCAATACTTGCATCACGAACATGAAGCTCATAAATAACCGCATCAGTTTTATTAATAAAAACAGGACTTTTATCTTTTTCCCAACCTGCAGGATTGGTTTGTTTCAAATCAGTAACCATTCCTCTTTTCCCATTCACGCCTACTGATTTTGCATAAGGATCAACAACATCATCCAGCCATTTATTATTTACTTTAACACGAAAAGCATAAAATTTTCCTTTCAAATCTTTTTTGATACTCGCTGACCATCCACCATCTTTTTCTTTTGTCATTGAGACCCTGCTCACTTCATTTCCACCAACAGCTTCGTTATATAAAATCAATTCGGCTGCTGTTGCGGTTGGCGACCATATTTTAAAAATGGAAACGGCAGGGCTATAGGTTAATCCTAAATCATTGCCTTTATAAACAGGATATTTTGAGAAATCAACTTTCTGTGTTTTTCCTGTAAACAATTGAAACAAAAAACCAACTAACATAATTCCTTTCTTCATGAAAAATTGAATTTGATATTATATTTATCCAGTACTATCACGCAGAGAACGCTGAGTACGCAGCGGATAAAGCTCTGTGAACTCTGTTTTTTCCCTCTGCGTGATTCTGTATTTGATCATCGGTGTTAATGTTGTACAAGTGAGTGACACAAGGGACGATCATCTGTGTTACTATCGCTGGTAAAAAAAATGGTACTACTATAATTCATTAAATAAAGATAGTTTTTACTATAAACATCCTGTGCAGAAAATTCCGGCGAAAAATTTAATGAGCAATCGATGTTTACCGTAAATTGTTGTTTTATTACTCACTTAAAGTATTGCTTACAATATGGGAGATTTACAAGTAAAAAAGCAGCCAAAACAATATGATGTGGTGATAGTGGGATCTGGTGCAGGCGGTGGGATGGCTTCTTATATATTATCAAAAGCGGGATTGAAAGTTTGTATCATCGAAGCGGGTTATATGTATGATCCGCAAAAGAATATTACTCAATTAAAAAACCCCTGGGATTCTCCCCGTCGCGGCGCCAGTACCAAACTCCGTCCCTTTGGAGATTTTGATGCTTGCTACGGTGGCTGGAATGTGGAAGGCGAACCATTTACCAAAGAAGCAGGAACTGATTGGATGTGGTGGCGTGCAAGGATGTTGGGCGGACGTACCAATCACTGGGGAAGAATTTCATTGCGATTCGGACCAAAAGATTTTAAAAGAAAAAGTATCGATGGCCTTGGTGATGATTGGCCGATTGGATATGAAGATGTAAAGCCTTATTACGATCGGGTTGATAAATTGATTGGTGTATTTGGAACCAATGAAGGATTGGAAAATGATCCGGACGGTTTTTTTCTTAAACCACCAAAGCCACGATTACATGAAATTTTTATAAAGAATGCAGCTTCACAAGCGGGAGTTAATGTAATTCCTTCTCGTCTTTCTATTCTTACAGAAAAGATAGAAAGTACAACAGAAAGAGGTGCATGTTTTTTTTGTGGTCAATGCAATAGAAACTGCAGTATGGCAAAAGCAGATTTCTCTTCCACCAATGTATTGATATATCCGGCTATGAAAACAGGTAATGTGGATGTGATAGCAAATGCAATGGCAAGAGAAGTACTAACGAATAGCGAAGGATTAGCGACTGGTGTATCTTATGTGAGCAAAGATGATATGATGGAATACCAGGTGAATGGAAAAGTTGTCATCGTTGCTGCGAGTGCCTGCGAAAGTGCAAGGTTATTATTGAATTCAAAATCGAAACGTCATCCAAACGGATTAGCAAATAATAGCAATGTAGTTGGTAAATATTTACATGATTCTACAGGTGCTGCAATGGGCGGCATTCTTCCACAATTATTTGATAGGAAAAGATACAACGAAGATGGTGTAGGCGGCTTACATGTTTATTCTCCCTGGTGGCTTGATAATAAAAAATTAGATTTTCCAAGAGGATATCATATTGAATATTGGGGTGGACAAAGCCAGCCTTCTTACGGTTTTAGCTGGGGTATTGAAAATCTGAACGGAAAATATTTGGTAAAAGGAAAACAAAAAGAAGCTGGCGGATATGGAGCATCATTGAAAGAAGATTATCGTCATTTTTATGGATGCGGTGTGGGTATGGCTGGCCGTGGTGAAGCAATTCCAATTGAAACAAATTATTGTGCAATAGATGAGACCACGGTAGATAAATTTGGAATTCCTGTTTTAAAGTTCAATGTAAAATGGACTGATCATGAAATAAAACAGGCGAAGCACATGAAAGAAACTTTTAAGGAAGTAATGCATAATATGGGTGCGGTGGTAACATGGGGCGGCGATGATGATGAAAAAAATAACTGGGGCTTATCTAAACCCGGAGAAATTATTCATGAAGCAGGTACCGTACGTATGGGCAATGACCCAAAAAAATCTGCATTGAATAAATGGAGCCAGGCACATGATTGTAAAAATTTATTTTGTGTTGATGGTGGTCAATTCGTTTCTCAGGCAGATAAAAATATTACCTGGACGATATTGGCATTGAGCATGAGAGCCAGCGAATATATTATCGAAGAAATGAAGAAACAGAACCTATAATTATTTTTTGATTGTTGATTTTAGATTTTTGAATGTCATCAATCTAAAATCCAAAGCCTAAAATCTAAAATTTTAGAAATGGATAGAAGAAAATCCCTCAAGCTAATTGTTACCGGCGCAGTCGCCACTCCTATTGCTATTGCCGGATGTAAAACGGAGGATAAAAAAGTAGTGGATGCAAAAACTGCCGAGCCGGTTTTTAATCTAGATCGCAATCCTGATGAAGTGAAGTATGAAAAAAGTTTGTTAGCACAGGAAAAGTTCTTTACCGATCATGAAATGGCAACCATAACCATTCTCGCAGATATCATTATTCCAAAAGATGAAGTAAGCGGTAGTGCCAGTGATGCGAAAGTTCCTGAGTTTATCGAATTTATTGTACATGATATGCCACAGCATCAAATACCAATGAAAGGTGGTTTGCGTTGGTTGGATATCTTTCCAGCACAGTGGGATCCGAAGCTTGGAATTCACGTGACTTGAAGTCGCGG
>JADMIO012784746.1_pt1 | contig 102785 bp, 80 predicted proteins | sample 8958161 | NCBI WGS metagenome assembly JADMIO01 (sample SAMN16585339, study PRJNA669376) | soil metagenome | isolation source: Crop rotation soil | place: USA: Cullars Rotation, Alabama | collected 2011 | reverse complement strand
GCCGCGACTTCAAGTCACGTGAATTCCAAGCTTCGGATCCCACTGTGCTGGAAAGGCATGCGATCAACGGGCTTCGGGACGCGACGCGATAGTGACTGGCTGGTGCGGGGCCGGCGTTTGTCGTGACCGACGCGGGGAGGGTGAGTGTGGGGGGACTCCGTCGCAAGCTTCGCGGACTCCTGCGTCCCCCCACACTCACCCTCCCCTTCACTTTTGTGCGCAACGATGGGAAAACACGCGTCGTTGCGCAACGACCAAGCACACAGCGGCGTGAGGGGAGACCCCGGGGCGTAGGAGTCCGCGAAGCTTGCGACGGAGCCCCGGGGTCTCTCCTCACCCTGCGCCCCGGCAGATTGATTGCCCTACACCGCAGTTACACGGTTTTCCCAACGCCGCGCACAATCCCCTCCACCCGCCGTTCATCGACGAAGTAGCGTTGCGCGAGACGCTGGATGCTCTCTGCTGTGACTGATTCTATTTTCGCGGTGTAATCGTCGAGCTCGTGAAGACCGGATCCGGAGAGCCATGCGTCGATGATATCGCCAAGTACGGAGCCGCCGCGTTCCTGGCGAATGTCGTGCATGCCGAGGATGTAGCGCTTGGCGCGCGTGAGCTCGTCGTCGGTTACCGGGGCGTTGCGCAGCTTGTCGAATTCGAGGAGGAGTCCCTTGCGCGCGACGTCTTCGAGCTCGGGTGACGTGGCGATGTAGGAGACGAACATTCCCGCGAGGTGATGTTCCGAGGCGAAGGCGTGAACCGTATAGGCGAGAGATTGGCGGTCGCGTAGTTCGTCGAAGAAGCGGCCGCCGAGTCCGCTGGCGATAGTGGAGAGGACCTGGGCGGCGAAGCGGTCGTTGTCACTTCGCGATGGCGATGGGAAAGCGAGCGCGAGCGCCGTTTGTGCTTTGTCGCGATGCTCGACGTTTTCGATGATTCCTTCGGGCCAGACCGGCGGAGCCACAGGCGTATACTCCGCCGTGGTGAGCGCGGTGAACTCGCTGGCCACGGCGGCGGCGACTTCGGCGGGATCGACGTCGCCAACGACGCCGATCACGAACGGCGCGTGGAGCAGTGTGCGATGGTACCAGTCGCGGACTTCGGCGGGGGTGATGGCGCGAACCGAGGCGTCGGTGCCGCTCGCCGGTTTGCCGTAGGGGTGATTGGTGAAGGCGCGTGCGTTGACGAGCCGCATGGGGTAGCGATACATGTCGTCGCGTAACTGCGCGATGTCGGACAGGAGTGCGGTGCGTTCGGTCTCGATCGATTCGTCGCTCAGTGACGCGTGTTGGACGACGTCGGCGAGGAGGGCGATGGCCGCCATGGTGTTGGCGCGTGGGACGGAGGTCGACCATCCGAACGTTTCCGCGCCGACCGACGAGGAGATGCTTCCGCCCAAGAGCTCGGAGGTTTCGGCGATTTGTACGGCGCTACGCGTCGCGGTTCCTTTTACGGTGCTGCGCGCGGCGAGTAAGGAAATGCCCGCGTGGCTCGGCATTTCCTGAATGGCGCCGCCGGCGGCGTAGACGCCCGCGTAGGTAATGGCGGCCCCGTGGCGGACGCGAACGAGAATGGGGATGTCGGTGTGCGTGTGATACACGTGCACGCCGTGCTCTTCGCGAATGTATCTCGCGCCGGTTGGCGTGGCCGGCGTTGGAAGCGCGGCGCGAGGGGTTGGGGCGAGTGGCGCTGGTGTCTCGCGCGCGAGTAACGCGGTCAATGCGGCGGCGTCTTCCGCGACGACCGGAGCGCGTTCCGGGCGGTACACCACCGCGGCCGCGAGCTCGGGGGTGAGATACCGGCCGGCGACAGCGGTTACGTCGTCTGGCGTGACCTGCATGAACGCTTGATAGTATGCGTCGCCTTTGCTCCATCCGCCCACCGATTCCCATTCGGCCAAGTACGCCGCCTGTCCTTCGCTCGTTTCCAAGCGGCGCGCCCAACGTGACGCGAAAAGGCGCTTGCAGCGCTCGAGCTCGTCGGCGGTCACGCCGTCGTCGCGCACGGCGCGGAGCTGTTCCCACATCGCGCGCGCGGCGTCGGTGGCCGTCTCGGGCTTGCACTCGGCGTTGATGCTGAAGACGCCGACTTCGAGTGGCGAATAATTGTAGGCGCTGACGGAACCGGCCAACTGTCGCTCACGCACGGCGCGATACAAACGGGATGCGCGGCCGGCGCTCAACACGCTCGCCACCATGTCGAGCGCGGGAACGTCGGCGTGCGTGCCAGCGACCGTACGCCACCCGAATTCCACCTGTGTTTGCGCAACGTCGCCGGTCAGCTCGGTGTACCGGAAGCCGCTGTGCGCGGGCTCGGTGGGGCCGGGGGTTCGAACTGGCTCGCGGCGTGGGAGTGCGCCGTACAACCGCTCCACGCGCGCCATGGCGTCGTCCACGTCGACGTCGCCCGCGATGGAGAGAATCGTGTTGGACGGCGTGTAGAAATTTCGGTAGAACGCCATGAGCTGATCGTGCGTCAGCGTGCGCAGCGCCGCCTCGCGGCCAATGCGCCAGCGGCGAATGCGGTGCTGGTCGTGCAGCAGCGCGTACAGCGTTTCCGTGGCGACCGCGCCGGCGTTGTCTTCTTTGCGCTTGGCCTCTTGAATGATGACTTCGAGCTCTTTGGCGAGCTCGCCCGCGTCGATCACCGAATTGGCGTATGCGTCGGCCTGGATGTCGAGCCCTTCCGCGAACCCCGACGACGGGACGACCGCGTAATAGCTCGTGTGATCGTAGATGGTGTGCGCGTTGAGATAGCCGCCCACCGCCTTGGTCGCTTTGGCGATCTCGCCCACGCCGCGCCGCTCGGTCCCTTTGAAGAACATGTGCTCCAGCACGTGCGCGATCCCGACGACGTCATCCGTCTCGTCGAAATATCCGGCGTTGACGTACGTATTGATCGCGACGACCGGCGCGGCCGTCGTCCGGTACACGAGTACGGTGAGGCCATTGGCCAACGTGGCGCGATGGAGCGCCTTCGGGTCAATCGAGACTGTCATGGAAAAACCGCTTACGAGGAAAGTTGCCGGTGCTCGAGAATGAGCACCCCAGCAATCACACAAATCGCGCCATAGCCGAGCAACCACGCCAACGCCTCGGTGGGCGGCATGCGGCTGGCGATGAGCGCCCCACGCACTGGCTCGATGAAATGGGCCGGCGGGAGGACGTTCAGCGCGGCGCGCCAGGAAAACTGCTCGTGCTCGCTCCACAAATGCAACGCCTCGGAGCCGTACCACAGCACCAGTAACCCCGTCCAGTCGAAGCGCGTCAGCACCGAGAGCAAAAAGCCGATTCCGCCAAAGGCGATGTACACGATCGCGACGTAGGCCAAAATCGACGGTACGGGAACGGCGATCCCGTTCAGCACGGCCATCCCGCACAACACCGCGATGCACGCCAGCAACCCCGCCAGCGTCACGACGAATCGTTGCGCGTAAAACAGCGAGATCGAGATCGGCTTCGCGAACAACAACCGGTACGTCCCCGCGGTCCGGTCGGCCGACACCATGCGGCTGATGGACAACAATACCATCAATGGAACGGTCGACATGAGCATTTGTGTAAAGACCATCTCATGCAGCATTCCCATTCCGGTCGCCGACGTGGCGCGTACGATCTGCCATCCGATCAACACGCCGACGATCAGGATCATCAGTCCGCGTTCGCGCACGAAATCCCACGCTTGCCAGAGCGCGTATTCGCCAAGCCGTCCTCGCGATGGCGTCGTCATGACTGCTCCGCGCCAACGGCCTGCCGGAACTGCTCTTCCAGCACCGAGTGCGCCGGCGTCAGGCTCGCGACCATTACGCCGCGCGCGAGCAGCTCCGCGAGCCCGCGGTTCAACTCCTCGAGGTCGGCCACGGTAATGTCGAACTCGCCCTTTCCCATGTTGACCGCCTGTCCAAAGACATTCGCCACGAAGTCCCCTCCGGCGGTCACGTGCAACCGATACGTCACCACCCCCGTCAACGGCTGTTCATAGCCGGTCGTGACCAACCGCTGCAATCGCCCATGATCGATGATCGCGACCCGGTCGGCGAGCCGCTGCAATTCGTCGAGGTTGTGCGACGCGATCAAGATCGTGCGGCCAGGGCGGCGCAATCCGCCGATCAGATCGCGGAAGCGTTGCGTCCAGACGGGGTCGAGCCCGTGCGTCGGCTCGTCGAAAATGTAGATGTCCTGCTCGCGAAGCAGGGCCTGCGCCAACCCCACGCGCTGCAAATTCCCTTTGGAGAGCGCTTTGATCGCCTTGTCGCGGTGCTCCTCCAACCCGAGCTGCGCGATGACCGCTTCGACGCGCGTCGCGACATCGTTCCTCGGAACGCCCGCCAATATCGCGAAGCGCCGCAACGCCGTGGTCGTCTTCCACCGCGGCGCGATATGGACAAGCTCGGGGAGATACCCAATGCCATGCTGCTCGACATAGCTGCGCGGCGCCTGGCCGTGAATCCCGACGCGTCCCCGCGAGGGGCGCAAGTATCCGAGTAGCAACGAGATAATCGTCGACTTCCCCGCGCCGTTCGGCCCCGCGATGCCGAGCACTTCGCCTTCAGCCACTTGGAGCGAAAAATCCTCGACCGCGTGTACCGTGCGGCCGAGGAGTGAGCGATACGTCTTGGAAACGCCGTCGAGCTCGATCACAGAGGAGGGGTCGTCGCGGTCGCGCACGACGCCCAGCTCCCGGGGCCCGCCCGGCTCAAGAACTTCTGTCCTTCGACGATGCGATTCTGCTTGATGAGCGCGCATCCAAGATACCCTTTGGACGCCGCGTCGGCGGTATCGGCTTTGATGGCGCGGACGAAGAAATTACTGGCCAGCGACAAGTTGTTTTCCGCGAGCAACAGCAATCCCATTTCGCGCAACGCTTGCGCGCTGTTCGGCTCGAGCTGAATCGCGCTCGACAATTCGCGATGCGCCGTTGGCAAGTCGCCGTCGGTTCGCGCGAGACGCGCGAGAAAGACGTGCGGCTCGGCTTTGTCCGGATGATCGCGCACCACCTTTTGAAAATCGCTGCGCGCCGCCTCGGTCTGCGCGTTTTTCATGGCGTCGATCCCCGCCGCCATCTCCTTGTCGTACGTCGAGCGCCCAAAGAACATGTACGCGGCCGCGCCGATCGCGACCACGATCACCGCGACGACGATCAGCATCAGCGGCATCGCCGAACGCGGCGGCTTGGCGCGGTCGTAGACAGGGATTTCGATGGATGGCGGGCGCGGCGGCAATTCGGCCTGTGGCGTTTGCGCGCTCGCCGGCGTGACCGCCGGACCGTTCTCAACCACCTCCGACAGTTGATTGAATCCGGCGCGTGCATATCCCACGTCGGTCAGCGTCGGCTTGTAGTTCACGTCGTCCACGCGCGACCGTGCATCCCAGAACGACGCGAGCGCGTTGGCTTGATCGAGATTGAGCATGCCGCGTTGGCGCATCTCGCGCACCAACGCCTGCCCCGATAAGACCGAACCGCCGAGCATCGCGCGCATGGCGGACTCGGCGGCTGTGGAAAGATCGACGATGTCGGCGGCGGCGTCTTCGGGACCGCGAATCTGGTCGAGGCGTGCGTACACCGCACGCCCCTGTGCCAGGGCCGCCCGGGCCCCCTCGCGGTCGCCCGGGGTCACCGGTCGATACGCAAGAGTCCGGCATCAGCGCTGCCACGGAGAAAACTCTCCGCGTCGCGCCACGAAATCTCGACACCGGTCAGCCCATATCCGCGACGGGCTTCGGTCGCCATGTATTGCTCTAACGACACATCGCCTCCTTTGTGATCGCGCATTTGGCGGACGATGTCTTCCCATGTCCCCTCGTACGTGTTGTCGCCGGTCACGATGCGGTGACCTTGCATGAGCTCGGCTTCGTCCGCCTCGCCCGAGCCATCTCCCTGCGATTCGGTGACGAGCGTGTTGAGCAACGCCCCGAACAGCTCCAACTGCCCACGCGCATTGTCCTGCTCGTTTTCGAGCACGTGTGCTTCGATCTCGGCCAACATCTCGTCGATGTCGTTGGGCTCACCCGCGAGCTCACGCACGCGATCTTCCCACGGCTTGAGCTCCGGATCGCCGTCGCGCAGCTTGTAGATCGACTTTTTGAGCTCGATCAAGCGCCAAATCCCGAGCTCGTCCCAGTGATCGTCCGGCGCCGATTTGTCGAGATGATACAGCGCCGCCTCGTAATCGCCCCGGTCGTAGAGAATGTTGCCGAGGTAGATCCGTGCTTCGACGTGATCGGGATCGATGCGGAGCGCCCGGCGTAACGTCGCGATCGCCGCGTCGTCGTCGCCCATCCGATGCTCGGCGTATCCCACGCAGGAGATGGATTCGGCGTTATCGGGGGCGTTTTGCACCCCGACCTCGAAGAACTCCCGGGCCTCCTCGATCATCCCTTCGCGGAACAACGCCCGCCCGATTTGGAGCATCAGATCCAGATCGTCGGCGTAACCAAGCTCCAGCGTCCGGCGAAATGCCCGGAGACCGTTATCGCGTTGCCCGAACTTGAGCAGTGTTTCGCCCAGCCCCGCGAGCGCATCTTCGTGCTCGGGGTCGAGAACAAGCGCCTCTTCAAAGGCGCGGCGAGCCCAGGCGAACTCTTCCCGGGCGTGGTGGGCGTACCCGACGCCGATGTGTAATTCGACGGAATTCGGATACAGGGTGAGCCCTTCGCGAAGGACGGCTAGGGCCTGATCGTATTCTCCTTCATTGTACAGTTGGTGGGCGCGCTCATCATACTCCTCTGATGACAGAAACGGGCTCGGCATCCGGCACACCTCCAAGCAAACGGATCCTCTTTCCTATTCTACTCGCTGTAACGGTCTTTGTTCAAGTCGTTGACAAAGCAGATATCGCACCACTGTTACTACGTGACGATCGAGACCCGTGTTGTGAAACGCTCCCACGCCCCTGTTTTCAGGCAATCGTCGATCGCGGCTACACAGGCGTCCAATTCGTCATCTTTCGTATAAAAATGCGGAGCTACGCGAATCCCGGCGCCGACGCGGTAGTCGATCAGGATCTGCTGCGACAAAAGATACTGCGAAACCTCGTACCCATGGGGGACGTCGAATGCAACGGTTCCGCCACGACGCGCCGGATCCTTTGGCGCGTGGACGCGGTACCCCCGCGATTCGGCGAGCTCGATGAGCCGGCCGGTCTGGCGAAGCGACTTTTCCCGGATCTTCTCGATCCCAGCCCTATAAATGAGTGTCGGCCCCTCTCCGGCGATATATAAACCCGGGATGTTCGGCGTCCCATTGAGCCAGCGAAATGGCCCGTCGGTGAACTCCATCTCCTGTTCGAAGGCGAAAGGACGCGCATGGGCCTGCCACCCCGTGATCGCCGGGGCGATTTTCGTACGAACGTTCGGTGAAACGTACAAAAAGGCGGCCCCGGGCCCTCCGCAGAGCCACTTCAAGACCCCGCCCGTATAGAAATCGACTCCGGAATGCTGGACGTCGACGGGAATGATCCCGACCGAATGATAGCCGTCGAGGGAGACCAACGCCCCCATCCGGTGCGCATGCGCACAGATCGTATCGGCATCCATGATATAGGCCGATTTGAATAGCACGTGTGAAATGGCGACCAAGCGAGTCCGATCATCGATCGCTTCGAGCAGGCGCCCATGGTCGATCGTCATCCCATCGGACGATGGCACGACGACGATCCGAGCCCCAAACCGTTGGGCCAACTCCGCGTACGCGTACCGCACCGACGGAAAGTCGAGCTCCGTCATGACGATCGTATCCCGCCCCGACGAAAAGTCGAGCGCCGAAAGCACCGCCGATTGCGCGAGCGTGACATTGGAGTGCATCACGACCGTTCCCTCCGGCGCGTTCAGCAGCGGCGCGATGGTGTTACCGACCGTGACCGGCTTCTCCCACCAGCCGTTGGCCCAGGCCCGCACCCCGTGCGTCGCCCAATCGCTCGCGTAGTCGGCGAGCCGGGTCTCGACGCTGCGCGGCATGGCGCCAAGCGAATTGGAGACGAGATAGTTGGTCCGCTCGAGGATGGGAAATTCCGAGCGAAATTCCAACAACGGATCGGATGACGCGCCGTTATTGCCCACGAATCGATTGCTCACGAATGGCTTTGAATTCCGCGTCCGCGTTCCACACCGGAATCGTCGCGGCGTTGGCGAGCGACGTGCCGAACCGCTGCACGATGGAGGCGAGTTGCGCCGCGCCGCTCAAATCCCAATCTGCACGATACTCGTCAGATGGTTGATGGTAGTTCTTTTCCGTGTACAACTCGTCCTGTTGTTTTCCCCACCCTTTGGGACGTCCGACAAAGTCATTGCCCGGGCCGACAGAGATCGAGGGAATTCCAACCTTGGCGAACGAGAAGTGGTCGGAACGGTAGAAGGCACCCGCCTCCGGATGATCCTGCGGCGAAAGCGTCATTCCATCGGGTTTGATGAACGCCGCGATCGACGGGCCGAGCGAGCTCTTGCTATCGCCCAACACCTCCAAATTATTCACCCGCCCCAACAAATTTCCACCGTCGACGTTCAAGCCCGCAATGATGTCGCGCGTCGGAACGGTGGGATGTAACCCATAGTACGCGGAGCCGAGCAGGCCGGATTCTTCCGCGGTGACAAAGACGAAGAGTTGCGATCGTTTCGGCTTTACCGGCGCTTGCGCCGACGCGTGCGCGACCGCGAGGATCACCGCGACGCCAGAAGCGTTGTCGAGCGCGCCGTTATAAATCGAATCGCCATTCACCGCCGGCCCAATGCCGAGGTGATCGACGTGCGCGCTGTAGAGCACATGTTGGGCGCGCAGCTGTTCGTCGCTCCCCGGAATGACGCCGACGACGTTGTTCGCCTGGAGATGCGAGACGGTATTCGTCATCGACAAGTCCATCATGATTCCGGTCGCGACCGGTTTGAAATTGCGCGAATCGGCTTGCTTGCGAAGCCGATTGAGATCGAGCCCCGCCTGTTTGAGCAGCGCGGCGGCGGCTTCATTTTGAATCCATCCGCGCACGCCGATCGGCGCGGGGCCGTTTGGATCGCGCGCCAGCAGGCGGTGCTCGGTGGAGTTGGACGTGACGACCACTTGCCACGGATATCCTGCATCGGCCGTGTTGTGCACGACGAGCATGCCCGCGGCCCCTTGGCGCTCTGCCTCTTCGAACTTGTAGACCCAGCGGCCGTAGTAGGTCATCGCTTTGCCGCCAAAGAGCGTCGGTTCGTTCGCCGGTGCCGGCGGATCGTTCACCAAAACGAGGAGAATCTTCCCTTTGAGATCCATCCCTTTGAAGTCGTCCCAATTGTACTCGGGCGCTTTGGCGCCGTAGCCAACGAAGACCAACTCTCCTTTCGCCGCACTCGCGGGGGTCGCCGAGCCGGCCCAGACCACCACGTCTTGCGGAAGACGCAACGTCGCGCTCGCTTTGCCGGTCGCCGTGACCGAGACGCTCGCGGGGTTGGCGTTCACGACGTCGATCGGGACGGGCTGATAGTACGATCCGTGCACACCCGGCTGAATGCCGTACGACTTGAGTTGTGCGGCCACATACTGCTCGGCGATCAAGCCACCGCGCGTTCCAGGGGCGCGCCCTTCGAGGAGATCGGAGGCGAGAAACTGGATGTGCGCGTCGATTTCCGACGTTGGGATTGACGGTGATTGTGGCTGTTGCTGAGCGGCCAGGGTCGACGCGACGAGGAGGGTACTACAGGCGCGAGCGACGATGCGAAAGGTGGGCATGTGTAAAATATGTCGATGTGTGGGCGTGGATGGCATTCGGCGTTCTTGCGGGTCTGTTCAGGTTCGTCGTGGCCGCACGGCGGGGGTGGTCATAGGGGGGACTTCGTCGCAAGCTGCGCGGACTCCTGCGTCCCCCCTATGACCACCCCCGCCTTCCAGGTGGAGGGGTGAACCGCTTCGTGGGCTCCATGGTGTTCTGGGGCCAAATGTTCGATCTTGTCTCCTCATGACGACGACACCTTTGCCGCCTTCATCCGTCACGCGTCGTATGGCGCTCGTGCTGTTGCAGCTCGGTGCGTTGGCTGTGGTGCTCGTGGCGGTGCCGTTCAAGAGCTTTGAGCTCGACCGGTTTTTTGTGCCGAAAGAGCTGGCGCTGCATGCGGCGGCGTTTGCGGCGGCTTTGCTGTGTCTATGGAATGTGCGGCGGTTTGCGCTGGACCGGGTCGATACGCTGCTCATCGCGTATGGTGGGGTGAGTGTGCTCTCGGCGGTGTTCGCGACGAATCACACGGCGTCGACGCGGGCGGTTGCGGTGACGCTGTCGGGGCTGGTGGCGTTTTGGGCGGCGCGGGCGGTGGCGGGGGCTGGGTTGCGGCGGCCGCTGATCGTTGCGATCGTGCTGGCGGTGGTGGTCGGCGCGGGGACGGGGTTGTTGCAGGCGTATGGGTTGCGTACCGAATACGCGAGTCTGGCTCGCGCTCCGGGCGGGACGTTTGGCAATCGGAACTTCATGGCGCATCTCTGCGCCATCGGGACGCCGTTGCTCGTCTGGTGCACGGTGACGTCCCGGCGTGGGTATGGGGTGTTCTTTGGGTGTGTCGCGAGTCTCATGCTCGGTGCGGCGCTCGTGCTCTCGCGCTCGCGGGCGGCGTGGTTGGCGCTCTTGGCATGCGCGGTGGTGCTCGCGATTCCGACTTGGTTGACGGTTCGGCGTCTGAATGACCCTTCCACCGGGCGACGGTTCCTCATTGTGGGAGTCGTGACCGCGCTGGGGATTGGGGGCGGGCTCGTTCTTCCCAACCACCTCAATTGGACGAGCGACTCGCCCTACCTCGACTCGGTGAAAGGGGTGGTCGACTATTCGAGTGGGAGCGGGAAAGGGCGTCTCATTCAGTATAAGAACACGCTGAAAATGGCGGCGGCGCATCCGGTGTTGGGCGTTGGGCCGGGGAACTGGCCGGTCTACTATCCCAAATTCGCCTCGCGGCGCGATCCGTCGTTGTCGCGCGAGACGGGACGGCCGTCCAATCCGTGGCCCAGCAGCGATTGGGTGGCGATGATCGCGGAGCGGGGGGTGCTGGCGACGCTGGTTTTTGTGCTGGCGTATTTTGGGCTGTTCGTGAGCGGGCTCCGGCATACCGACTCCGACGAGTCCAAAGAGTCGGTCGCCAACCAGTTGGCGCCGCTGGCGCTGACCGGGACGCTGCTCGTGACGGCGATTGTGGGGGCGTTCGACGCGGTGCTGCTCTTGGGGGCGCCGGCGCTCATTGCGTGGACTGCTTTCGGAGCGCTCAGCGTCCCGGGCAAGGCCCGTGTGGAGTGGACGCCTGGCGCTGGCTCGCGCTCCCTGTGGATCGCCTTTGCCGCCGCGGTAGGGATCGCCGCGGTGACCCGGAGCAGCTTCCAGATCATGGCGATGTCGACGAACTGCGCCAAGCCGTATTCGTTCACGCTCGAGCGTTGTCGAACGGTTGTTCGATAAAGGTGACCTGAGCGACAAATAATATAGATTATCAACATGACCCACCCGAACTCCTTCGGCAGCCGGGCGACGCTCACGGTCGGTGACCGTGCGTACACGATTTTTCGCCTCGACGCCGTCTCCTCATCTTCTGGCGGTAATTCCGACCGCCTCCCTGTCAGCCTCAAGATTCTCCTCGAGAATCTTCTTCGCAACGAAGACGGCGCCTTCGTCAAAGCCGCCGATATCACGTCGCTCGCCAACTGGAAGGTCCGCGACAAAGTCGAGAAAGAGATCGCGTTCCGCACCGCCCGCGTCTTGCTGCAAGACTTTACGGGGGTCCCCGCGGTCGTCGATCTCGCCGCGATGCGCGAGGCGCTCGCCAAGCTTGGCGGCGACGCGACGCAGATCAATCCGCTGCAGCCGGTCGACCTCGTCATCGACCACTCGGTGCAGGTCGACGAGTATGGCACGGAGGCGGCCTTCCTGCTGAACGCGGACATCGAGTTGCAGCGCAATCGCGAACGCTACGCGTTCCTGCGATGGGGGCAGACGGCGTTCCAGAACTTCCGCGTCGTCCCGCCGGACACGGGGATCGTGCACCAGATCAATCTCGAATACCTCGCGCAGTGCGTCTTTACGCGCACCGGCGATGGCGAGACGGTCGCGTATCCGGATTCGCTCGTCGGCACCGATTCGCACACCACGATGGTGAACGGACTCGGCGTGATGGGGTGGGGGGTCGGCGGTATCGAAGCCGAAGCCGCCATGCTCGGACAGCCGGTCTCGATGCTGATTCCAGAAGTGGTCGGCTTCAAGTTGCACGGCAAGCTCCCCGCGGGAGCGACCGCGACCGATCTCGTGTTGACGGTGACCGAGATGCTGCGGAAAAAGAAAGTCGTCGGCAAGTTCGTCGAATTCTACGGCAGCGGCTTGTCGTCGTTGTCGCTCGCCGATCGCGCGACCATCGGCAACATGGCGCCGGAGTACGGCGCGACGATGGGCTTCTTCCCAATCGACGACGAAACGCTCAAGTATCTGCGCTTCACCGGGCGCGACGAGCATCAGGTGCAGTTGGTCGAGGCGTATTGCAAGGCGCAAGGGATGTTCCGGACCGATGCCACCCCTGATCCGGAATTCACCGACACCATTGAGCTCGATCTGTCGACGATCGAGCCGAGCATCGCGGGGCCGAAGCGTCCGCAAGATCGCGTGCCGCTCAAGCAGGCCAAGCCGATGTTCCTCGATGCGCTGCAAAGCGATTTGGAACGGACCGGCTCGGTCGCCGCCGCGAAAGTCTTGTCGCATGCTTCGGCCGTCAGCGCGCAAAGCCAGATCTCCGAAGCGGTGGTCACGGCCGATCCGTCGGAGCAGGCCAACCAGTACGAAGCGGTGCCGGTCGAGATGAACGGCGAGACGTTCTCGATTCAGCACGGCTCCGTGGTCATCGCGGCCATCACGAGCTGCACGAATACGAGTAACCCGAGCGTGATGCTCGCGGCCGGATTGCTCGCCAAGAACGCGGTCGCCAAGGGGTTGCGTACGAAGCCATGGGTCAAGACGAGCGTCGCCCCCGGATCTAAAGTCGTGACCGATTACTACGCCGCCGCCGGGGTGCAAGACGCACTCAATACGTTGCGCTTCAACACCGTCGGGTACGGCTGCACTACATGCATCGGCAACTCCGGTCCGTTGCCGCAACCGGTGTCCGACGCGATCGAATCGCACAAGCTCGTCGTGGCGTCGGTGCTGTCGGGGAACCGGAACTTCGAAGGGCGCATCAATCCGCACACGCGCTTCAATTACCTCGCGTCGCCGCCGCTCGTGGTCGCGTACGCGCTCGCGGGACGGATGGACATCGATTTCGATACCGAGCCGGTCGGTGTTGGCGACAAGGGACCGGTATTCCTCCGCGAGATCTGGCCGTCGCCGAAAGAGGTCGAAGACGAAATCCTTCGCAGCGTCAAAGCCGACATGTTCCGCACGCAATACGCGAACGTCTTTGAAGGCGACGCCAATTGGCGCGGCATCGACATTCCCACCGGCGACTTGTACGTCTGGGAAGAGGCGTCGACGTACGTCAAGAATCCGCCGTACTTCGAAGGGATGACGATGACCCCTCCGGGGGTCATCCCCGTGCAGGGGGCGCGCGCGCTCGCGATGCTCGGCGATTCCGTCACGACCGATCACATCTCGCCCGCCGGTTCGATCCCCGCGTCGAGCCCGGCTGGAAAGTGGCTCATCGTGCAGGGGGTCAAAACGTCGGACTTCAACTCGTACGGCGCGCGTCGTGGCAATCACGAAGTGATGATGCGCGGAACGTTCGCGAACATCCGCCTGCGCAACGAGTTGGCGCCGGGAACCGAGGGCGGCTGGACGTCGCTCGAGCCGGGCGCCGACCCGGTCTCGATTTACGACGGCTCCATGGAATACCAGAAGAACGGCGTTCCGCTCGTGATCATCGCGGGCAAGGAGTACGGCACGGGATCGTCGCGCGATTGGGCCGCCAAGGGAACGTTGCTCCTCGGCGTGCGTGCGGTGATCGCGGAGTCGTTCGAGCGCATTCACCGCTCCAATCTCGTGGGGATGGGCGTGATTCCACTCGAGTTCACGAATGGCGACACGCGCCAGTCGATTGGGCTCACCGGCTTCGAGCGCTTCGACGTCGTTGGCATGTCGAACGACATGAAGCCCCGCGCACGACTCACCGTGCAAGCCACGCGTGACGACGGTACGGTCACGACGTTCGAAGTCATGTCGCGCATCGATACGCCGGAAGAGATGCAGTACTACAAGCACGGCGGCATCTTGCAATACGTGCTGCGTCAGCTAGTCAACAACAAGTCGGCCTAACACGACCGATTGAATGGCGGGGCCAGGATATCGATCCGGGCCCCGCTCTTTTTCATCAATGATGGCATGAAGACCTACAAAGTCCGGTGTGAATGCGGCGAGATCTTTCACGCTGACGAACAGAGTATTGGCAAAAAGATTCGATGCCGGAAGTGTTCTCGCACCGTCGAGATGCGGCGTCCCGGACAGCCGTTCGTTGCATCGACGTCGCGGTCTGCGTCGGCATCAGCCCGAACAACACCGCCATCACCCAAAAAAGAGAAGCCCACCAAGCCGCGGCGTACAGGCCCGTCCATTTGGACAAAGATCGGGACGCCGATTGCCGCCGCGTCGAAACGCGTCTGGGCGTGGCTATGCGCCGGCGGGGCCGCGGTACGCGACATGATCTGGGCGCCACGCCGCAAAAAACCGCTGTCACGGTACGCACGCCCCGTCGAAATCGCCACCTGGGGATACCTCGCGTTCGCCTGTCTCCTCACCATTGTGCTGTGGGGACTGGGTGACCGCTGGTGGCCCGCGACGATCCTCTTGTTCATTGGGCGGTGGATTTTTCTTCTTCCGCTGGTCGTATTACTCCCCGCGGTCGTGGTATTCAGGCGCGCCTTTCTCGTGCCGTTGGCACTGGCGACCGCCATCATCCTCGGACCCGTGATGGGATTCCGCACCGGTTGGCACCGATGGCTCCCCGCGCCCACCGGCGCGTCGGTGCGCGTCGTCACGTTCAACGCCGACGATGGTGACCGCCTCGCCCCCCAGCTTCCGACGATCTTGAGCGAATGGGATGCCGACCTGGTCGCGATCGAAGAGTGTGGTGAACAGCTCACCGCGGCCACGACGCGGCTTACCGGATGGTATCATCACGAGCACAACGGCATTTGCACGATGTCGCGCTATCCGATTCTGAGCGCCAACATCATGGACCGTTCGGCGTTCGAAGCCGTCAAAGAAAACGATGCCGCCGGCATCGGCGGATCGGCCGATGTCATTCGTTACGAGCTACAAACGCCGCAGGGGCCGATGACGCTGGCGGTTTTGCACCTGGAAACGCCCCGCAAAGGATTGGAAGGGCTCGCCGAGGGGGTGCGGACGTTCAATTTGAAGCGGCTCCAGCTCAACACCGAGCTTCGCGAAATCGAATCGACCGCGGCACGCGCGTGGGTCAACCAGGGGCGCGTCCCCACGCTCGTCATGGGTGACTTCAATACCCCCGTGGAAAGCCGCATCTTCCAATCGCACTGGGGCGATCTCACCGATGCGTTTTCCTATGCGGGGACGGGCCTTGGGATGTCGAAGTACAACGGATGGATTCGCGTGCGAATCGATCACATCCTCATGAGCGACAACTGGCACACCGATCGCGTTCGAATTGGACGCGACCTCGGCTCCGATCACATGCCCGTGATCGCCGATTTGACGTTGGTCGAGTATAAATGACCGCGCGGCGCGCGGCGTAGAACGAAACGTTCTACGCCGCGCTCACTTGCGACCCGCTGGCCACGCCGCCCGCGGTAATGATGGCGTCGATCGCCCCCTGGGTCACCGGGTGGGAGTAGTGATGGCCTTGCGCCACGACACATCCCATGGCGATGAGCGCATCGGCTTGATCGCCTCCTTCCACCCCTTCAGCCACGGTTTCGAGCGAGAGCGTTTGGCTGAGTGCCACGATCGTGCGCGCCAAGACGCCGGCGTTGCCATTATCCTTTCCGGCCGCCAATCCATCGACGAACGACTTGTCGATCTTGAGCACGTCGATGGGGAACTTGCGCAGGACGCCGAGCGATGACGACCCCGTCCCGAAATCATCGATCGCGAGGCGCACACCGAGCGCCTTGAGCGCCGTGAGGCGGCGCAACATGGCGTCGGTTTCGCGAACGATCACGCTTTCGGTGATCTCCAACAACAGGTTCTTCGGCTCGAGGCCGCTCTCCCGCAATACGGTGTCCACTTCGTCGACGAAGTGATGCTGCTCGAGTTGCCGCCCCGACACGTTCACCGCGACGGTAAACATGGCGTCGGGCGGAAGCATGGAGCGCCACCGCGCGCCTTGATAACACGCTTCAGTCAATACCCACCGGCCAATCGGAAGAATCAAGCCGCACTCTTCAGCGAATGGGATGAAATCCGCGGGAAGGAGCTGTCCACGACGCGGGTGATTCCAGCGGATGAGCGCTTCGACACCGAGCGTCTGACGGTCGTCGATCCCGACGATCGGTTGGAACAACAGCGAGAACTCACCGCGCATGAGCCCCTGGCGCATTTCGATTTCGGTGCTCAAGCGGAAGCTCGCGGCCGCGTGCATGTCTTGCTCGAAGATCGTGTAGATCCCTTTGCCGTTGCGTTTGGAGACGTACATCGCGACATCGGCGTTGCGGAGCAACTCCTCGGAGCGTTGGCCCGGGAGTCCGCGCGCGATGCCGATGCTCGTGCTGGTATACACTTCGCCGCCGTTCAACATGAACGGCGCGCGAATGGCGTTCGTGATGCGTTCGGCGATGATGATCAAATCCTGCTGGCTCGTGACACGTCCCACGAGGACCGCGAATTCGTCGCCGCCCAGGCGCGCGACCGTGTCAGAGCCGCGTGTGGCGTTGAGGAGCCGCGCCGACACTTCCTTGAGCAATGCGTCGCCCACCGTGTGGCCGAGGCTGTCGTTGATGTGCTTGAAGTTATCGAGATCGAGGAAGAAGATCGCCAGCTGCGCGACATGATCGTCACCGCGCGCCGAGACCGATTCGACTTGATTGCTGAACCACGCGCGATTGGCGAGCCCCGTAAGCGGATCGTGAAAGGCCTGATGCGTGAGCTCGGCTTGCAACATCATCCGTTCGGTCACGTCGCGTGCATTGAGCACGATGCCGCGAACCGCCGGATCGTGCAGCAAGCAGGTCGCGACGGTTTCGACTTGGCGCCATTCGCCGGCCCGGTTCCGGCAGCGCCACACGGCGACCGTCGGGTACTCGTGCACGACGCGATTTGTTTCAATGAAGCGCAGCGCGGCCGGCGCGTCGTCGGGGTGGACGAGCGCCATGACCGGTTGGCCAGTCATCTCTTCGGCGGTCCATCCAAAGACCCGCTCCAAGGCGGGGCTGACGAAGCGAATCACGCCGCTTCCATCGACGATCGCGACGACGTCGGACGAGTGCTGCACCATCGAGCGGAAGCGCGCCTCTTGCGCGACGCGGTCGACAATGAGCTTGGAGTTTTGCCGGATCGCGGACAATTGTCTGACAAAGGCAAAGGCGGTCAGCACGAATACGGCGGTGAGAATCTCGCCGACCGTGGAGAAGAGCTTGGGCCGCAATACCGAGTAAAGCAGCACGTAGCCGACCAGGACGGCCACGTACGGCACCAGACTCGTGATCTTGAGTACTGGTGCTTCGCGGCCGGTGTCAGCGCCCAAAGAGGGGGGAGGAGTATCCTGCATCCCTCACAGTTTCGGCCAAACCGGCGACCGACTGAACGTCGGCGACACACGGGGACTCGAACAGTCGTTCGAGTCCCCTCGAATCATCCTTCTAGTTATTCTCGCCGAGTAGGAGCTCGGGGACCGAATGCTCGGCCACGAACCAGACCTGGAACTCGTTGGTCCGGATGATGTTGCTGACCAACAGGTCGTTGGTGCCATCGTCGCCAGCGTCATCGGCCTCTTTGGCCGCTTTGTGGGCGGTACGAAGGATGATCTCGTGCGCTTCGAGGAGCCGGGAAATCTGGACCGGGACCGTTTCGCGCCCGCGCGGCGGGCGCTCGATCTGCGTCACTTCGGCGACGTCGGCCGCCATCGCGATGCTGATCCCACCGAGGAGCTGGACGCGCTCGGCGATCATATCGACCAGCTCGGCTTGCTCGCCGTAGTGTTTGTCGAAGAGCAAGTGCAGCTGGTAGAACGTGGGGCCGGCCACCTGCCAGTGGTGTTTTTTGTACAGGTCGCGGAGCGTCATGGTGTCGGCCAAGATCTGGTTCAACGCTTTGACGCTCTTGGCGCAGGTCCGGTTGTCCAGGCTGTTCGGCAACTTGGCGATGGTGCCGTACGGCTGAATTTCCGGACCGCGTTGATTGAGGAGCGGCGCGGCGCTCTGGCCGTTGCCGCGTGCGGGGGCCATGCCGTCATTGGCGCTATGGCGGTTGCTGCCGGCGTTGGAACCGGTACGACGTGAGGGAGGTTTTCCCGAAGATCTGGTGGTAGAAGGCACAGGGCGCTCGATGAAGTCGGAGGACGGGGATCGGCCGAAGCGGCTTATCTGTTCCTATGCACGAAGCATGCACGGTGGAAATGGCCCGAAACAGCCGTACGTCCGACTCATGGATTCCTGCTAGCGCGCGCCGCGTTTAGGATGATACACGATTGTGCCAATGCGTTGCGGGACGCTGTCGAGCGGCTCTGCCACGACCCAGCCGTCAGGCATTCCCGGAGCGGAAACAAAGCGGGAGACGCGTACCGCGACATGTGCGGAATCCTCAGGCGCATCGGGCGGGATATGCAAGTGGATCGTTACGGTTTGCGAGTCATGCGGCGCGAGACGAAACCCCTTGGGCCAATCGGTCACCCAAGCCGCGATGGCGCACGGCCGCTCCGGAACGGCCGGGACACACATCAGGGTCGGCGCCACAACGGCCGTGGTATCCAATGTATTGAGGAACAGCAACGCCGCCGTATGCGTTTGCGTATCCACCACGACTGTTCGCGCACGCAGTTGTACCAGCGATGTACCCGATGACCGCGCCGATGACGACGTTTGGCACAGTGCCGTACCGCTGATTGCTACGAGGAGGAGGAAACTATATCGCATCGGAGAGTGCGTTGAAGTTGAAGTCGCTCACCATGATTGGTGGAACGATGGTTGGATCGACCGGCCAATCCCCGGCCCATGGAGCGTACCCAAATGGAGCACGCTCGGATTTGCCGATCGCGATGAGACGATTGAGGAAAAACCATGGCGATTCGAGAAAGCGGAGATCTTTGATCGGTTTTTCGATCTTTCCGTCGCGCACGAGAAAGCATCCGCCACTGGTCACTCCCGTGTACATCGCGACGGTCGGATCGTCATTCGGGACCGACTCGACGTGAGAAAACCGATTGACGTATACTCCCGATTTGCATTCGGCGATCATCTCGTCGATCGTGGTAGGTTCGCCAGTCGAGACGTTGCTCATGCGGAGGGAACCGGGCGCGTCGTTGGCTGGCGTATAGCCGACCTCCGCGGCATAACCAACGTCGTACGCGAGGTTGGTGTGTACGCCGTGATCGATCCACGTCATGGGGATGAGCGGATATGCTTGCCAATTGAACGGGAGGAATCCGCCGTCCGGATCGTTCGGATCGGACATGAGTGAAATGCGTGGATCCATGACGCGCTGGCCGAGCGTCGGTTTGTGCGTACGTTTGTCATAGAGCGGTGTTTGTCCGTTGAACGTACTCTTGGCGTCGAACGCCATGCCCATCGCGCGTACGAGCTGCGCGACCGCCGGACGATCGAGAATCGCGACCCGGCGGCCGGGTTCGAACGCAACAGGGTGCAACGAGCGGCGCGTGAGCTCGATCGCGCGAGCCGCGACGGATGCCGGATCGATCGTGCGCCAGTCGCGCGCGGCCTGCCCCGCCCATCCCGACCCCGATACGCGGCCATTCTCGACCGGATTCCATCCAGTGGCGACAACTTCGGCGTCGGTCTCTCGTCCAGCCGCGATCAATCCGTCCTTTCCCGCGTGCACGCGGGAACGCGCATACACGCCCACCATGGCCGACGTCACGAGTCCGGCGTCGAGCAACGGTGTCACGAGCTTGGCCACGGCGCCGTGCCGTGCTTCGGCGAACGCGTCGGCGGTCGTGGCCTGCCATGCCGTGTTCGCGAGATAGTGTCTCGGTGGGATTGCGGTAACGAGCGAGACCGGATCGCCGGCGGTTTCGCGCGCCAGGCGATCGAGGTAGTGCACGGTTTGGCGAATACTCTTATGATCGATCTGATTGACCGACATGCTGGTTTCGATCCGCTGGCCGAACCGCGTCAGCATGTTGACGAAAATTTTGTCGCCATTGTCCTGCATGCGCACATGTCCGAGCGACACGCGTGCCATGCCAATCGCGGTATGATAGATCGTGACATACATGAAATCCGCGGTACTGAGATCGAGAATCTCGTGCGTCAGCGCACGTAACGAGTCCGGCGAAAGCACGGGGATGTCAGGATCGTCCGCGCCAGTGGTGTTGTGAACTGCGACGGGAGTGGCCATCAGTAAACCTCGACCTCTTTCGCCAACGCCGCGGGGGCGGTGACGTACTGAGTCGTCGCCTGCCAGGGGATCCCTTTCCACGCCTGCACCGATGTCGTCCCCATCGTTGTATCGTCACCCAGGGCGAGGAGATCCTTGGTCAATAATTTCTGGGTGCGGAATCGCAGCTGCACGGCCGTTCTCGCGACCGGGCGGCCGCGTTGAATCTCGACCATGGTGGTGTCCATTCTCCGCCCGACGTATCCTTCGGACAATCCCGGTGACCCGCCGGCTCCGCCGTTGATGATCAAGAAGCCGTGCGTGATGTCACGCGTCAAATCGTCGATCGATCGCGACGAGCTCCCCGGTTGGAGCGTGAGGTGTCCGCCGGTTCCACAGGGAACGCTCGCGGGGGTCGTCGCGACGCACGATCCGTGTGAGCGAACCGGACGGCCGCGCCGCTGGTACCAGCCGGCGAGCATCGGTGCGGTTTCGCGCGTCGTGTGATAGTCGACCACACGCCCGCGATCGATGACCGTATAGTCATCGGGGACGACACCATCATCGTCCCACTGTACCGCCATGGGCGACGGCATGCGCCGTCCGACTCGCGCCGAGACGAGCGGTGAAAACGTCGGCGTTTGGGCGTTGAGAATGTCGCCGGCGGGCGAGAGAAAGGTGCCGCCCGCCGCGTCTGCCTCGAGCCCCGACACGCGATCGCCGTCGAGCGCAACGCTCACGGTGTTCCCGAATGCACCGGCCATGGTACATCCGTCGAAAACGACAGGGAACCGGCCAACGTCGCCAAACGGGCGAAACGGCAGCTCCCGCCATCGTTCTACCCGGTCGTGCAGCTCCCGAAGCTGCGCGGGGAGCTCGGGACGCAACGCCGATTCGAAGCCGGCGCATCGTTCGTTGGAATTCGGGATCTGCATGAACACGGAGGGTGATCCATCCGGGGGAAGCGATCCCAGTCCTTGCGTGCTGAGTCCCCCACAGAGCGTGTCTTGTGTGACCAATGACCCGGCCGTGGAGGCAAACACACGCGTCTCCGCGCGCCACTGCAGATTCCACCCTAGCGCATGCGCCGACCGGTAGACTCCTGGCGGCGTCGTGACGTCCGATAGGCTATTGAGTACCCGTTGGTAGTCGTCGATGGGGACGGTGAAGGGATCGATGGCGACCGGTATGCTCCACGCTCCCGTCACGACCGGCACCGAGGCCCAGTCGGTGTTGAACGGTGATCCCGCGAGCGTGAGGCGGGCGCGGCGGTGCGCGTCGAGCTCCACGTTGATCTTCGCGGAACGTTGCGCGGCAGCCACGGCGCTTCGCGCGGTAGCGGCTACGGCGTCCGCGGTGAACACGTTTCCGTATTGAAAACACCACGTTCCACCCACCCATGCGCGCACGCCATACCCGGTCGATATCGCGACGGAAGAGCCGCCATACCAATCGGCGTACACGAGCACGCGGCGTTGTGTGCCGATGCGGATGTCAGCGAACTCGGCGCCGGCGCCGCGTGCGGCGTCCATGGCGACGAGCGCGAGTGCGCGGAGTTGATCGGGCGGAAGCGGATCGGGAATCAAACTGTCCGGAGCCGCCGATCCGTGGGTTCCGCGAAAAATCGCGGCGACGTGCGTGTGCATGGCGTGCACGCCCACCGCCATACCGGCCATCCCCCGTGCGCTGGCGGTGAGAAAATTCCGGCGCGACAATTCGGTACGGAGGAAATCCATAGTTCGAGACATCATGGCAGTAACGTGATCACTGTGTCGCGGTAGAATGGCGGCCGGTTTCGCTACGCAGCGCCGATAAGAGCGCCACGAGCGATCGTTCGTCGGCACGGCTGTCGAGCGATGCGTATGCGCGAACTCGCCCATGTCCGTCGACGACGACACAGTTGCCGTACCGAAAGGCCAGCTCATAGCGGGCGGGCATTGGCGATGGCTGGGGTTCGTGCCATCCATATTCGTTGGTTGTTTTGTCGCCGGCCCACACGGCGATGGCCATGACAGAGTGCCGAACGTTCTTGAAATAACCCCGCAACCATGCGACTTCTTCCGGCGGACTCACGACGTCAGGCCCGGCGCTCCCAACGGTCTGCGTGACGAACACCGATTGGACGCCACCAGCCCCGTCACGGGAGAAACCACGTTGAATGCGATCGAGTATCGATAATATCTCGGTCTCCCGCGACCCCATGGCAATCACCCGGACTATTCCATCATCGAACGGGTGGGTGCGCGGCGTCGGCGCGTAGAGTGAATCAGGGGTATTGAGCCACGCATGCGCGATCACGGGGGGCGCGGTGCGGCCAATGAGCGAGAGCGCCACGAAGTTCTCGTGAATGGCACGGAGATAGCGGTCGCGATTCTGAGCAGCCCGTCCCAACGATCCGTCACCGGCGCGCGGAATCACCAGGCTGTCGAGACGAATTTCGAGCGCGCTCAGCTTCGCCGCTCTTACCGAGTCGGGGAACGACGCGGCCAGCGCTTGGTACGGAAACGACCATCGCAGCAGGTCGAATCGGTCGCCGTGCGGCAGGGTCTCGATCGCGGCGAGAAATTTATCGACGAGCGGCCAGAGCACGGCCGGATCGCGCAACGCTTTCCCGCCGCGCATCAACGCGGACGTTGCGTACACTTTGCGGCGCTGCACGTTCACGCTATCGGCTTGCGTGTGAAAGCCTTTCGTGGGGAGGAGCCAAAGCCGGTCGGCGTACGCTTGCGCGACCGGCAAATTCGTGGCGAGACGTTCCCCAGGCTGTTCGGGATCGGCGAATAGCGCGACGGCGGCAGACAGTGTCAATGAACGTTCCGGCACGTCCGTCGCGGTCTCGGCGATCCGCTGATCCAGCAACGCGCGAGCCAACGAGTCGCGCTCCGCCCGAAACGCGATTTGGGCGAGTGCGATACGCTGGCGGCCACGCACGCCGTCGCCGTTCTTTTCGAGGCGAACGAGCCATTCCGTAGCTCGTGCGATCTGAAGCGCGTCGAGGGAATCCCCCGGATAGACATCGGCGCTCCGAGGAAAGAGCGCGCCAAGTTGCCGTTGGTATTTGTTCAGATCCTCGAGCGCGAACGCCGCCGTCAATGGGACCGTCAGTACATGTCCATCGGTGCCGGACACCACTCCAGTCTGTTGTACTGGCGGGACATGCGTGAGCAGTCGTGGCGACGGCAGCGGGAGCGCACCGTCAGAGGTATCCAATGCGCTCGACGATTTTTGCGCCCCCTCCACGCGTTGGGCCATCGCCGGATTTGCCGCGAACGTCACCGCCGCTATCGTACCGGCGATCACTCCGGCGACTCGCCTCGCGAAACGATCCCTCGCGGGCGATCGCCGTCTTACCGTGTCGTGCATCCGTGCGTGATATAGGGGTTGCTGATCGTGTTCCCGGCGAGAATGAACGGAATCGCGGTCCCCGTGCTGTACGTCCCGCCGCTCGGATATGGCCCGGTCGGAAAGACCGACTCCGGGCTTCGTCCGTAGTTCTTGACGAGCCGCCGGAGGTCGCCGAGCCGGTGTCCGGTGAGGTAGAGCCAGTAGGCGCGTTCGCGATACAGAAGATCCACTTGCGAGTCGACGGCGACTGGTGCCACCAACGACGGGAGCGCCGGGGAGATCGCGGTGTTCCGCAGATCATTCAGAATGGTGATCCAGGAGTCGTCACCGGCGTTGAGCGCGGCTTCGGCTTCGATGAGGCGCGCTTCGACGCCGCTCGCGATGACCACCGGATCGGTGCTGGCGAGATACTTGGTCGTCCGATATACCGGCGTCGTTCCGTCGACGAAATTCACCCCGTTGGCGACGATCGGAATGCGCGCATCGTTTTCGGAAACGAACGGCATCCCGTTTCCGCCCTCGCGATCGCCCACAATCGTTACCGACCCGGCACGCATGCGACTGAAGAAGTTGTTCGAACCACTCACCTCATACGTAGACGAGGTCGCCACGGGCCCGACGACGACCGCGGCCTCCGCGTACTTTCCCTGATCGATGAGGACCCGGCCTTTCATGACGCGCGCGAGCGTCACGAACCGCGTGCTATCGTGCGCATATTTGATCGCCGAATCCAGCTGTGCGCTCGCATACGCCAACGCGGAATCGGTCGTCAGGGGGCCGCCGAACAATGGCGTATTGTCGGCACTGACATCGTTCAACGGGAATCCGGCACAGAAGTCTTCCGCGACCTGCGTCACCGCGTACCCCCGGATTCCGTACAGCTGGCCAAGGAATTCGCCCCGCAGCGAGTCGGGAGTGTATGCTCGGACCGACGGAATGGCGATGGATGTTTCATAGAACACTTGGTCCCAACGCCCCAGATCCTGGTCAATGGTTCCCATTCCGCTCTCGTACTGCTGGCTGTTCCGGATATCAAGAGGGTTGGCGGGATCGCCAGCGTGAAAGTTGAAGGTCCACTCATCACTGAGCGTTGCGGCGTCGGCTTCCACCATGGACATCGTCTGCGTCAAATAGTCCACGGCGTTGAGGCGCTTGGCATTTGCCCCGTCGGCGTTCGCGATGTCCGATTCGCGCACGAGCGTCGGGTTGCTGACATCGAGCAGGCCGCCACACGCGGCCCCCACGAGGATCAATGCGCCTGCGACAACATACCGCACCGGAGAAAAATCACGACGAAGCATATATGGGCCGTTATGGTGTGATGTCAAAACGAATTCCCCATGACCGAGCCTGTGGAATTCCGAGATTCCCATTGGTTGAGCCAAACCCTACGGCTCCATACCCGGGCTGACTCTCGGGATCCAACCCTTTGTAACGCGTCCACAGCGCGAGATTTCTGACCTGCGCGCTCATGGAGGCGCGCGAAAGGTGCGCTTTTTCGCGCACGGATTGCGGCGCGTCCAGCGAGACGGTCAATTCCTGCCAGCGCGTGAAATCCGATGGAACGATGAAGTCGCCGATATTCCCGGAAACGTACTTCGCTTGAATGTTCAAAGGCGTGCTCTTGAGAAATGGCGCCGCGCACAATCCGTTGTAGATACAGTCGCTCGTCCCGAGACGATCCAATTGGACCCCGCCCGTTTGCCTATCGAACAGCGTCGAGACGCGAACATGCCCTCCCAACAGCGAGAGCTTTGGCTGAAGCGTATATACGTTGGGAGGGGAGAGTACACCAAGGAAATGATCCGGGGCGGACGTCACTTCCTGTGGTTCGATGATCCCGTCGGGACCGCCATGCGCGGTGTCGGCAAAGCTCGCGACGGTAGAGCCAAATGACGCATCGAGCGGATACCCTACGGCGATGCTACCGAACCAGTTCTTGTTCTCTCGTGCGCTCCCCAAACTCAGTAACTTGTTTCGTGTCCGTGAATACGTAGCGTCGATATCGAGACTCGTGCGCGGCGTCGTGAACACGTTTGTGCTCACTGTTCCCTCGAAACCATGCGCCGCCGTATTTCCCACATTCGACCAGGACGGGAGATATCCGTACGGAGCTCCGACGATGCTCAACTGATCCCGAATCCGCCTGTGGTACCACGCAAGTCCTACCTGAATCTTCGAGGTGATGGACATGTCTGCTCCGTACTCAAATTCCCCGGAGTGTTCGGGGCGAATGTCGGGATTTGCCAGTAATTTACGGTCGAACACGTTGATGGGCTGGCCATCAGCGACTGTCTGTCTCGCTTGTATGTATCCGTAGCGCTCGGCAGAGCTCGGATAACGGCTCGCGACGCCATAGGACGACCGCAACCGGAGGTCCTCGAGCTTGAACCGGCGAATCCATTGCAAGAATGGTTCATCAGAGACGATCCATGAGAGTTGCATATTGGGATAGGGACGCGGATGATACGCGTCGCCAAACGATGTCGATCCGTCGACGCGCACCGCTCCGGTGAGATAGAGCCGATCGTTGAACCCGACCATCTGTTCTCCGTATCCACCCAGGCTCACGGTCTCGGCCCACAGTTGCGCCGCACCGAGCGTGGTCGCCGTCGAAATGGAGGAGCTACCGGGAGCAAGCCCACGCCCTTCGACATTCACGCCGTCCAACTTCGTGTATACGTAGTCCGTGCCGAGCGTGGTTCTGAACGTCAACGCCCGATGCGCTGTGGTCGCGGTAACCCGTGCGTTAGCCGTCCGGCCAATGTTGTCGCGCCGATAGTCGTTGACCACGCCCTCGAAATCCGTTCCTTCCGCGCCCCGTCGTTCGATGGCGTGATCATTGGCCTGATTGATGTCGGTCCCGATATTCGCGTGACTATCGAGCCACGTGAATGGCCGAAACGTGCCGGCGAGATTCGTGGTGAAGTGACGCACCTCCTGCTCGGTCGTTTGCAGGAACGCATTCGTTGGCAAACTGTTGCGCAGAAATTGCGACGTATCGGTAACTCCGGTGGGGAGGATTCCCACCGTGGTGGTCCGGTCATACACGCTCTGTACGTTGATTCCCCGTTGCGTCGCCTGGGTATATCCGCCGGTCAGCTCCACTGAGCTGGCCGCGTTCAATTGCGACGTAATGGCCGTTCGCGCGGTAATGGTTCGCTGCGTATTGGGGTTATGAACCGCGTCGCTCAATCCCGTGGTCCCCAATTGTTGCCGAAGAAACCGCTCGGCCGCCGGGGACATCTGCAACGCCCCCGTCTGCAACTCCATGTTGCCACCGAAGAAATAGGTGAATTGTGACACACCGCCTTTCACGCTCGCACCGGAATGCCATTGCGGACGGCTCGTCTTCATGATCCGGTAATCCGGCAACGCACTGAGTGTCGTAACTACTGTAATACTGTCCAATTGGCACACCGCGGGCTCCACCTGGTACATCAACTGGCAATTGCTCCCGGTAATCAACTCATTCGTATTGGGATCGTGCCCCCAAATGCGATATCCCTTCGTCGGAGCCGCATGTTCTTTGGGGATGACGCTCAGATCGGGATATGCGTACACGTTCCATTTGGTCTTCCCCACTTGGCCACGCTTGGTGGTGATGACGATCACCCCGTTCGACGCGTCCGGACCGTAGAGGGTCGACGCACTGGGTCCTTTCGCGACCTCGATGGTCGCGATGTCGTTGGGATTGATGTCGTTGAGCGGACTCCGTGCCTCGATGCCGAATGGGCGCTGGTCTTCATTGAGGGAGCCAAACTCGCTTTCAACGGTGTTGGTGTTCTTGTACCGGACGCCGTCAATGATCACGATCGGCTGCGGGTTCGCAAACAGGGTGCTCTGGCCGCGAATGCGTAACGTCACCTCGCCGCCGACGACGCCGCCGTTTCCCGGCGCGACCTGCAACCCTGGGACGCGCGCGGTAAGCAGTTCCGCCAGGCTGGTAATGGGCGCGTTCTGCACCAATGAATCCGCATTGATCCGCGTCACCACGTGCCCGACCTGCCGGATCCGTTGTTCGCCAGTCGCCGTGACGACAACCTGGTCGAGCATATTTGCCGCGTTGGGGACCAACGCAAAGTCGGCGATTACCGTTTGCGCATCCGCCACGGCCGCCAGTTTCGTTTGCCGGGCGAATCCAACGTATCGCACGGTCAGGTGATGTTCCCCTACCGCGACGTTGGCAAATCGAAATTGGCCGGTTTCGTTGGTACGCATGGTCTTGGGATTATCGTCCAACGAGACGTTTGCCCCACGAATCACCCGCTTGGTTCCCGCATCGATCACAGTTCCCGTAATGATTCCAACGCGATCGGGAATTGAGTCATTGTTCTCCTGAATGCTCAACGCCTTGTTCGCCACCGGCACCACCCGAAGCCGGGTCCCCGCCAGCACGTTCGCGAAGACCGCTTTGAGCGGGACAGAGTCGGCTCGCACCGTGACCGGCGCCGTATACTCCGCGAAGATCTGCCCTTCGTAAAACACCCGAGTTCCGGTCGCCTTTGCCACGGCATCGACCGCCGCGCGAACGGAGAGTGACTTGACATGCACCGTGACGAGCCGGTCTAGCAGCGCCTCGGATTCGCGCGTATCAACCACCGAGCGCGCGTCGCGGGTCGCGATCTTCGTTTGCGCCGTCGCGGTATTGAACGCCAGGGTCAAGCCAACGATCACGGCGCTCGCGCGCCACACTAGTTCCGACATTATCGGCCAACCCCCGTTGAGTTCTGGATGAGAGTCCGTACATCGCGCGGCGTCAGCGCGGACGGTTGCTTGCCCGTGCGCCGGATCAACGTGATGATCGGCGCGTTCCCGTGTGTGCTATCGACGACAATCGCGAGATGCATGACGGACTGCAGCGTCGACAACGCTTCCGCGCAACTCTCGCCGGCGAATGTTCCGGTCACCGTCCGATGCGCTAGAGCCGTATCGGCGAGCCGGAGGTCGATGTCATACCAGCGATTGAGCTGTGAAACGACTTCACTGAGCGGCGCGTCGCGGAACGCGAGCGTGCCATGCGTCCAGCTCAGCTCGGTATCCATGTCCGCCGCGCCGACCACGATCGCCGTCGAGTCAGTCATCGTCCCGAGGTTCCCCGCGACCAGCGGTATAGGAGCGTGCGACGGACGGGCGACGACGACTTTTCCGTCACGACAGCGACACGCACCGCCGCTTCGTGCGCGTACCGGCGCACGGAAAACATGGTTCCCGCGACGCGCGTTTCCGTGCGTCCCGCTTGCACGACGAACGGCGTTCCCGCGGCGTGCACCACGTCGAAATATGCTTCGCCGGTGAGCGTCAGACGCCGAACATCGGCGCCAAAGTTCGCGGCGATCGTGAGCGTCGTGTTCGGCGCGAGCGTCACGTGCGTTCCATCGGAGAGCAGAACCGTCTTTCGCTGGCTCGCGGCCGTCACGTACGTTTGCGCCGCGACCGGCGTGTGCCGGTCGAACGTCGACGATCGCGCGAGAACCGCGATCCCCGCCACAGCGGCCGTCGCGACGGCGATGGCGGCAATGTTTCGCGGGATCCATTTCGCGCGATGTTGTCGTGGCGCGGACTTTCTCGGCCGCGTTATCCCAACGTCCCCGGCGCTCAAACGCCCTCGCGTCGTGGTCCAGGCCAGGTCGACGTCGATCATCGTCTCGGCGACACCATCGGCGAACTGGCGCCGAGCCATCCGCAACCGCTCGATCGTTCGGGCGCGGTCTGGATGCGCGCCAATCCACGCAACGACGTGCGCGCGCTCCGCCGCCGTACATTCGTCCGAGACGAAGCGGCCAAGCAAGGCGTCGTCGAGCGGCGACTCTTCAGCACTCTTCCGTGTCATACTCCGTAGACGCCGGTCACCCCACGGTCTACGTCAAACTCGATTTTGGCGATCGAAGGCGGTGCCTATCCCGTCTTAGCCAATCGCTCCGTCCAACAGGATACGGAGTGCCTTTACCGCTCGCGCCACTTGCGTCTCCACAGTGCGGACCGGTTGACCGGTAATTTCCCCGATCTCGGCGTGCGTGTACCCGCCTCCCCACTTGAGCGCCAAAATCTCCCGGTGCCGCGTGGGAAGCTGCGCCACCGCGCGTCGAACATGGCGAATCAGGTCATGCCGCTCGGCTCCCCGATCGGTCGCGTCGAATGCTGACGGAACCGCCCCGGCGGGCGAGTCGTCCTGCATCGCATCCCAGCGATGCTCACGCTGGTCGTGCCGCATCGCGTCGATGGCGCCGTTTCGCGCCGCACGAATGAGGTACGCTTCTACGGTTGTTTGGACCGTCCATTCCGCGCGTCGCTCCCAGAGCCGGGTGAACATGGCTTGCGCCACGTCTTCCGCCACCGTCCGGTCGCGAACGAGCGCGGTCACGTAGCGAACGACGCGCGTATAAAACAGTCTGAACAACCGTTCGAACGCCCGTTCGTCCCCTTGGCGAACGTGCTCGACGAGCGCACGAAAATACGCCGCGTCGTATTGCGCCGCCTCCGGTGCACGCCCGTCGCGGCCAACGCGGCTATCCAAGCCATCGTCGCCGAACCCCTCCGCGGCACAGTAGAGATACGCGAGCGTCATGCGCCACAAAATGGTACGCGGCGCAACACCGCGCTACGGTCAATTATGACGTAGCCTTCAAATCCGGACTATTGATGCACGTCGAAGTCGACATCCAACGGACGATACTGGCAATGCTCGCCGCAGCCAAGATGATACCGGTTCCGCGCGAACCACTTATAGAAACGCTCGGCTAGCGGCCGCGCGAATGGAATGGAAAATATCCATCCAATGAGACGCCCTTTGGGCAAGACGTTGATGATCGTCTCGAGCGCGGCCGCCCCTTGCCACGTCCGGCCATCGCTCGCGCGAATCACCTGTACCGATTCGGCGTACGCGCGCAACGGAATCCAGGGGAATCGCGCATGCACGCCGGGCGCTTGCGACGGGGTGATCTCGAGAATCCCATCGCGATCCCACGTCGCCAGCACATTGACGAGCTTGCCACAGATGGTACACGCCCCATCGTAAACGACTGTGTACGGACGCCCCGCGGCGCCTACCACACGCGCCGATGCCGCCGGATCCTGGCCCGCAACCGTGAAACGCACCACGGGAACGGTGTGCACTACATCCCTCGCCGAACGACCGCGTCGATTTGCGGGTGATGCGTGAGCGTCTGATGCACGGCGCAGAGCTCACCCGCCCGTTTGGCCGACGCCATCCGTTCTTCCGGTAACGACGGCCAGATCAACGTGACCGCGAAATCGCTCGCGCGATGCGGGCGCTCCGAAAATGTCAACTTGACTTCGACCGACAAGTCGTCGGACGGGACGCCGGCGTTCGTCGCCCACGAGCGGACCGTATCGTACGTGCACTGCGCCAACGCGCTCGCCAACATGTGAAACGCGGTATACGGCGTATCCGCGCTCGGCGCCTCGATGGTGAGCGGGCCCGGCGTCGCGTCGTAGCGTACGGTGTCGTCGGCGACGAGGGTGATTCGCATGAAACGGGCCTAGCGCCGGGCCGCGGGTTGTTGCTGCGTCAAACAGTGCAGCGTCCCAAAACCCCATACCAAATCGACTGAGTGAAGTCCGACGACTTTGTGCGCCGGAAACAGATCGGACAACGTATTCAACGCGATCCGGTCATTTGGATCATTGAACGTCGGAACCACGACCACACCGTTCGCGATGTAAAAATTCGCGTAGCTCGCGGGAAGGCGTTGCCCGTCCATCATCACGGGACGCGGATACGGCAGCGGCACGACGTTCAACGGTTGCGCGGTTCCCGCCAGCTGCAACCGTTTCAAATTATCCACCGACGACGCATAGTTCGCGTCGCTCGGATCGGCCTCATACGCCAACACGACGGTGTCGAAATTCACAAAGCGCGCAATGTCGTCCACATGTCCGTGCGTGTCGTCACCCACGCATCCATTACCGAGCCAGATCGTGTTCGGGCACCCCAGATAGAACTCGAACGCACGCTCGTAGTCTTCGCGCGTCATCCCCGGATTGCGAATTTGGCTGTCGCTCAACAACCACTCTTCGGTCACGAGAATTCGCCCCTCACCGTTGACGTCGATCCCACCCCCTTCGAGCACGAACGGCCGGGACGGATCGTCGAGCCGCATCGGACGGTGCAGCGGCAATCCGGTAAAGGTGTTCACCGCGTCGGGGACGCGCGCATCGTGCGCGTAATTGTCGTACTTGGCCCACGCGTTGAACGCCCATCCCATGAGCTCCACATCACCATTGGTGTTCCACACCCCCGTCGGCCCCGAATCGCGCAACCAGACGCGATCGGTCGGAACGAGCCGCAGATGCACGTGCGCCATTTTCACATCGTGCGCGCGCAGACATTCGGCCGCGGCATCGCGCAACGCTTCGTCCTGGCACAATATCTCGACGCGCTCGAATTCCGCGATCGCGCGAACGATCTCCGCGTACACCCATTGCACGGGGGCCAGCTTCCCCGGCCAATCGGGTTCATGATGCGGCCAGGCAATCCATGTGGCGTCGTGACGCTCCCATTCCGCCGGCATGCGCCATCGCGGAATGGCCGCGCTGTTCGGCGTCATGCGCCGAGGTAACGGTTGAGAATCGGTGCGTACGCGTCGATGCGGCGATCGCGCAGAAATGGCCAGTTCCGGCGTGTCTCTTCGATGAGATTCGGATCACACGTCGCGACGAGCACTTCAGGACTCGTCCCCGCATCCGCCAAAATACGTCCGAACGGATCGGCGATGAACGAGTGCCCGAAGAACTCGATTCCATCAGTTCCCGGCTCGTCTTCATGTCCCACACGATTGGGCGACGCGGTAAAGACGCCGTTCGCGATGGCGTGCGCGCGTTGCGTCGTCCGCCACGCGTCGACTTGCGCGTCGCCGAACGTTGCCTTTTCGGCCGGATGCCAACCGATGGCGGTAGGAAAGAAAATGATTTCCGCGCCGAGCAGCGCCGTGATGCGCGCGGCTTCAGGATACCATTGGTCCCAACAAATCAGCACACCGATCGTCGCGTAGCGCGTCTTCCAGACCCGAAACCCGTTCGCCCCCGGATGATCGCCCGTGTGCGATTTGTGCGAATCGCCCGGCGTGAAATAATATTTTTCGTTGAAGAGCGGATCGTCGGGAATGTGCATCTTGTGATACACGCCGAGCAACGCGCCGTCCGCGTCGATGACCGCCGCGGAATTGCGATAGATCCCCGCCGCTTGCCGCTCGAAAATCGGCACGACGATCACGACTTCCAACTCTTTGGCCAACGCCTGCATTCGGTCGGTCACCGGCCCCGGAATCGGCTCGGCGAGGTCGAACCGTTCGCAACTTTGCTTTTTGCAGAAGTAGTGCGAATTGAACATCTCCTGCAGGCAGATGATTTGCGCGCCGCGTTTCGCGGCATCGCGAACCTTCGCGACGGCGCGCTCGACGGTTTCGGCGGGCGTCGCCGACACGGCATCTTGAATGATGCCGACGGTGAATGGAGTCTTGGCCATGGCAGGAAAGATAATGACTCGTCAGCTGCGCTCGCGCCCGGCCGGCTCGTCGAATACGCTCTCGCGTTTTCGGGTGAGCACGAGCTCTCGCAGCCACGTTTCGACGTGCTCCGCCTGAGCGTCGTCCAGTGTCACGATTTCATGATGCACGCCGTCGGCGCACTCACCGCCGCTCTCCTCCACCATGCGCCGGACGATACTCTTCCACGTCCCGAGTTGAATGTGCTGTCCGATGGTCCGCATGATGAGCCAGTCCGCGACGTCGGCGGCACGGTCGAACACCTGAACCTCGAAGCGTAGCCCCACCCCGCGCTCCTCGGCGAGAAAGCGAACGGCTCCCGCGAGCGGATGCCCTTCTAACGTGACGAGCGTCACGGTGCGGTCGGTCAGCTCCTCGACACGGACCTGGACGTTGCCGCGTACCGGGAGCGTCATGGTCATCGTCTCGCCTTGATGAAGCGTCGTCGGTGTCCCGGGTTCGCTCCCGACATCCATGGACCAGGGCGTCACCGCCGAAAAACGGTCCCGGAATCGGGCAAACAACTCTGTGGCGTCACAGCGGGCTCCCGTAATGTCGGCCCACACCCGTTTGCGGCGAAGCCCACCTACGCCGGCGGTGGGCAACTGCTCGGGGAGCGAATCAGCGAGCTTGCTCAACCCCTGGTCGAGCGGCGTCGGCTCGACGCCAAGGACTGTCGTCAGAGCGTTCTCGTTCGGCTCGTGGATCACGTTCCCTTCTTCGAGCATCGTGATCTGCCCTCGATCGATCTGGATGTCGACCCCGGCCAAGTTCGCGAGCTTGGCTCCCATCACCGCCATCCCCCCCGTGACCGGAATGGTGAATGGCGTCCGTCCGGTGATGTCCCGCACCCGGCGGATGAGGTCGTTCATCGACGTCTGGTCGGGGCCAGCCACGTCCAACACCGCCTTGTCGAGATCGGCCCGCTCCACACACGACGCGAGCGCGCACGCCGCATCGCCAACCCAGATCGGCTGAAAGAGATCGTCCCCGCCGTCGATCGCCGGGACCACCGGGAGCATCCGGATCATCTTGATCAGGAGCGAAATGACCTCGTCGCCCGGCCCGTACACGTTGGCGAGCCGCACGACGGTCGTATTGGCGGCCGATGCGAGCGCGAGCCGCTCCCCTTCCTTTTTAGAGCGATGATACGGCGATTCGCCCCGCTCGGCGCCGAGCGACGACACGTAGACGAAGCGCGGCACCTGGCACCGTTCCGACTCGGCGATCACATTTGTGGTGCCGTCGACGTTCACGCGCTGGAAGGTGGCATCCCCCGACTCGGTAACCACCGCCGCGAGGTGAATGACGGCGGCGCACCCGTCGGCTCCCCCCCGTAGCGACGCCGGATCGGTCACCGTCCCTTCATGGACCTCGATTCCGCTTGGCCATTGACGCGCCTCTTCGGCGGCGTGCCTCGAAAAGAGGCGGACTACGTGCCCACGCCGCAGCAATTCCGTGACGGTCGCGGTTCCTACGACCCCCGTTCCGCCAGTGACCAAGATCCTCATATGAGGCCTAACTCGCATGAGCGGTGCCAGACGAAAGACCGTCACTTATTGCACGAATGTTCGCCAGTTGGCCGTTACATAAAAAGCCGGATATCGTCTTTGGGATGCATTCAATCACCCGGCGACCGACCTCGGAGGTTTAGTTGCGCCGTTCGCTGTTTGTGGTTGCGGCCTTGGCCGCGCTCGGCTGTAATAGCCGTCCTCAGGAATACGTCATTGGCGCCGCGGGTCCGCAAGCGCTCCCTTACGGAGTGGCGAACCAGCACGGCGTCGACCTCGCCGTCGATGAGATCAACCGGGCCGGCGGAATCGATGGAGTCCCCCTCCGTGTGATCACGCGTGACGACCAGGCCAGCGGCGCCGAAGCCGCCCGCGTGGCCGCCTCGTTCGTCGACGACCCGCACGTTCTGGGCGTGGTGGGCCACGTCAACTCGGCCGCCATGGTCTCCGCCGCTCGCGTTTATGGGAGTGGCAAGCTGGTCGCGATCGCTACATCGGCGTCCTCACCCGATTTGACCGGCATCTCACCGTGGGTCTTTCGCATGATCACGAGCGATTCCACGAACGGGACCGTCCTCGCCAACTTCGCGAGCGCGTTGAAAAAGAAGCTCGGCCGCCCCATTCGCGCGGGGCTGATCTATCAAAACGACGCATACGGCCGAGGATTGGCCTCGGCGTTCGAACGCAGCTTCGCGGGATCGGTGTTGAACTCCGATCCCGTCAGCAGCACGACCGACATGGAGCCGTACGTCGCGTACTTCAAGAAGCAGAAGATGGATTTGATCTTCATCGCGAGCGACGAGACCGCGGGGCACCCGTTCCTCACGGAAGCGCGCCGGCAAAAGCTGGGGGGAATTTTTCTGGCGGGCGACGGCTGGCAGCCGATCACCGAAGATACCGCCTCTGAAGGCGTGTACATCGGCGTCCCGTTCACGGCCCAGTCGAGTGACACCGCGACGCAACGCTTCGTAAAGGCGTATCGCGCCAAGTACGGACAAGTGCCGAACGCGTTGTCGGCGTTGGCGTACGACGCGACGAAAATTCTCGCGCGCGCCATTGGCGAGGCACATGGCGATCGCGACAAGGTGCGGCAGTATCTGAGCGCATTACGCGACACGAGTGCCTATCACGGCGTCGCGGGACGCACGTGGTTCACCGACATGAACGACCCGGCTGGGGAGCACTTCATTGTCACGCGCGTCGAGCATGGCATGATGGTCCCCGCTCAAGCGCCGGAGCCTCGCGCATGACGATGCGATCACTGCTCCGCCTTTCCAGCATTCGCGCCACGCTCTTTGTGGGCTTTGGCGCGTTGGTCCTCTGCATGATCGCCGCCGGCGCCATTGGATGGGGCGCGGTTCGCGCCGGATCCAACGATGTGTCGGCCGAGTTGGCGAGCGTGCTCGCGACGTCGCGGCAGACGTCGGATTACGCGAACATCATTTCGCGTGAGATTCAGGCGGCGACGACCTATCTCGCGACGCACGACGAAGCGTCGCAAACCGAGTTTCGAACGTTAGGACGCGAAGCGCATACCCTGCAGCGCCGGTTCAACACGTTGCACCGGACGACCGCGGAAGTCGCGGGGATCGCCGCGGTCGACAAACGGCTGGCCGATTTCGAGAATGAATACGCGCTTGCCCATCGCCTCAGCGATCTCGGACGCAACCAAGCGGCGCAGGCACAAGCGGCGCAAGCACGGCGGCAAGTGAACGGACTGTTGAACGATCTCAGTCATTTCGACCAGGCCAAAACCACCGAAGTCTCGAACGTCGTGGGCCGGTTGCATTCGCAAGCCATGTGGCGATCGACGCTCGTGCTTGGCGCGGCGAGCGTGGCCGTGTTGCTCGCGCTCATCATCGCGATACGCACGGTGCGCGCGATCGATCGCCCGCTCAACATGTTGACGACGCACGCCAGCCGGTTCAGCGAAGGCGATCTTGGGGTTCGCACCGAGCCCGAAGGGTTGGCGGGCGAGTTCGCCACGTTGGCGGTCGCAATGAATCATGCGGGTGAATCGCTCGCGCGCGTCATCGAAGTCGCGGCGCATACCGCGAATGGAGTCACCAGCTCCGCCGGCGATCTTGCCACGGCGTCGAAGGAGATCTCCGAAACCGCGAACCAGGTCTCGCAGGCCGTTACCCAAGTCTCGGTCGGCGCTGAGGCGCAGGTACGGCAAATCCAGCACGTGACGCAATCGCTCGACACCATCCGCGATAGCGCCGACGGCGTGGCCGCGGGAGCGGAAGAAGTTCAGGCACTGGCGGGATTGATCGAATCGCAGGCCAAGAGCAAGCGCAGTGAGTTGGAACGCTCCATCGCCATCCTGTACGACGTGCGCAGCAGCGTTCGTCTTGCCGCCGATGAGGTGCAGGCGCTCAACGCCACGGTCGGCAACATCAACAAGTTCGTCGTCACCGTCGGACGGATCGCCGATCAAACCAATTTGCTCTCGCTCAACGCCGCGATCGAAGCGGCGCGCGCGGGTGCGGCGGGACGCGGCTTTGGCGTAGTCGCGGACGAAATCCGAAAGCTCGCCGATCAAGCGCGCGCCGCGGCCGACGACGTCGTCGACCTGACCGCGTCGGTCACCGCACGCGTCGCGTCGACGTCGACCACCATGGAGCGCGGCGTCAATCAGGTCGGTGAGATCGAGCGCGTCTCGCACGATCTCGATGAAACGCTCGAACAGATCCTGGCCTCGGCCGCCCGTACGCGCGGCGCGGCCGAGGGGGTCGCGCAAACGGCCGAGGCGAACGTGAGGGCGGTACAGGATGCGACCGAGAGCCTGTCAGGGGTCGCACGGACCGCCGAAGGGCATGCGGCGACCGCCATGCAGGTCAGCGCGTCGACCGAGGAGCAGAGCGCCGCCTGCGAGCAGATGAGCGCCGCGTCGGAACAGCTCCTCAGCGGAAGCACCCGGCTCCGCCAGCTGGTCGGAGAGCTTCGAACGGCGTAGGGGACGGCTGGGGGCCATAGTATCTTTCACGCTATGGCCGCCACACTTCGGAACGCCGTGGTCCTCTTGAGCGGAGGACTCGATTCGACCACCGTCCTCGCGCAAGCGACGCACGAGGGGTACGCGATCAACGCGCTGACGTTCCAGTACGGGCAACGGCACACGCACGAGATCGATGCGGCGCGCGCGATCGCCGCGCGGTACGGCGTCGTTCGTCACGAGATGATCCAGATCGACCTGCGCGCCTTTGGCGGCTCGGCGCTCACCGCGGACATCGACGTTCCCAAAGATCGCCCCGCCGACGCGAGCGATATTCCAGTCACGTACGTGCCGGCGCGGAACACCATCTTCCTGTCGTTCGCGCTCGCCTTTGCCGAAGTGACCGGATCGCGCGACATCTTCATTGGCGTGAACGCGCGCGATTATAGCGGATACCCCGATTGCCGTCCCGAGTATATCGCCGCGTTCGAGCACATGGCGAATTTGGCGACGCGCGCGGGAGTCGAGGGGACCGCGCCAGTTCGCATTCGCACACCGCTCATCGCGCTCACCAAACGCGAGATCGTCGCGCTCGGCACCTCGCTCGGCGTGGACTACGGCATGACGACGAGTTGTTATGATCCGGGCCCGGACGGCGCCGCGTGCGGTCACTGCGACGCCTGCCAGCTACGTTTGAAAGGATTCGCCGAAGCGGGCCAGCAAGATCCGGCGCGTTACGCGACGCGCTCGTGAGCGCGGCATGACGTATACCGTCAAAGAGATTTTCTATACGCTGCAAGGTGAAGGGGCGCAGGCGGGCCGGGCGGCGGTCTTTTGTCGTTTTTCGGGATGTAACTTGTGGACCGGGCGCGAGGCGGACCGCGCCGCCGCCGTCTGCACCTTTTGCGATACCGACTTCGTTGGCGTCGGCCCCGACGGCGGAAAATTTCAAAACGCCGACGATTTGGCCAACGCCGTAGACGCCGCCTGGCACGGTGCGGCCGATAGCCGAGCGCGTAAATACGTCGTCTGCACCGGCGGTGAGCCGCTCCTGCAGCTCGACGCGGCCGCGGTGGATGCCTTACACGCGCGAGGGTTCGAAGTCGCCGTGGAAACGAACGGGACGCAACCCGCGGTCTCATCGCTCGATTGGATTTGCGTCAGCCCCAAAGCCACGGCGCCGCTCGTGCTCACCGCCGGTGACGAGCTCAAGCTGGTCTTTCCACAAGACGATGCCCCGCCCGAACGGTTCGCGGCGCTCGACTTCACGCACTTCTTTTTGCAACCGATGGACGGCCCCGCGCTGCACGAAAATACGCGCCACGCCATTGCCTATTGTCTGGCTCACCCGCGGTGGAGGCTCTCGGTGCAATCACACAAAATCGTTGGCATTCGATAACGGCCAGGGCACCGAGCGGAACGTGGCCATCGAGGCTCCCGCTGGGGAGCGTCCACGACCGTCGCCTCAGCGGAGCGGACGTTCACCGCGACGGTGGTTACGGTGGCGGGGCAGTTTGACGTAAGTTGAGGGACCACGTTAGCCAAGACCCGGAGGGGGTTTGGACCAGCCGCACCACGACGCCACGTTGACCGCGCTCCGTACGAGTGAGGCCCGCTTTCGAGCGGTCTTCAATCACGCCGCCGTCGGAATCGTGCTCATCAATCTCGACGGCACTGTGTTCGACGCCAATGGCGCCTTCACCGACTTTCTCGGCTACGACGCGTCGGATCTCCGGGGGCATCCGTTTCATCACTTCGCCCCGTCCGAGGACGCGAAGAATTACGAGCAACAATTCGCGGATCTCGCGAACAAGGTGGTCGACGAATGTGTGGCGGAACATCGGTACGTGCGGCGCGATGGCCAAATCGTATGGGCCAGCGTTTCCATGTCCCGTGCCGAGGAAGACGGCGACAGCACGGCGGGGATCATCGCGGTGGTGCAAGACATCACGACGCGAAAGTCGCTCGAAGCGCGGCTGACCCATCAGGCGTTTCACGATTCGCTCACCAACTTGGCCAACCGGTCGCTCTTCCGGCAACGCGTGGAGCAGGCCATTGCACGAGCCCCGCGCCGCGATCGCGTGGTGGTCATGTTCCTCGATCTCGACAACTTCAAGTCGGTCAACGACGGACTCGGTCATTCCCGCGGTGACGAGCTGCTCGTCGTCGTTTCGCATCGTCTCCTCAACGCAACGCGCGGCTCCGACACCGTGGCACGACTGGGCGGCGACGAGTTCGGCATCCTCCTGTCCAACGTTCGCGACCAGGGGGAAATCCGGATCGTCGCCGACCGCATCATCACGGCGTTGCGCGAGCCGATCGTGTTGCAGAACGACGCGACCACTGTCGGTGTGAGCATCGGCATTGCCTGGCCGCATACCGACGAAGACGGCGCCAACGAGTTGCTTCGCAACGCGGACGTCGCGATGTATACCGCGAAATCCAAAGGGAAAGGGAACTACGAATTTTTCGAGCCCGAAATGTACAACGCGGTCATGGACCGCATGGAGCTCGAATCCGACTTGCGGCGCGCGGTGGTCGAGGGTGAGTTCACGCTGTACTACCAACCACTCGTGCAGCTCAACAACGGCGCCTCGGTCGGCGTCGAGTCGCTCTTGCGCTGGGAACATCCGCGCCGCGGACTGGTGTCGCCGGTCGAGTTCATCACGGTCGCCGAAGAGACTGGCCTCATCGTGCCGCTCGGCCGCTGGGTGCTCCGGGAAGCGTGCCGGCAGGTCCAAGCCTGGACCAACGAAACGCCGGCGCTCGGGATGCTCAGCGTCGCCGTCAACGTGTCGGGGCGCCAGCTACAAGATCCGCTCTTCGTCGAAGACGTACAGCGCGCCTTGGACGATTCAGGATTGGCGCCGAACCGGTTGGTGCTCGAGATCACCGAGACGGTCATCATGCATCGCACCGACTCGGTGGTGCACCGGCTGCGACAGCTCAAAGACATCGGCGTGCGCGTCGCCATCGACGACTTTGGCACCGGCTATTCCTCGCTGAGCTATCTGCAGCAATTCCCCATCGACATCCTCAAAATCGACAAGGCATTCGTCGACGGACTGGGCGACGACAATGCCGGATCGGCGCTCGCGCGGACGATCATCGGCCTCAGCGGCACGCTCGGGCTCGATACGATCGCGGAGGGGATCGAGCACAGCGAGCAACAGTCGATTCTCAATGAGTTGGGATGCGAGCTTGGCCAAGGATTTTTCTTCGCGCGCCCCTTGTCGGCGCGGGACACCGAGGCGGCGCTCATTCAGACGCTGGGTGTGCGGAAAGCGGGGTAATACGACGGCGAAAGCGCCCGGGTGAGGTGTTAACTTTCCGGGGTCATGCTTTCCATTCACGTCGCGAAAGGGATCAAGCTTGCCGTCGCGCTCCTCGCGCCGGTCGTCCTGATCCTGCTCTTCCATCGTTTGGCACTCTCATCGCGCTGGCGAGGGAATTCGTAGCGTGTACGCGGGACACCTCGGCTTCGCGCTCGGCGGCTACTCGTTTCGGCGCACCATTCCTCTCTGGTTGTTGCTCATTGCCGCGCAGCTCCCAGACTGGCTCGACGCGGGGATGTGCATCGCCGATCGCGATCGTGGACCGTATGGATTGTACACCCATGGGCTCTACGTCATCGCGGGAGTCGCGTTCGCGCTGGCGCTCGGCTACATCCTCGTCCGGCGCGATGTGATTGGCGCCGGGATTTTGAGCGTGATGGTCGTGTCGCACTACGCGGTGGACTACCTCACGGGGCAAAAGCCAACGTGGCCCGGCGGTCCCATCATCGGGAGGCAGCTATACGGCCGCCCCATGATCGACCTCGCGCTGGAGGCGGCGACGATTTTCGTGGGATGGCTGCTATATAGGCGAACGTTGCCACGCGACGTTCGCGATAATGGTATGGTATACGCCATACTCTTTTCGTTACTCGCCCTGCAGATCATCGCCGGGCTCGCCTTCTTTCTCAACCTTGGAGGACAGATGAAATGCTGATGTGGATTCCCGTCATTTCACCCATCGAAGTCACGCTGTCGGCGATCCCGCCGCGTCCGTCCGCCCACGATGATACGATCGAAGACGCCGAGTACACCGTGCACGAGGAGCCACGCCGGATCGAGACACGGTCGGCCGCCGATATCAACCGGGAACGAAGCCCGGAAGACTGGAGCGCGAGACTCTCCGCCATTCGGAAACAGCTCAAAGGCGACAGCGGAGAGAATCCCGAAGGTTAACTCGGGAAGTAGCGCCCAATCCATTCACGGGCGGCGCGGACGTCGCCCATGGTCAGCTCGTGACCGGCGGCTTCGAGGTGCACCGTTACGTCCGAGCCAATGTCACGTAACAAATGCACCAACTGGTCGGCGTTCGCCTCGGGAATGATGGGATCGTGCATCCCCGTGGCGACAAAGACCGGTTTGGGCGGCGCGAGCGGGAGCGTCTCGGGAACGAATGGGACCATCGGGCGAAACAATACCGCGCCGGCGAGCACGTCCGGATGTTTGAGCAGCAAGCTCGCGGCGATGTTGGCGCCGTTGGAAAAGCCCACCGCCACGACGCGCGCCGGATCGAGCTGGTATGCGTTGGCCGCGTCGGCGATGAAACGCGCGAGCTCGTCGGTCCGTGCCATGAGATCGTCGTGATCGAAGACCCCCTCGGCAAGCCGGCGAAAGAAGCGCGGCATCCCATTCTCGCGCACGTTCCCCGTTGGGCTGAGGAGCGTCGACCCCGGACGCAATGTATCACCCAGTTGCAACAAGGAATCACCATCGCCACCGGTGCCGTGCAACAGGAGCAACGTCAGCGCGCGCGCCGCGCCGGTACCGCGAATGTAGCGGTGATCGAAACCGAGTTCAACGGGCGAGTTCATTGACCGAAATATAAAGAGAGAGGCCCCAATCGGAGCCCCTCTCTGTGTGTCACGTGCCAGGCGAACGCGCGACTACTTGGCCGGCGGCGCCGTCCATGTGTTGTTGTTCCGGTCGACGTCAATGAGCCGGTGCTCGGGATCGAGCTCGATCCGCTTCACTTGTTTACCAGGGAAATCATACTGGCGCACGTAGAAGTGCGTATCGGTGCTCCATACTTCCGCGGGATAAGTAAAGTCCTGCGTCGTCCCGTCTTCGAAGGTGAAGCGTACGCGAATCGGCATCACGCCGCGCGCCTTGTTGGCATATCGTATCGCGACTTGCGACCCTTTCACCACCACGGTGTCGATGGTCTGGTCGAAGTGCGGACTCTCGAGGAACCACTCACGCCACCACCAGTCGAGACGGCGCCCACCTACGTTTTCCATGGTCCGATAGAAGTCGGCCGGCGTGGGATGCTTGAACGCCCACCGCTTGATGTACGTGCGGAACGCGTCGTCGAAGGCGTCCGGGCCGATGATCTCCTGACGCATGAACTGCAACCCGACCGACGTCTTGGTATACGCCGTGAATCCGAGCTTTTGCGGCGGAATCCGATCAGCCGTGGTCGTGATCGGCAAGTCGACGTTGTACTGCTGCGTTTGCTCGATCTGGCTCCGTTCGTTCGCGGCGCGCTGCATTTGATCGCCGTTTTCCGGGAAGCGGAGCGCTTCGGAGAACGTGTTGACGAATGTGTTGAACCCTTCGTCCTGCCAGAACTCCGCGCGCTCGTTGCTACCGACGATCATCGGGAACCAGTTGTGCCCGATTTCGTGGGTGATGACGTTGTACAGCTGGTACTTGTCCGGATTGCGGTCTTCCATCGCCAACATGGGATACTCCATGCCGCTCACCGGCCCTTCGACGACCGAGATCTGCGGATACGGATACTGGAACCACCGCTCCGAATATTCCTTGATCGACATCCGCGCCATGTCGGCCGCTTCGCCACTCCCCCACGTCCCGACCGCGCTGGGACGGAAATACGCGTGCGCCAGAATTCCATGCCACGACGACGACTCCCACTGGAAGTCCGGCGCCGCTCCCCACGCCACGTCACGCACGTTCTTGGCGCTGAACTTCCACGTCAACGTCCCGCTCTTTTTGGGACGCGCCGCTCCGCTCGTGAGCTCGTCGGCGCTGATGATGACGACAGGCTTTTCAGACTTGGCCGCCTTGGCCAACCGTGAGACCTGCTCGGCGGTCAGCACTTCGCGCGCATTGTTGAGCGTCCCGGTCGCCGCGACGATGTAGCCCGCGGGGACAGTGACGGAAAGATTGAAGTCGCCGTACTCGAGATAGAACTCGCCTTGTCCCAAATACGGCTCCAGGTTCCAGCCGCGCACGTCGTCGTACACGTTCACGCGCGGATACCATTGCGCGATTTCGTACAGCGATCCGTCGCGTCCCATCCGGTCGGCGCCATGCTCGGGGATGGCGAAGTGCCACGCCACGTCGAACGTCGCCGTTTGTCCTGGCGCGAGCGGGTGGGCCAGATCGACCTTGGTCACCGTCTCGTTGTCGCGCAGCTTGAGCGTGACCTGCTTGCCGCCGACCACTTGATTGAAGTGGTCGAACACGTCGCCACCCTTGAAATTGCGCGCGCCAAAGCGGCTCCCCTGCGCAAAGACCATGGAGTTCAACGAGTTTGGACGAAACGCGTTTTGCTCGGTTTGGAGCCAGATGAACGTCAGCGTGTCCGGCGAGTTGTTGGTATACCGCAGCGTCATCGTCCCCGTCAACGTCTTGGCCGTCGTATCGAGGGTGGCGTGCAAATCATAGCTCGCCTTGTTCTGCCAATACTTTGGCCCAGGGGCGCCGCTCGCGGACCGGTACACGTTCGGCGACGGGAAAAAGGTCAGCGGGGCAAACAATGAGGTATCACCCGCACCGCGACGGACGTCGGCGGTCTGCTCTGGGAGCTGCGGCATCTGTGCGCCAACAGGCTCCAGGGCAACAGCCGCGGCGATGGCAGTCGTGCAGACCGCGGCAATGAGCTTCAAGGACATGAGGTAGATGAGAGAACGTGGCAAAAAGGCACGAAACCGAGCTGGTCGTGCCGTTGAGTCGACAATCGTACGAGATGTACGTACAGGATACGCTCTATAAGATGCTCGTGTTGGTCTGAAAGGTTTCCTTGGCGTACCTTACCAAAATGTACCGCCTCCTTCGCGCCACGGCAGCCGCGCTCATTCTGGCCGTCACGCTTACCGCCGGCGCCCACCGCATCGGGCCGGTTCCCCCACTCGGCCCCCTCCTCGACCCGGTCAACGGCGCCTGGGGATCCGCCTCCCAAGCCGCTCCCCCCGCCAACACCACCCTGGCGATCCCGGGACTTTCAGCCCCCGTCGAGGTGCGGTACGATATACGGGGGGTCCCCCATATCTTTGCCGCCACAGAAACTGATGTTTATACCGCCCTTGGCTATGTCGTCGCGCGCGATCGCCTCTTCCAGCTCGAATTGCAGAGCCGAGCGGCCAGCGGGCGCCTGACCGAGATCGCCGGGAGTAGAGCGTTGAAGTTCGACGAAGAGCAGCGGCGGCTCGGCCTCCCCCGCGCGGCGGAGCGCAAGCTCGCCGCGGTCGATACGAGCTCACCCACATGGCATGCGGTTCGGGCGTACGCGAACGGCGTCAACGCGTACATCGACGGTCTGGCGCCACGCGATTGGCCCATGGAATACCGCCTCCTCGGAACACGCCCGGAGCGGTGGACACCGATCAACTCGATTCATTTGCTCAACCGGATGGGGTGGACGCTCGCGTACGCGACCCCCGAGCTCACCCGGCTCGGCGCCCAGGCGCTCGTGGGCGCCCAGGCGGCGGCCTCGATATTCCCCGCCAACTCGCCCATCCAGGAACCGATCCAACCCACCGGCGCATCATCGCCGCGCTTCGATCTCACGCCCATTGCGCCCCCCGGCGCTCCGGATGCGTCCGCCAACGACGTCGCGAACGTCGTCGCGCAAAACACGCCACCGCATCGCCAGAACGACGACGCGGAACACGAACAGCTGGAAGCGAGCAACAATTGGGCGGTCGCTCCGCAACGGACGCGCGACGGCCACGCCCTACTCGCGGGCGATCCACATCTCAACCTTACGCTTCCGAGCATCTGGTACGAGGCACATCTCGTCGTTCCCGGAACGCTCGACGTCTATGGCGTCACGATTCCCGGCGCGCCGGTGATCGTCATTGGATTCAACCGCGACGTCGCCTGGACGTTCACCAACACCAGCGCTGACGTGCTCGACTTCTACCGCGAATCCGTCGACAATACCGCCGCCCCCACCAAGTACCGCGTCGACGGCGTGTGGCATCCAATCGAGCGTCGCGTAGAACGCTACCTCGGCACCGGCGGCGAGCTGATCGCCGCGGATACTGTTTACTACACGCACCGCGGTCCACTCATGCATCGCGGCAACAACTGGCTGTCGATGCGCTGGACCGTGCTCGAGCCGTCCGACGAGCTCCGCGCCTTTCTCACCGGAGCACACGCCACCACCGCGGCGCAATTCCAGCAGGCCATGGGCGAATTTTATTTCGCCCCCGCGCAGAACATGCTCGCCGCCGATCGCGGCGGACACATCATGATTCGCTCGACCGGGCACTTCCCCATTCGCCCGCACGGCGACGGACTCGGCATCGCCGACGGCGGCTCGAGCGCCAATGATTGGCGGGGATTCTGGCCCGTGAACGCGTATCCGCAATCCGCCGATCCGGGTCAAGGCTTTCTCGCTTCGGCCAACCAACAGCCGATCGATCCGTCCCAAACACCACGCTACATTGGCGCCGACGAAAGCTTTGCGCCATGGCGTGCCATGCGCATCAATACCCTGTTGCGGAGCGACTCCGCGGTCACCCCCGACGCAATGCGCCGCTATCAAACCGATCCCGGGAGCGCACGCGCCGATCTCTTCGTCCCATACTTTCTCGCGGCCGCACGGCTGTCACACGACTCCGTCGTTGCCACCGCGGCGCATCTCCTCGCGGAGTGGGACCGCCGCTACACACGCGACAATCGGCGCGCCGTCTTGTTCGAGGCCGCGATGCGGCAACTCATCGATTTGACGTGGGACGAGCTCGTCCCGTCGGGGAGCAGCACGCGCGTCGCCACCCCAACGACCACGGTGCTCGCCCAGCTTCTCGCACAACCGGAGAACCGCTGGTGGGACGACCGGCGTACGCAAACCGTCGAAACGCGCGACGACATCCTCGCGCGCGCCCTCCGCACCGCGTACGCAGAAGTCACCGCGCGCCACGGCGCGCCAAACGGCGCCGGGTGGCGCTGGGACAACGTCCAACGCGCCAACATTTATCATCTCTTGCACATCCCCGCGCTCTCCGCGCTGGACATTCCTGTCCAGGGTGGTCCCTCGACGCTGAGCCCGTTCATCGGCGATGGAACGCACAGTGCCAGTTGGCGCATGGTCGTCGAGCTCGGCCCACGCATTCAGGCATGGGGGACGTATCCGGGCGGTCAAAGCGGGAATCCGTCGAGCGTGCGGTATCGCGAGCACATCGCGGAGTGGGCGGATGGACGGCTCGAATCGCTGGTCGTTCCGTCGTCCGCCAGCGCGCTCGCGCCGGCGCAAACAAGCGCAACGCTCACTCTCACACCACGCAAATGACACCGTCACCCTGGTGGCACGTCGCCGCGCTCACGCTCGTGTTCGCCGCGGCGACATTCCTGTTCGATTGGCGCGCGGTCCCGGTGGTCGCCATCATCCACGGACTCGTTGCGTGGCGCGCTCCACGCCCGGCCCTCTCCGCCGCGATCGCGGCCGCCTGCGCATGGGCGCTCTTGCTCGGCGTCGCGGTCCTCCGTGGCGCGCCAATCGGCCGTTTCGCGCATGAGCTCGCGGGGATCATGCAGCTCCCGGTCGGCGCGCTCGTGATCGTCACACTGGTCTTTCCCGCCGTACTCGCCGGGTCGGCGGCGGCGCTGGCTGTTGCCGCCCGGCGCATCAAACCGGTCACATAAACAAACGCTCCGGGTGCAGAGATGCACCCGGAGCGTTGCGCCACCCGGTTGTCGAGCCGGAAACCTTACTTCGCCGCCGCGACCGGAACCGCCGCGTCCACCGTGTCCCACCGGAGATGCAGCATCGAGTCGCTTCCAACGACGATCTCGAACTTTTCAACTGGCGATGCAATCGTGGTCAGCTTCATGGGGACGCGCGCGAGATCCTTGGTTTGATCGTACTCGGTTCCCCACTGTCCTGTCTGCTTGTTGATGATCAGCTGCCACCCCTTGGCCGATGGGAGCGAATACAACGTATACGTTCCAGCGGGCACAGGGATTCCACCGATGGTAATGTCCTTATCGGTGACGAGCGTCGTGGCGGCGTTTGCCCCCGTCCGCCATACCTTGTCGTACGGCACCAGCGTCTTTTCGCCAAAGATCGCGCGGCCCCGCATCGACGGACGTCCATAGTCCACCAACAGGTGCGCGCCGCCAATCGTGCCGCGGGCGGTATCGCGCGGCGAGAGAAGCTTGACGGGGGCTTTCGTCGTATCCTGCATAGCCGCTTGGGCGTGTGCGGCAGTCGTAAACGCGGCGCCGGCGAATGCCGACGCCAGCGCGAAATGACGAATCTTCATCGGTCCTGAATCCTGGATAAGAGAAAGGGGTCGCGGGACGCAGATCCGGCGACGTCTATCTCTTCAGCAAAGGAGAGGCCGCGCTTACTGCAAAACTGTCCAATCCGCCAATCCGGCCCACCAGGCGTCCGGACGAACGCCCGTTACACGGACGTTCCGGTTGACTCCCAGGACGACCCGCGCTTCATACAACCATACGGCCGGCGCATCATCGGTAATCACACGGTATGCACGACGGTACATCGATTGAGCCGCGGCGGGGTCGCTCTGCGCCGCCGCGTTCGTGACGAGACTATCGAACACAGGGCTCCGATACGACGTGAAGTTCGCGCCGCCGGTTGCCGCGCCACTCCCCCACGCCTGCGACACCACCGCGGGGCTCGGATCGGTATGCCATGCGTTGAGCACGGCGTCAAAATCGTGCCGCTGCAATCGCTGCGAGAAAGCGTTCAATTCGAGCGGCTCGAGCGTTACGCGCACCCCCGCCTTCCGCAATTGCTCCTGCAAAAGCGTCGCGTATTTCATTCGGATTGCGCTCGACGTCGGGACCAGGATCGTGAATGCCACCTCACGTCCCGCCATCGCACGCGCCGCTTGCGCCGTGTCGTAGGGGATTTGCGGCAACGACGTATCGGCGGTCGGGATTGCGTGTGTGACCGGTCCAATCCCCGGCACCGCGAGTGTGTCGAACACGTTGCGCACCAATGCCTGGCGATCGATCATCATGCTCACCGCTCGCCGTACCGTTCGATCGGTGAACGGCGCACGCGCCGTGTTGAATCCGAGGTACCCGTAATTCAACCCCGCCATCGTGATCAACCGCAATGATGGTGTACGCGAAACTTCTTGCGCTGTTGCTCCGTTCACGTCTTCGAGTACTTGCGCCTCACCGGCGATCAACCGGCGGGCCGCCGGCTCCGTTCCCGCCGAAACGAGCCAGACCACGCGATCGAGCTTCGCGCGCCCGCGATAATTGTTCGTGTCGCTTACGATCTCGATCCGCGTTCCCGCGTCCCATTGCTTGAAGCGAAAGCGCCCCGATCCCACGGGGTGCCGGGCAAACGCCGACGCCGCGAGCGCGTTATGCGCGACTCCCTTCAGGGAATGTTCTGGAAGGATGGCGACATTGTACACCGTCTCATAAAATGCCTCGGGCGTGCGACGCTTGAGCCATACCACCGGCGTCAACGAATCGCGCACCGACACAGAATCGATATCCGGCAGCGACGACGCGACGGGCGACGCGGTGGCCGAGTCCAACACGAGCCGATATGTGAATTGCACGTCGCGCGCGGTGACCGGAGCGCCGTCATGCCATCGCGCGCGTGGATTGAGGTGGAACGCGATCGAGAGCGAGTCGGCCCCCCACTCCCACCGCTCCGCGAGTCGCGGCGTGAAGCCACGATCTCCCACCGTATTGAGGGCCGGCCCGATATCGGCCAGGTAATCGAAGAGTTGATCGACAATCTCGCGGCTCACATTGGTCGCCGCCAATGGTGGAAATAAATTATCCGGATCCGCCGGCGCCGCGATCGCCAGCGTTCCCCCCCTCTCAGCCGCCGGCTGTTCTCGGCAGGCCGTGGCTGTCACGAGGAGCACGAGTGTACCCACCCACGTATTCGTCAGGGCTCTCCAAGTTCGCATCGCTAATTTGTCGCGTGAAGGGTTCGTGCGCCCTCAACACCGGTCCGGCGCCCCCCTCAATTTCGTCACGACGCGACGAGAATGCTACGGCACAACATGCTGTCATCGCGCATCTTTCGCGCGAGCGTGGGGCGGGAAATTCCCAGGATGCGCGCCGTTGCGCTCAGGTTCCCCTGCGTCAACACGAGCGTTACGTGGATGGCTTCGCGCGTGATGTCGTCGAGCGATTTTCCAATCGCCGGAATCTGGATGACGCTCGCCACTTCGCCGCCATCCGAGACCACCCGGCGCCGCTGAAACATCAAATGGCGCCGCTGAATCGTGTCGCCCGCACATACGCGGACCGCCCGAAACATCACCGTCTGCAATTCCCGCACATTGCCGGGCCACGCGTGACCGAGCAGCGCATTCTCCGCCTCGGCCGACAACTTGCGCGGCGTCGTCTCCGTTTCGCGCGCGATGCGTTCCACGAAATACTGCGCAAGCTGCACGACATCATCATCGCGGTCACGAAGTGGCGGAACGTCGATCCGTGCGCTATCCAATCGTTGCAATAACGCCGGCGAAAATCTCCCTTCCGTCGCCGCGTCGTCGAGCGACTCCGAGGAGGCGACCACCAGGCGCGCGTCGAGCGAGACCGTGGTATTCCCCACACGCGCAAATCCTTCGTCCTCGAGCAGTTGCAACACGCGCTGCTGCAACATCGGCGACAGATGATCGACCTCGTCGAGAAAGAGCGTGCCGCGTCCCGCCAACTCGATCAACCCGCGAGTGTGGTGCCCGCCGACTTCAGCGCCAAACAGCTCACGTTCGAACGCCCGCCCCGAAACGGTGGCGCAATTGATCGCGACGAAGGGCTCGTGCGCCCACGGACTGCACGCGTGGATCCCGCGCGCGAACAGCTCTTTCCCCGCCCCCGTCTCACCCGTGACGATCACGGCCGGCGCCGCGCTCGCCCCAACCCGTTCCGTTGCGGCGAATGCCTCCGCCATCACCCGGCTCGCGCCAACAAGATTGAGCTCCGCGGCCCATCCCGGGAGATCGAGCCGGGCGAGCGGCCGATCGTCCCTTGAAGAGACCGCGGTCGAAAGGTGAGCACGCGGATCATGGTCCGCGGCGCGAGGTGATTCAACAGAGGTGAGCACGCTGCTACGATTTGCAAAGACAACGCCACGCTTCCTCCCCGGAGATCATGAAGGAATCGACTACTCGAACGATCGTTCGAGTACCGATGCGTCCCTCCCCCTCTAGAGAACCCGGCCCTCGTGTTACTCTTCAGGCGCCATGACCAACACCTCCGCTATGCCCGATACCCTCGATCTCCTCGCGTCACGCCGTTCCGTGGCCCCGCGACTTCTCACTGCCCCCGGCCCCACAGCCGAACAGTTGGAAACGCTGCTGACGATTGCCGCACGGGTCCCCGACCATGCCCGCGTCGTCCCCTGGCGCTTCATCGTCATCGACCAGACCGCTGGTGCAAAGCTCGGCGACACCATCGCGAGCGTCTTCGCCGCCGACCATCCGGACGCCGAGACGGAACGTGTGGCGACCGAGCGGCTTCGCTTGGCGCGCGCGCCGCTCGTCGTTGCGGTTGTGTCCGCCACGCGCGAGCACCCGAAAGCGCCGGAATGGGAGCAAGTCCTGTCGGCCGGCGCCGTGTGCATGAATCTCGTCATCGCCGCCAACGCCATGGGATTCGCGACGTCGTGGCTCACTGAATGGTACGCCTTCGATCGCCGCGTGCTCGATGTGATCGGTCTCGCGCCAACGGAGCGGATCGCCGGATTCATTCATATCGGCACCACAGACGAACGTCCAGCGGATCGCGAACGGCCGGTCCTCGCCGACATCGTTACGACGTTGCGCTAGCAATACGTCGCGCGGCGGGCCCCGCCCGCCGCGCTGCTATGCCTTAGGCAAGGCGCGCGAGCTGCTGCTCGAGTCGCGCCGCGTCATGCGTCGCCCCGAGGGCGACCAATTCAGCGTGGGCTTGCCGCCATACGGCGCGCGTGCAAAGGGTGTCGCCGCGCGCATGGCACACCTCGCCGAGCGCCCGAAGAATGTCGGTATGCAACAGGCGATCTTCGCCGAGGCGGACAGACGAGCACGCCTGGAGCAGCGTATCGTAGGCCACGTCGAGCGCCCCGTCCGCGTACTCGATCAAGGCGCGGCATTTGAGCGCTTCCGCCATCAACAGCGAGTCTTTTCGTGCGCGCGCCACGTCGAGCGCGGTTTGCACCGAGCGGCGAGCGAGATCGACGCGCCCGTGCTGCACGTGCAACTCCGCGACGTTCACAGCGACGTTCGACTCGACGAACGTGTCTTGTCGTTCACGCGCAAGGTCGGCCGCGCGCGCATAACTGCGCAGCGCGTGCGTCGCCTGGCCCGATTTGGCCTGCAGCATCCCGAGGTTGTTGAGCACCCACGAGACTGCTTCATCGTCCATCGCGTGCTCGAACGCCGTGAGACTGTGTTGGTAGTGGTTGAACGCCAGTGAAAAATCGCCGCGCGTATTGGCGAGCACGCCTTGATTCTGATGCACGATTCCCATGAGACGCGCGTTTCCGGAGAACACCGCGCGTGTGAGCGCACCGTCATAGAACGCCGCCGCGCTCACCAAATCGCCACGTCGTTGCGCGATGGTCGCGAGCCAATTCATCGCTTCGGCTTCTCCACGCACATAGCCGAGCTGTTCGGCCACGCGCAGACTCCGCTCGAAGTATCCGTAGGCTTCGCTCGTGTCGCCACGCTCGCGATAGAGCCGCCCCTTCCATCGGAGGATGTCGGCGACCGGAGGCGTATCGAATCCGTCGTGCCGCAGGAGCGCGAGCGCACGATCGTACGTGTCGAGCGCCGTGTCGGTGTCTCCGGCGCGGCTTGCGGCCTTGGCGTGCTCTACGTGACGCACGACTGTTTCCCAGGTCGTACTCACCATAGCGGCCGTCTTGCACCTGTATGCATGGTTGTGACCCGTGGCGTGAAAAGCGTTGACGCGGCTCCTGCGGCTCCTTTCCCGTAGCAATAGCCATTCCCAACGCTAACTCGCGGTCCCGCAACGACTTATCTCGTGCTTACAGTCGGCCCCGTCCGTGGCGTGTTGCTACAATATGTTACATCCGTAACGATTCAGCCCCCGCCAGCACGCGCGGTCCGGCCGGCGACCACGCCGCGAGCCGTGCCTCGCCATTGTGGGTCAGTTGGCGAACGCGGCCGCTCGCGACATCCATGATCCATAGATTCTTGATGCCGTGCTGCGTCGACGTAAATACGAGATGACGTGCATCCGGCGCCCATGAAGGTCCTTCGTTCTCGCCGGTCGACGTCAACTTGCGAAGCGCGCGCGTCGTCACGTCGACCATCCAGACTTGGAAATTGCCATTCTGCTGTTCGAACGCGATGGCTCGTCCGTCCGGGCTCCAATCTGGGCTACTCCGATACGTGCGTCCCTTGCGGAGCGCCGGCGTTTCCAACCGTTCGTCACGGCCATCCAAACGCACTGAATAGATCTCTGGCGTCCGGGAACGCGCGGAGCTGAACGCAATACGGTCGCCGCCGGGATCGAACACCGGCCCGGAGTTATCGTATCCCCCGCTGACGATCCGGCGTAACGCCCCTCCCAGACGCGGTACCGCGACGATGTCGGTGCCGCGATCGCCGCCGCGCGCGAACACGATCCATCGATCGTCGGGAGAATACACGGGGGTGATGTTCAATCCGCGCGGCACCGACGACAGGAAGTTGACCGCGCTCGTCTTGAGATCGAGCTGCGCGATTTGCGTCCCGGCGTCGTTCAGTTGCGAGAACGCGATCTCGGCCCCGTCGTGCCGCCAGGCGGGTGACATGATGACGCCCCCTTTGGCCACGACGTGATCGTTCGCGCCATCGGCGTCGACGATGCGCAGCTGCCCGCGCGCGATGTACGCGATACGCGATTGCGCGACACCGCGATGTCCGCCGATCCACGCGGTAAGTTGGTCGGCGATACCATGCACGGCCCAACGCCACGCATTGGTGAGCGAATCGCGCTGCATGTCGGCGCGTGCTCCAATGAGCGCTTGCGCCGAACGGTAATTCGCGGTGTCACGTTGCGCGCGGGCGCGAATGTCGGCGTTGGCGTGCGCGAGCAGACGTAGCAAGGAATCACGTGACGCCGTCGCGCGCACGATATGGCGCAGCGGCGCCGGAAGCCAGAATGAGGACTTGCGCCGCGGACCGCTGGCCGCTTGTGCGGCGCGCAACGAATCGGCGAGCGCGCCATTGCGTGCGATGAGCGACCGCGTCACCGCATCTTTCGTGGCGAGGTCGCGCGCGAGCGAATCGGCGACGGCGAGCGAATCGGCGGGGGCCACGGACGGGAGCGCAAAGTCGCCGACGCGCAACACGGCGCCAGTCGCGCCGTCGATGAGCCTGACGTGGACGCCATCGACCGTCAATGTGGCGCGGACCCCCACGGCGATCGCCGCCGAGTCGGGCGAGACGACCCGCAGCCAATCGCTATTCTCGAAATCACGCACGAGAATGGCGTGCAGCGAGTCGCCGGTTCCCCCTTCGGAGGTGGAGACGAATACGTTCAGGCGCGCCGGCGCCGACAGCATGGCCAGCGGAGGAATGAGGCGCGCGGTCACGTTCTTCGGCCGCGACGGACGCGTGGCGACCTGGAGCCGATAGACCACCGCGACCAAGACAACCGTGAGAACAGCGAGGACGACAGCGAGCGAACGACGGCGCACGAGCGACGAGATTGGAGCTGGGATTTGGGAAAAAAAAAGGGAGGGCCGGAAGGCCCTCCCGATCACAAAGTAACGAACTTAGTGGATGATAACAGACTTCTGTTGCTGTGCTGTGGGCGCTGCATGGACCTGTTCGCGAATCCAACTGACGACCCGGAGCCCGAGCGGTGAATGTGCTTCTCCGATGCCCGCCAACTGCGACTTGGGGACCGGCCATACGGTGACGTTCGGCGCCATGTTCACCGGTGCCTGCGGAACTCCGGTATCACCAACGTTGATCGCTGCTGACGGTGCCGATGTGGAGGCCGCGGGCGTTGGGTCGATGGTGGTGGTGGTGATGGGCGGCGGGGTATCGCCAAGCATCTTGGCCGCGGTAGCGCCGACGCTGTCGATCCCTTGGACCACCAGGGTTGCCGCGTGTGCTTCGGCATAACGGCGCCCCACATCGTGGTTCCCCGTTACGCTTGCCGCAATGGCGAAGCTGATCGTCGTGTCGCGCACGAGGTCAGGAACGACCGTGGTCGCCTCCTCGAACGCAATAACGCCAATCTCTTCCGTTCTGACATCCCCTCTGCGCCGCATCGAATCAATGGCCCCCATCGCGTCGAACACTAGGAAGCGGTGGGTCACGTTCTCTGCCTGCGTATACATGATGACCGTCACGCCGATTTCAGAAAGCCGTCCCGCCACCAAAAAGGCGCGGTCACGGGTTTCTTCGGTCGCAATGACGATAGCACCAGGGTACCGCGATTCGAACGAAGCAGACTTGGCGGGGAAGACCTCGGCGGTAAAGCGACGACCGCCCATGATGGTGATGTGACTTCTGTTGGACCTATACAATCCAGGACCATCGGGACCTGAGGGACCGATGGAAGAAGGAACGAAGGCGGTGATCGCGGGAACCAGAGCAGACAGCGCGAACAGCGTCTGGAGGAACATACGACGACTCTCCAGTTAACGGCCTGTGCATCCTCTCCCCGCCCGTCGACCGGCGGCGCGGTGGGATACACCCAACATCGACGGTGTCGCGGAAGACGACACTGTCAATGTTGTTGTCACCATGCAACGTTCAACAAAACACACGGCGCGTCAAGAGTTTTTTTCTCTTTTCTCGCCGTGTGTTTTGGGTTGTGAAGCGGCGACAACATTAGTGACTTGAACGAACGTTCTAACGTTCGAGTCATGATTCAAAGCGGCCGCTAGCGAGGTTAATTCGCCTGGACAGGGGCCGCTTCAGCTTTTTCCAGAAAAGCGAGGAACTCTTGAGGATTACGCGTGAGCCCTGGAAACGTTGCAACGGTCTTCCCGTCGCCGTCCACCACCGCGTAGAGGGGGAGCGCCACGGTGTGGAACTGGGTCTGCTGCTGCTCTTGCTGCTTTTCGTACATTTCGCCGTCGCCATCGGTGTAGAGGCGCGCGAGGACGAATTTGCCCATGGCCGCCTTGATCTCGGGGCGGGTGAACATGTTGGCTTCCATCCACCGGCAGTTGGTGCAGGTATAGCCGGTATAGTCGATGAATACCCGTTTATTGCTCCCTTTGGCGACGACCAGGGTCGCGGGGAGATCGTTCATCTTCCATGTCAGCTCCGCCGGGGCGGTCGTGGGCGCTCCCGTCGTCGAGACGGCGTTCCCGGCGCCGGGCTCCGCCGGTGGAAGAAACGACTCCAGGGTCCCGAGTGGGCGGCCGGTCAATCCCGTCGCGAGCCAGATCCCTGTTCCGAGGAAGATCGTGGCGGCAAAGGCCCGTCCCGCGCTCAACGCGGCCCCTGTATTGGGCGAGTCGTGCGGCAGCGTGAACTTGCCCAGCAGATAAATCGTCAGGATCACGGCGACCGCGACCCAGACCGCGAGAACGACGTCATGCGTGAACACGCTCCAGCGCCAGATCAAGTCGGCGTTGGAGAGGAACTTCATGGCCGCGGCGATCTCGAGGAACCCCATCACCACTTTGACGCTATTGAGCCAGCCGCCGCTCTTGGGGAGCCGAGCCATCCATTGGGGGACGATGGCGAGGACGAAGAACGGGAGGGCGAACACAGTCGAGTAGGCGAGCATCCCGACGAGCGGCTGCTGCCACTGCCCTTGCGACGCCGTCACGAGGAGCGTTCCCACGAACGGCGCGGTGCAGGTGAAACTCGTGAGGGTGAACATCAACCCCATGAGCAGCGCCCCCACGGTTCCCGATGAGGCGCCATTCCGGGTCAGCCCATCGAGCTTGTTCAGGAGCGCGGGGGGGACCTGAATTTCGTACGCCCCCAACAAATTGAACGCGAAGCCGAGGAAAATCGCGGCGATGAACAGGTTCACCCAGGGGTTGGCGGCGAACTTGTTGATCCCCGTGGCGCCCACCAAAATGGCGAGCGCCAAGCCAAGCGCCACAAAGGTGCCGATGATGCCAACGCCGAAGATGCTGGCGTTCTTGAACGCCGTCCCGCGGCTGGTTCCCGCGTGCTGCGTGAAATACGACACCGTGATCGGGACCATGGGAAAGACGCACGGGGTCAGGAGCGAGAGCGCTCCGGCCGTAGCGGCGAACCCAATGAAAGAACCGGTGACACCCGTGGCGACCGGAGTCGCCGCAGCTTGTAACAACATCGATGGCATCATTCCCTGGAGCTCGATCGTGACTTAGGAGGCTTTGCTGAGCGTCGCGGCGTTGCCGCTTTTGCCGCTCTTCCCTTTGACTTTCACGTCGACCGCGAGCTTGACCGTCTTGGGCGGCAAGCACATGGACGCGTTGCACACCTGGTAACGGGTGTTCACGCGCACCTGCTGCGCACCGGGTTTGGCGCTCTTGTCGACCGCGACGGGAACGGTGAACGTCGCCGCGTGTTCGTACGTTTCGACGTTGATCCCGAAGTTCTTGTCGAACTGCACGTCAGGAGCGTCGGCTTTGATGGTCCCCGCGAGCGTGAACGGCTGGCTGTCGGGGAGCGTGATGCGGCTCGGCGTCGGGCCGCCGGGGCCCTGCGTCAACGAATAGATGTGCCACCCTTCTTCAATGGCTGCGACGAGCTTGACCGACGCCGTTCCGCCGGCCACGGCGGTCCCGACTTGGCTCGTGGTCCATTTCACAGGGTCTTGGGCGCCAGCGGTCGCCGCGGCCAAGGAGAAAAGAGCAACTGCGACGAGTGAGATACGCGAATTCATGGATGGTGCCTCCAACAAGGAAATGGAACTGTCTACGCTATATACACATTAGACGGGAAGAAGGTTGACTTCCCATTGTGTAAGACACGCGAGGCGTGCAAATAAGCCAACTGAATTATACCATGGCCGGGGCAGGGGTATCCCGCGGGCTCCAGGTCGCACCGGACGCCGGCGTCAATGTCACAAATGTTTCGCACTCGACGCCAACCTCCGACCAGGCGCGCTGCATCGCCGCGGCGACGGCGCCGGCCACAGGCTTTGGCGCCACGGCCACGAGGGTCGATCCGGAGCCGCTCAAGGTGGCGCCATATGCCCCACCTGCCACCGCGGCCGCCGTGACTTCGTCGTAGCCGCGCAGCAGGACACGCCGGAAGGGGACGTGAAGCACGTCGTCCAGACCGGCGACGAGCAGCTCGGGGTCACCTGTGGCGAGCCCTTGCACCAGCGCCGCGGCCGCGGCGGCGGCGATGACGGCGCGCGAATGCGGGATGACGGGAGGGAGTACGTCGCGCGCGCTCTTGGTCTTGGTCTCGAGCGTGGGAACGGCAAAGACGAACGCCAGCGACTCATGCACGGCGAGCGGCGCGATTTTGTACGACGCGCCGGCGCGAACGACGCCCAATACGGCGCCGCCGTGCAACGCCGCGGCGACGTTATCGGGATGCCCTTCGATTCCGGCGCACACGTCGACCAGGCGGTCGAGAGAAAGACCGAGTCCGAGCGTTTCGTTCGCGAGCACCGCCCCGGCGACGATCGCGGCCGCCGACGAGCCGAGTCCGCGCGCGACCGGAATATCGGAATTTACGGTGAACTGCACGCTCCCGGTGAACGGCCGCCCGGCGGCTTCGGCGGCGGCGACGAAGCCGGTATAGATCAGGTCCTTATTGGGACGGACGTCGAGTGGCGCGAGCGTACCGCCGCGCGTGACGGTCACGTCGCCTGGATGATCGGGTTTGACGGCCGCGCTCGCGGTCAGATGTCGCGCAACGGCCAGCCCGACGCAATCGAAGCCGGAGCCGAGGTTTGCCGTGGATGCGGGGACGATAACGTGTGCCATTGGGTCTCCAAAAGCACAACGCCCACGGGGAAGCCGCGGGCGTAGAGCTTTTTAGCGAGTTGTTTAACGTGGCTGCAATATGCGGTAAATCACCACGGTTGACGATTATCCCGTAGACTAACGGCGCGCAACGGGAGCGTCAAGGGCGGCGAGACGGCGGACGGATTCGCTCAAGACCGCTTCGCTCGCGACGAGTGAAATACGAAAATATCCCGCGCCGCCCGGACCAAAGGCGATCCCCGGCGTCACGACGACCTGCGCGCGATCGAGCGCGGTGCGCGTCCACTCCCATTCGGTATAGCCGTCGGGGACGGGGAGCCAGATGTACATGGTGGCTTTGGGCGGCTCGATCTCCCATCCGCCGTCGCGGAATGCCTGCACGACCGCGTCGCGGCGCGCGCGATATTTGTCGCGCACGAGCGGGACGATGTCGCGCGCGTGTTCGAGTGCGTACGCGCCGGCGTGTTGAATGGCGGTCGCCGTACCGTATCCCACGTTGGTGCGATACGCGGCGATCGTATTGATGATGGCGGCGTTGCCGACAGCGAATCCGAGCCGCATCCCCGCCATGCTGAACGTCTTGGAGCACGAGTGAAACTCCACCGCGACGTCTTTCGCGCCAGGCACTTCAAAAACACTTGGCGCGACGAACCCGTCGAACGTGAGCTCGCTGTACGCGAGATCGCTCACGAGGATGAGGTCGTGCCGGCGCGCGAAGTCCACCGCCTTTGCGTAGAAGTCGAGCGTCGCGACGGCTCCCGTAGGGTTGTTGGGATAGTTGACGATCAACATCTTCGCGCGCGCGCGCACCGCCGCCGGGATGGCGTCGAGGTCGGGAAGAAACCCCGACGCCGCGCTGGTTTTCATGAAGTGGACGCTCGCGCCACTGAGCAAGGGCGCACGCCCGTGCACCGGATAAAACACGTCGGGGACGAGCACGACGTCTCCCGGCCCGCAGTACGCCATGATGACTTGCGCCAACCCTTCTTTTGATCCGCTCAACGCCAGCGTTTCGGTCGCGGCATCGACAGCGACGCCAAATCGCTCCTGCACAAAGTGCGCGATGGCGTCCAAAAAGCGTGGTGCCCCGCGGAATTGGGGATAGACAGATGCCGCGGGATCGCGGATGGCCTCGGCGAGCGCGTCGAGGATGGCGGGGGCAATGGGTGAGTCAGGGCTTCCAATCCCGAGATCGACAAACGATGCACCACGTCCGCGCGCGTCGGCTTTGAGCTGGTCGAGCTCGGCAAAGACGTACGGCGGGAGCGTGGTGAGTGCGGAGATCGGAGAGGGGAGCACGAGAATTCGCTTATGAAAAGGGGAGGTCGATCGCTTGCAACAGCTCGCTCTGAATGTAGGGCCACGGACGGCCAAGGTCTACCGAGCGCACGGTAATCCGGTGACCGAGGAGCGTATACACTTTACAGAAGGCGGCGTCGACGACGGGATAGAGCAGCATCCCCTCGAGCGGCGCGGCGCCACGCGGTGATGCGCCATCGGCGGCGGCGAGGTTCTGCAAATAGGCGAGCAACTGATACAGGTGTGGCGAGCGGATCTTCACGCTCCCGCGATAATTTTGAAAGGTGCGTTCGTAGTACTTCGTGTCGATCACGATCCGCCGGCTGTCCGACGCCAGCAGAACGTCGGTGCGCATGATCGGGAGCATGTCGAGATCAGCCGCGTCGCCCGCCGCCGCGTGCCACGCGATGACCGGACGGCGCACGGCGAACCGTTGCTGCTCGCGTCCGTAAAAGTGATACACGAACCGCTCGAACAAGCGCGCCATCTCCCCACGCCCGCCCACGAAGTCGGGAAAGGTCGCGCGTCCCGGCTCCATTTCGAGAAATGGATTGCCGTGAATGAGTTGGCACACGTGCAGGAGGAGATCGTACAGCCGGTTGTTTCGATGCACCCGGACCGTGCGAAACATGTCGGCCGATACGGGCACGTCGCGCACGGCGTGAAGCTCGTCGACGAGCGCCGCCGCGTCGTGGGCGAGCGGCTTGGCGAGTGTGCCGAGCGTGGCCAGCCGGCGCAACGTCGCTTTGACGATTTGATTGTGCGGCACGTCGACGCCGCGCGATGCGACGCGACACACCGTTTGCCCGCGCGTCCACGTCATTCCCTTCACGGTCGCGCTGACATCGAGCTTTCCTTTGATCCCCGCCACCGCGCCATGCCGTTCGCGATAGTCGAGGTCGAGCCCGCGCGCGAGCACGTGTCGTGTCCCACGAATCAACACGCGCGCGAAGAGATCGACGATGGTCAGCGACTGTTCCGGAGAGAGCTGAAGTAACGCCCCTTCGTCGAGCGCGTCCCACGCGTAGCAAAGCAAATAATAGACGTTCTCGATCGGAACGGCGCTCCACGTCGCGCGAGGAGAGTCGGTCATTGGCTACGCCAATAGTTGCGCGACAGCTTCCGCCACGCGGTCCGGATCGTCGAACCAATATTCGCGCAACAACGGCTCGATCTCAGAGCGAATGATCCCCCGATACCACGCATCGTCATACCGGCCGCGCTCGTGTGGTACGAATACACTATGGCCAATCTCGAAGCCATGCCCCAGACGCTTACGATCATCGACGATCTCGCCGTTGATCGCGAGCAATCGCGTGGAGATACGGCGTGCCAGTGGCTTACCGACCCCACGCTCGACGAGGAAATCCGTAAACGCGGGAAGACCGAACGCCGGACGCAGGCGCGTGAACGCGAACCGGCGGCGTAGTGCATAGTCGACCATGGCCACCGAACGGTCAGCGGTGTTCATCGTCGCGATGACATAGACGTTGGGAGGGATGGAAAAGCGGTCGCTCCGGCTCACCGCATACGTCAGCGGAACCGAAAAATGTTCGCCGCGTTTGTCGCGCTCCAACAACATGAGCAACTCGCCGAAAATGGCGCTGACATTCCCGCGATTGATCTCATCGATCACGAACACGTACGGACGGTCGAGATCGTACCGCGCCGCGCGACAAAACTCGTAAAACACCCCGTTGCGGAGCGCGAACGATCCCCCCGCGGCGGGGCGCCATCCTTGTACGAAATCTTCGTACGAATAGGATGGATGAAATTGCACGACCTCCAAGCGATGACTGTCCGTCTCCCCCATCAACGTGTAGGCGAGCCGGCGCGCAAGAAAAGTCTTCCCGACCCCCGGCGGCCCCTCGATCATCAAATTGCGGCGGCGATCGAGGAGTGTCAGCATCTGCTCGACTTCCTCGCGCGGAATGAAGAGATCGGCCAACGCGTCGTCCAACGTGAAGGCGCGCACCGCCGCCCGATTCGGCAATGACGCCGGAACAGCGGGACCCGGTTCGTACGTTGGCGCCTCCTCGGCAACCATACGCGGCGGTGGTGCGGCAATCTCGTGAAGTCCCGCGGCAATCTCGTGAAGTCCCGGCAGCCGCTCGCCCCCCTCGCCCCCCTCGCTCCCCGGCACAGACGCGCTGACATCGTCGCCATACACATATTGGAGCAATGGCGCGAACAGATTCGTCATCTCGACGAATTGGTCGACGATCCGGGGACCGAGCTTCTCGAGCGCCGCCGGCGAAAGGTGGCACGAGATACTCGCCCCCGCGCCAAGCGGCGACGCGGCGTATTGGACCCACTCGGTGAACGTCTCGAAATCCGCGGCACGCGATGGACGCCGCAGTGACTTCCGGTATCGCCACCCCTTGCCGAACGATGCCTCGAAGTCCATGGCCGCCGACGACGAGAGCGCCGCCAACTGCTGTTGCGCCTCGTCCAACGCCCGGCGATTCTGCGCGGCTACCTTGGGGTCGCGCGACTCGCGGCGTTCGCCCCCCATGACGAGCGCGAGCTCCGCTCCATTCGCCGAGACGACGACCGCGAGTTGCAACCCGAACGCTTTTCCCGCGACGGCGGCGGGGTACAAACACCCCCAGTAATCGCTGGGGACCCGGTCGTGCGCACGACCGGGCGCAACGAATTGGCTGAGCGGAATCCCCACGGTTTGCCGATCGGCGCCGATCGCGATCAACTGCTTGACGCGCTCTCGGACATCGGCGAGCTTGCGCCTGGAGACCGCGTCGACGCGGGACCACCGAACGCGCGCGTTGCCGTATCGGGCCAGCAACTCGCAGTCGGCGCGCGTGAATGACAGAACCGGTGGAATCACACCTCAATATAGTGTTGCCTCCCCTTCCCATCGACCAGGCGCTCCCCGCCCTGCGCGATGCGTTGCGCGCGCGCACCGCGGCGGTGCTCCAAGCGCCGCCGGGGGCCGGTAAAACGACGCGCGTCCCGTTGGCGTTGTTGGACGAGCCTTGGCTGCACGGACAGAAAATCGTCATGCTCGAGCCGCGGCGGCTCGCCGCCCGAGCCGCCGCCCGACGAATGGCCGATACACTGGGCGAGCGCGTTGGGGAGACGGTGGGGTATCGCGTACGCATGGATACCCGGGTCGGACCGGCCACACGGATCGAAGTCGTGACCGAAGGGATTCTGACCCGCATGCTCCAGTCCGACCCGACCCTCGATGGCGTTGGCATCGTGATTTTCGATGAGTTCCACGAGCGGAGCCTCAACGCCGACCTCGGCTTGGCGCTCGCGCGCGAATCGCAAAGCGTGCTGCGCGATGACCTCCGCCTCCTCGTCATGTCGGCGACACTCGACACGGCACCCGTGGCGACGATGTTAGACGATGCTCCCGTCATCACGAGTGAGGGGCGCAGTTACCCGGTCGCGACCCGGTACGCGGAACGCCGTCCGGATACGCCGTTGGAACGCTTCGTCGCGTCGTCCGTTCGCGAGGCGGTCGCCCAAGAGGAAGGCGACGTACTCGTCTTTCTTCCGGGAACAGGTGAAATTCGTCGCGTCGCGCAACTGCTCGAGTCACCCGCGTTGCCATCGCACGTGCACGTCGCGCCGCTGCACGGCACCCTCCCGCAGAGCGAGCAAGACCGCGCGTTGGCGCCGTCGCCCCCGGGAACGCGAAAAGTCGTGCTCTCGACGTCGATCGCCGAAACGAGCTTGACCATAGAAGGGGTTCGCGTCGTGATCGACAGCGGATTGATGCGTGTTCCCCGATTTTCGCCGACGAGCGGCATGACGCGGCTCGACACGGTGCGCGTGTCCCGCGCATCGGCAGATCAACGCCGCGGCCGCGCGGGACGGATCGCCCCCGGCGTCTGCTATCGCCTTTGGGCGGAGCACGAGCAGCACGGACTGCTGGCGCATCGCCCGCCCGAAATCATGGAGGCTGATCTCGCGCCGCTCGCGTTGGAGCTCGCGGTCGCGGGGATCGCTGATTCCGCCGCGCTACGATGGTTGAATCCGCCCCCATCCGGCGCGTTCGCGCACGCTCGCGAGTTGTTGACCCACCTCGGCGCGATCGGCGCTGACGGCCGCGCCACGCCGCACGGTCACCGTATGGCGGCGCTCGCCATGCACCCGCGACTGGCGCATATGCTGCTCACCGGCATCGACGCCGGACACGGGACGCTCGCATCGTATATCGCGGCGCTGTTGGGCGAGCGTGACATTGTGTATGCCGACGGCGCGCCGCCGGACGCGGATCTTCGTCTTCGCGTCGAAGCGCTGCAGGCGTTACACGACGACCGGTCGGATCCGGTGGCCGCGCTCGGATACCGGCTCGACCGCACCACCGCGCGCAAGATTCTCGCGGAAGCACGCGATTGGCGGCGCCAACTTCGCGTTCCCGAATCGTCGGTCGACCTCGACGCCTGTGGATGGCTCCTGGCGTTTGCGTACCCTGACAGAATCGCGCAACGACGCGCCGGGAGTGTTGGCCGTTTTCTGTTGCGCAACGGCAAAGGAGTCGTGCTGCACGGCGGACAAGCGTTGTCGACCGCCGACTACATCGTCGTCGCCGATTTGGATGGCAAACAGCCGGAAAGCCGCATCTATCTCGCGGCCGAAGTCGAGCTCGCGATGCTCGAGCGGTACCTCCGTAGCGAGATCGTTCGCACATCCGAGGTGATCTGGGATCCGGAGACGCAATCGGTACGCGCACGTACGCGTGAAACGTTGGGGGCGTTGGTGCTGGCCGATGCACCGGTCCACGATCCCGACGCCGCGCTCGTGGCGGAGGCATTACGGAACGCGCTATACCGCGCGGGAGCCGACGCACTTCCCTGGAGCCCCGCGGCGCGCGCCGTGCAAGCACGCGTCGCGTTCCTGCGTGCGCGCGATGACAGCTGGCCCGACTTCACCGATGACGCGTTACTCCGCACGCTCGATGACTGGCTCGTGCCGCATCTCCATGGACTCACGCGGCTCGACGACGTGCGGCGTATCGACATGGCGGAGATTCTCACGAGCGCGCTCAGCTGGCAGCAACGCAGCGCGCTCGATCAACGCGCGCCCAGCCACTACGTCGTCCCCACCGGCTCTCGGCTCGCCATCGACTACACGGATCCGGCGAGCCCGGTACTCGCGGTGCGTTTGCAGGAGCTGTTCGGTTTGGCCGAAACGCCCCGGATCGACAACGGCGCGGTCCCGCTGACGATGCACCTGCTGTCGCCGGCGCATCGCCCCGTACAAGTCACACGCGACCTCGCCGGCTTTTGGCGCGGAAGTTATTTCGAGGTCCGCAAAGAGATGAAAGGGCGCTACCCCAAGCACGAGTGGCCGGATGATCCGCTCGCCGCCACGCCAACGACGCGAGCAAAACGCCGCCAGTCGTAACCCACACCGTGGCTTACGACGGCGGAATAGTGAGCGTGACTTCGTCGCCCGGTTGCACCGTGATACGGTCGCTCAACGACCCCTCGCCACCGCCAATGGGGCGCGCCACGAAGCGGAGCTCCGTAATTCCAAAAATCAGCGATTTGGGGACGTCGAACACCGTGGTCGAATGCCCATTCGCCGTTCCGAGCCGCGTCCGAATCCCGCCGGTGGTGGGGACCACATACATGTCGACGTCGGCGAATCCCTGATTCTCGATGCGCACGGTCACCCGCGACGTGTCATCGCCGTGCTCGATCGTCATCGCCTCCGACGGATCGAGCCGCGAATTGGGCTTGTTCGAGCACGCCGTACCGGCCGCAATGGCCGATACCGCGAGCAGCACCGCGAGAAACTGAGGACGGATACGCATGGCTTAAGTATGCACCGGAAAAAACGGGCCAGCCAACAAAACAACCGTTTACGACAGGTTCTCTACGCTGTCCAGCAGCGGAAGTTCCACGGGAAGATCGTCGAGCGGATCGAGAAGATCGCTCCCGAGCAGCGCCGACGCCTCGTGCGCGGGCAACGTCTGCACGCCGTGCAACTTCCGTTCGATGACACGGGTCCGAGTCGATGCCCGATCGATGGTGTCGGACGCCTGGTCGAGCTTCTTTTTGACGACCTGCAGCACCTCGCCGAATTTGCCGAACTCGGTTTTCACGGCTCCGAGCACCGTCCACACTTCGCCGGAGCGTTTTTGAATGGCGAGCGTACGGAACCCCATCTGAAGACTATTCAGCATGGCGGCGAGCGTGGTGGGCCCCGCGACGTTCACGCGGAACTCCCGCTGGAGCAACTCGGCCAGCCCGGGACGACGCAACACTTCCGCGTACAGCCCTTCCGTTGGAAGGAAGAGAATCGCGAAATCGGTGGTCGACGGCGGATGCACGTACTTGTCGCGAATGTCGCGCGCGCACGTTTTCACCCGCGTTTCGAGATCGCGCGCGGCCAGCTCGACCGCCTCGCCGTCGCCGCGATCGGCGGCGTCGGCCAGACGCTCGTAGTCTTCCTTGGGAAACTTTGCGTCGACCGGCAGCCAGACGCATTCCCCGCCGTCTTCTTGCGCTCCAGGGAGTCGAATCGCGAACTCGACACGCTCAGCGCTCGCCGGTTTGGTGGCGACGTTGGCGGCGTACTGCTCCGGTGAAAGGACTTGCGCCAACAAGGCGCCGAGTTGCACTTCGCCCCACGTGCCGCGCGTCTTGACGTTGGTGAGTACGCGCTTCAAATCACCGACACCGTGGGCGAGCGTCTGCATCTCGCCCAGTCCTTTATGCACCTGCTCGAGACGATTCGTCACCTGTTCGAACGACGCGCTCAACCGTTGCTCCAACGTCGATTGCAACTTCTCGTTCACCGTGTTGCGCATCTCGTCGAGCTGGGCGCGCTGGAACGCCGTCATTTCGGCGACGGTTTTCACGAGGGTGTCGGTCGCCCCCTTGAGCGACCCCTGCACCTCCGCCCGCAGGTTGACCGCGTCGCGGCGCGCTTCGTCGCGATTCCGGACGAATTCGTCTTTCATCACCCGGTCGGTCCGCTCCTGCGCCCGGTCCAGCGCGGCCGTAGCGGCGGACAAAGCGGCAACGCTAGCCGTGGTCTGGCGCCTGAGGATCATGATCTGAAGAACGGCGATCAGCGCCAAAAACGCGACGCCCAGGGCAATCAGCGCGAGTTGCATGGGGGAAAGTTAGCATTCTCCGCCCCGGGACGGTTCACTTCTCGCCCGGGGAAGCCGATATTCTCAAGGGACGTGTATCGCTCCCCGACTCAATGACCCGCTCTTTCGATAGCTCCAACGTGGCCGACCCGGCCGTTTCCGCCGAAGTGGCGGCCGCGCTCGCGCATGCCCGCGAGCTGTGGGAGCGTGAGCGGGCGGCACTCGTGCAGCAACGTGACATGTTGGCGGCGTTGCTCGAACGTGAGACGCGTTTCCGCGCGGCGGCCGACACACAAGCCGTGTTCATGTTTCGCGCGGTACGCAACGACGAACGCCGCATCGTCGACTTCGAATTGGTCGACGTCAGCGCCGGCGCCGTTGTGCTCGCGGGGATCACGCGCGAGGCGGCGATCGGCCAGCGGCTCTCGGAGCTTTCCTCGGCCGCGATGACGTCGGGGCTGTTCGACCGTTACGTGCGTGTGGCCGAAACCGGGATCGCGCTCGACGAGGAGTATCGCTCCACGGAACGACGGACCCGCGCCGCGTGGCTTTGGCTACACATCGTTCCACTGTCCATCATCGACGATACGATTTCGGTGACGGTGCGCGATATTTCCGAGCGGAAAGAGGCCGAGCGAACCAAGAATCAGTTGATCGGCATGGTGAGCCACGAGCTCCGCACGCCGCTGACGGTCATCCATGGCGCGCTCGGATTGCTCGCCGCCCGAACCGACCGGCCGCCGCAGGAGGCAAAGCTGATCGACATGGCGACCCGGCACACGTCGCTGCTGATCCGGCTGTTGAACGACTTGCTCGACGTCGAACGGATCGAAAGCGGCATGGCGCTGTTCACGTCACAACAGCTTCCCGCGCTGCCGCTGATGCATCACGCCGTCGAGCTCGTGCACCGGTTGGCCGACGAGGCGGGGATCACGCTTCATCTCGAACGAAACGACACCTCGCGTAACGCCACCGTGTGGGCCGACCCCGACCGCGTGACTCAAGTACTCGTGAACCTGCTCAACAACGCGGTCAAGTTTTCACCGGCGGGAAGTACGGTCACCACCGGGATCGGCGGCAACGACGCCACCGACGACGACTTTACCCTCTTTTGGGTCCGTGACGAAGGGCGCGGTATTCCCGCCGATCGGCTCGACCACGTATTCAACCGGTTCGTACAGGTCGACAACTCGGACGCCAAAGACAAGCACGGGGCGGGACTTGGGTTGGCCATCTGCCGCGCCATCGTGCGGCAACACGGCGGGCGGATCTGGGTGGAAAGCAAGGTGGGACGCGGGAGTACGTTTTACTTCACGTTACCGCGTACCCAGCTCACCGCGCCGCCTCGGGCGATCGCGGTAACCGCAGAGTAAATACCGAGCCGGCGCCCACGGTACTTTCGGCGCTGAGCTCGCCGCGCATGGCGCGCGCAAGCTCGCGGCTAATAGCGAGTCCCAATCCAACGCCCTGTTGTCCGGGATGCGTGAGATGCCGGTCGATCTGCACGAACGGCTCGAAGATCTCGTCGAGACGATCGGGGGCGATGCCGACGCCGGTGTCGGAGACCCGTACGTAGACGGCGTCGTCGTGACAGTCGCACCCGATCGTGACCGCGCCGCCCGGCGGCGTAAACTTGACCGCGTTGCCGAGGAGATTCACGAGGATTTGCTGAATCTTGTCGGCGTCGCCCACCGCGTCGCATTCGGAGGTTGCCGCGTGCGCATCGAACGAGAGCTCTTTGGCCGCGGCTTGCGGCGCGAGCAATTCGCCCGCGTGATGCACCACGTCCAACACGTTCACGCGATCGGCGCGGAGCTGGACTTGGCCGGCTTCGATTCGCGTAAAGTTGAGCAGATCGTTGATCAGTCCCAACAGATGCGTCTGGCTTCGCCGGACGCGCTCGAGATCGTCGCGCTGCTCGGGAGTAACGGGACCACGAATGCCAAGGAGGAGCAGGTCGACATATCCCGCGATGGCGTTGAGCGGCGTGCGAAGCTCGTGGCTCATGGTCGCGAGAAATTCGCTTTTCACGCGGTTGGCCGATTCGGCCTCCTCCTTCGCGACGAGCAACTGCCGCTCGACGTCGGCCGTGCGCAGTAGTGCTCGCACCGTCGCGACAAAGACGCCGGGGTCGAACGGATGCGTGAGATATCCATCCGCGCCGGCTTCGAGGCCGTACACGCGATCGGTGTTCTCGACGTGACTGGCGGACAGGTGCACCACCGGAATGCGCGCCGTTTCCGGCGACCCTTTCAACGTACGCAACACGTCGTACCCCGACATGTCGGGGAGTTTGACGTCGAGCACGATGAGATCGACACCGTCGCGCGCGCGATTCAGCCCCTCGCGCCCCGTTTCGGCTTCCACGACGTCGATGCCGGCGCGGCGTAGGGTATGCGCGGCGGCATAGCGGTTCCCTTCGGTGTCATCGACTACCAGGACTCGTGTCATTCGGCGGTCAGAGACGAGAAAGACGACGCATTCGAGTCATCCGCATGCTCCGGCGTCGGGATGCGCAATGGTAGATGAACCGTGAACGTCGACCCTTTCCCCAGCGTGCTGGTCACCGTAATACTCCCGCCGAGCAGGAGCGCCAGCTTGTTCGAGACCGGCAATCCAAGCCCGGTACCACGCACACGCCGCTGCACCGAGCTATCGATTTGCTCGAAATCGTTGAAAATCCGCTCCTGATCCGCGGGGGCGATTCCAATGCCCGTATCCTGGACGTCGAAACGAACCATATCGCCGTCACGCGTGGCCGTGACCCTGATCTCACCGCGCTCGGTGAACTTGATGGCGTTCGAGACGAAATTCCGAAGGATTTGCGACACCCGTCCCTCGTCGGAGTGCATCGTCAACACCTCTCGCCCTTCGTCGAACACGAGCGACACGTTCGACCCCATCATCAGGGGACGGAACATGCCGCGGAGCGCGGCGAACAGCTCGCCAACCGTGAACTCGCTGATGCGCGGCGACATCGCGCCGGCTTCGATTTTGGCGAGGTCGAGCAGATCATTCACCAAATCGCTCAACGTTTGCCCCGCGCGGCGAATCAAGTTCACCTGCTTTTCCTGTTCCGGCGTGAGATCGCCGTCGATCCGGTCGAGCAACATCCAGCTCAGGCTGAGAATCGAGGCGAGCGGCGTGCGCAGCTCGTGGCTCATCTCCGACAGAAAACGCGTCTTTGTTTCCGAGGCGCGCTTGAGATCCGACGCGCGATCGTCGAGCTCCGCATACAAGGCGAGGACGCCGCGATTCGTTTCGGCGAGCTCGGCGTTGAGGCGGTCGGCTTCGAGCCGGCGCCGCGCGGCTTCGTCGAGCGCCACGACGAGCTCTTGGTTTTGCCGCTGCAGCTCATCGAACGGCGTCTCCGGGCTCTGCTGCGTGAGCGCGGCGGCGATCTTGCTCAACTCCGCCAGCGGCGGACGCTTGCGCCGCGGGAGACACTTTCCGATCTCGACCGTCGTCCCCACGCCAGGCGTGGAGCTGATTTGGAACCGGTCACTGAGCCGACGGGCCCCCATGATGCCGAGTCCCATGCCGGTCGGGGAGACGTACGTTCCCGACAGCACGGCGTCGAGGTCACGAACGCCGGGGCCACGATCGGAGATGCGCGCGATCAGACAGATGGGATCGCTCTCATCATCGATACTGAACTCGACGCGTCCACCGCCCGCGTATTCAAAGGCATTGCGCGCCAACTCCGAGACCGCGGTCGCGATGCGCGTCTGGTCCTGCGTGTCGAGTGCCAAGAGACTTGCGACCTGGCGCGCGCGTTGCCGCGCCACCACGACATCCTGCTCGCCCGCGAGCGTGACCGTGATGAGAGGTATCATCCGTAGAATCCTTGGTGATCGGCGATGTCGCGCGTGGCTAGAACGGTAGCATCGTCACGCCCTCGCGTATGCTCCCGATAGAGCACGGTGGTGAGCATGGACGGATGGCGCGACAGCAATCCCGGATGTTCGTCGAACGTCCACCGCGACAGCAATCCGTCAGTGTGCATGACCAAGGTCGCTCCCACTGGCCATGCATACGAAAATTCACGCACGCGCGACATCTGATGTCCCACGATGCCGTTATGCGACACGAGATTCTGATTCTGCTCCGAAAGAATCGTCGCCGTGATGTTCCCGACACCCGTAAAGTGGACCACGTGCGCGATGGGATCGATCTCGGCGATCGCGACCGCCGCGCCACGGGTTGGACGTAGCGCTCCGTGCGTGGCATGGATCAGTTCGGCCGGCGTCGCCGATCGTTGCAGTGCGTATCGAAAGGCGGCGACCGCGGTGTCGGCGGCGAACGCGGCTTGCGGACCGTGACCGAGCCCGTCCACGAGCATCATCAGAAACTTGCCGTCGGGACGCGCATGCGTCACCCATCCGTCACCGCACACCCGTTCGCCAGGATAGGGGATACACGTCGCGCCGAGGACCATTCGCTGATCGACGAAATGATTCTCCGGCCAGCTCGCGACCGGAACCCGGCAGACGACGATCGTCCCTTTCCCCGGCCGGGAATAGATGTCGAACCCTTCGGTCATGCGTGAGATCGCGCCGAGTCCCACCCCCGACGTTCCACCGGTCGAAAAGCCGTCGCGCAGACATTCGGAGACGTCGGCCATTCCCGGTCCGCGGTCGGCGGCGACGAGCTCGAGCGCACCCGGATGTCCTTCGTCGGGACCAATGCGGCGCAGAAAGAGCGCGCCGTCGCGCGCGTGGCGCGCCAGGTTGGTCGCCAGTTCCGACGCAACGATCGCGATGCGTCCAACGACGTTCTCGTCGACTCCGTCGACGAGCGAGGTCGCGGCGCGCCGTGCCTCGCCGATACTGCTGTCGTCGAGCACGGGAACGACGGTCGTGACCGGCCCACCAGTCGCGTTCCGTTGCGAGCCGCCGAAAGACGCGGGCGTGGTCACCGCTGGCCTCTTACTTCCAACGCGCGATCGTGACGCGTGTTCCCTGACCGGGCGCCGATTCAATATGAAAGTCATTGACGAGCCGGCGCGATCCGCCAAGTCCCAATCCCATCCCTCCACCGCTCGTAAAGCCGTCACGCAACGCCTGCTCGACGTCGGCGATGCCGGGCCCTTGATCTTCGAACGTCAAGCGAAGGCCACGCCGCGGCAAATCGTCGATCGCTTCGAGAGTTGCGCTCCCGCCACCGCCATAGATGACAGTGTTGCGCGCCAGCTCGCTCGCGGCGGTGACGAGCTTGGTTTGATCGACGAGACTCAACCCTTGCTCCGCGGCCCACGCGCGCGCCAACTGACGGACCGCGACGATATCGGCGTCGGTCCGAAGCTGAAGTTGTTCACGCTTCCGGACGTTCATTCGTCTCGTCGTCGTTCTCGTCGGGGGTCTCGATCAGCCGCAGACGCTCCGCTTCGGATGCCTGGAGCAGCGTCATTCCCTTCTCCACCGTCAACGCCGTTCGGACCCCCGGTAACGCGAGGCCGAGTTCGACGAGCGTGATCGCGACGGCCGGACGCATGCCAACCACGACGGTCGTGGCGTCGAGAATGCGGGCCATCGCGGCGATGTTGGCGAGCATGCGTCCAATGAACGAATCGACAATCTCGAGTGACGAAATGTCGATCAACACCCCCCGCGCACTCACCTCGGCGATCCGCGCGGTCAAATCATCTTGCAGCGTCGTCGCGAGCCGGTCGTGCATATCGACCTGGATGGTGACCAATAGAAACGGTCCCATCCGTAAAATCGGGATGCGTTCCATAACCGACTCAGCGCGGCGTCGCGGTACGCGTTCCCGGGCGAGCGAGTGCGGAGCCGGTCCGTTGGAGCGCGACACGGAAAGCGTCGGCGAGCGTCGCCTTGGTGGTAATGTCGCCAAGATCGACGCCCAAATGCACGATGGTCTGCGCGATTTGCGGGCGAATCCCGCTGATGATGCAGTCGGCACCCATGAGACGCGCGGCGGTGACGGTCTTGAGTAAGTGCTGCGCCGTCAGCGTATCGACCGTCGGAACGCCGGTAATATCGATGATGGCGACGTCGGCTTCCGTATCGACGATGCGCTGCAGAAGCGTCTCCATGACAACCTGCGTCCGGGCGCTGTCCAACGTACCGATGATTGGAATGGCGAGGATGCCGTCCCACAAGCTCACGACCGGCGTCGACAACTCGAGCATGTCCTCTTGTTGGCGGCGAATGACTTCGTCACGCCCTTTCTGGTAGATCTCGGTGGTGTACAATCCGAGTCCATCGAGTATATCGGTGGCGGCCCAGGTCACGTCGACCCCTTCCTGGGCATCCGTTACGTCCTCGCGAATCCGACCAAAGATGGCGGGCTTGAGCGAGAAGACGAACTGCGCCGTTTCAGTGGGGGTGAATCCTTGCAGCGCTCGGCTGCGCGAGACGCTCGCCAGCAGATCGCGAACGGGCTCCCACCCGTTTCCATGGATTTCGGTGTTCCCTTTACGAAGCGCCGCGGTCGTGGTGGAGAGAAAATCGGCGCACTGGGCCTGAAGATCCCCCTTGGAGACCGAGCCGGTCCGGCTCATGAGACGAAGCTGTTGTGCCATCCAATCTTGGAGAATGGCGGACGCGTGGCGCTCGAGGATCGAGGCCAACGTGGTCGCGGCAGATGATGTCACGGAGAGGCCTCAGTCAGGTGAACGGCGAGACTGTCTCTCCCGAGTAGGGATAGACAGGTGTTTACAATAATAAACACGTGGTCACCGTTCTGCCTAGTTCAAAGAGCAGGCCAGGAGCTCGCCGCCGAAACACCGGCGAGGGGGGGCTGTCTGCTGACAGCCAGATGACAGCGGCGCTAGCGTGGCGGCGAAGACGCCGAGGCGAGCGCCGGCACCATGACGCGCACGAGGACGGTGGCCGCGAAGCTTCCCCAATGGTGATGAATCCGGTCCAGGACATTCGACGTGACGACCTGACCACGCGCGACGAGCAATAGCCCCTCTTCCGTCACGTCATTGACGAAGGTCATCCCTTCGCGTACTTCGGCCAGCGTCATGGTGCGAATGTCAGGGCCGTCGTTGCGCCCCTGCGTGAGCGCGAACGTATCGAGCGCCACGGTATCGTACCATCCGGTCCGTCCGTACAGCGTGTCGAGTGCCGCCGCGGTGGTAAGTCCCTGCGCTTCGAGGACGTCGAAATCGCGCACGATGGCGAGGAGACGCGCGCCAATCGGGATGTTTTCACCGCGAATCCCCGCGACAGGAGATCCTTGCCCGGAATATCGCGTGTATTGAAACCGCAAAATATCGAGCACCGACTCCATACGCGGGAGATAGCCCACGAGATGCTCCGCAACCGGAGCGGCGCGATTGACGAGTTGCTGTTCCTCGTTCGTCAGTGGCTGGGCATGATAGACCTTTTGAATGAGCGGCGGCGGAAGTGTGATCATACCGAGCTGCGAGAAGACGGCCGCCAGCTCGATCGCCGACCGATCGCGAATTTCCAACGCCGTTGCCAGCTCCCCCACTTGCCGCTTGAGACGCACGGCGCGGCCAAAGGCCGCCGGTTGCGCCAGCGACAGAACCTCCGTAAGAAAATGGACGCCGCCGCTCAACGTCTTTTCGAGCAAGGCGCGCTCCGCTTTGGCAATGCGATACTGTTCAACCGCGTCCCGGAGTGTCGAGCGCAGCGCGTCGGGAGGACACGGCTTGGTCAAAAATCGGAATATCTGCCCGTCGTTCACGGCGCGAATGGACGCGTCGATATCGGCTTGGCCGGTGAGCAGAATGCGCACGATATCGGGGGCGCCGTCACGGATCTGATTCAACAAGATCACACCGTCGAACTCCGGCATGCGCAAGTCGGAGATCACAACGGCAAAGTCCGTATCCTTTTCGAGAATCCCGATCGCGGCACGCGCCGACGTGGCGGTCACGACGTTGTATTTGCCGTGCAGGGTTCGTTTGATCCCTTCGACGACGCGCAATTCATCGTCGATGCACAAAATCCGCGGAAGCGCTTCTTCGGCCACTCGACCGTTTTCGGTAATGTTTCCCGCGATCCGGGACGACGGGAGTGAGGTATGCGTCATGAGTTCGAGAATGTGGTCCGGTCTGGAACCGGTGCGGCCGTTGACGGGGAATGCTCAGTCTGATCCGCGCTCATGAGCGCAAATTGTTCCGCGGCGACCTGCCGCCACGCCGGCATGTAGGCGTCGGCTCCAATGCGTTCCAGAAAATCCCAATCCAAGCGATCTTCGGCGCCTAAAATTCCTTCTTGCAGCTCGTGGACGAGCGCGTTCGCGACATGCACCGCCACCAGGACGTCGTCAGCGGATACCGCGTGTACCGATGACGGGGTATGATGGTATGCGACCGCTTCGACGATTTCGAACGGCAACCCCCAGAGTCCAAGCAGATAGGCACCGATCTCCGCGTGGGAAATACCGAACAATTCCCGCTCGGCCACATGCATGGGCGTTCCATTCGTATTTGCCAAGCTCGATGCCGCCACGAAGCGTTCCGGCATCCGGCTCGCCAACATGACTTTGCCGACGTCGTGCAAAATCGCGGCAATGAACGCTTCGTCGGCGCGCGACCGGTCGCGCATGATGCGGCGCGCGATGTTCGCGACGAGCAACGCGTGCGTCTCATGCGCCTGCAGCGTAAATCCGGCAACGGGTTTGTTGCCGAACACCTCCGCGATCTCGTGCGCGAGCACCAATGCCCGCAATACGGTGATCCCGAGATAACTCACCGCATGCTCGATACGCGTGCTGGAACGCGGCAATCCGAAAAACGAAGAATTGACGAGTTGGAGGATCTTGGCCGAGAGCGCAATGTCCTGTGACACGATTCGCGCAACGGCGTCGGTCCCGGCCTCCGGTGACAGCACCGCGCGCTCGAGCGCGGTGTATACGGTGGGAGCCGTTGGAAGTGAAGCAACGCCACCCACCAGACCGCGCAGCGCTTCGTCCTGGAGCAACACATGTAATTGAAACACGCGATTGACCGTACCGACGATCGTCGCGACTTCGCACGGCTTGGTCAGGAACAGGTGCGCGAACCGAACAGTTCGTAACATCGACCCCATGTCGGTTTGCCCCGACAGTGCGATCCGTACCGTTTGCGGCGACCGTTCGGCGACGTGACGCAACAACGTCGATCCGTCGACCTGCGGCATTCGCATGTCCGTAATCACGACGTCGAACGGTTTGGCGTCGACCTCGGCGAGGCCGGCCGCACCGCCGAGCGCGAAGACCATGTCCCACGTCTCGCGCTGAGGCCGGAGCGCGCGTTGCAACCCTTCGAGCACTTTCGGCTCGTCGTCGACGAATAACACTCGGATCATGCGGCCACCTCCACGGGCGTCGCGGGACGAAGCGGGAGGAGCACGACGAACGTCGTCCCGCGTCCCACCTCGGTATCAAATGTAATGCTTCCGCCGTGGTTCTCTACAACGACAGTATGCGCGATGGCCAGCCCCTGTCCGGTCCCCCGTCCAACGTCCTTGGTCGTGAAGAAAGGATCGAAGATCCGGTCGCGAACGGCATCGGGGATGCCGGCCCCGGTATCGCGCACGGTGATCTCGACGTGCGTGTCGAGCCGCCGCGTCGTAACGGTGATCGTCCCCATCGCCCCGTCGACGGCCGCCTGATCGATGATCGCGTGGGCGGCGTTGACGAGGATGTTCAGCATCACCTGGTTGATCTCTCCGGCGAAGCACAGGATCGGGGCAATCGACGGATCGAAGTCCGTGACGATCCGCGCCACGTCTTTCCATTCGTTGCGGCACACCGCGATGGTGTGCTCGATTTGGTGATTGATGTCGACCGGAACCATTTGGTCGGAGCTCGGATGCGAAAAACCTTTCACCGCGCCCACGATGTCGGCGATCCGTTGGATCCCTTCGAGCGCCTCTTGAATGGCCTTCGGAATCTCGTGCCGGAAGTATTCGGTGTCTCCGTCCGCGCCGGCGTGCGTTTCCCCCGTTACGCCGGCATGGGGGTGCGGCGCCCGAGGTGAGACGTGGTCGTCCACGACCTTGAGGAGGTGCGCGAATCCTTCGCCCAAAAAGCGAACGTTGTCACCGATGTACTGTGCGGGATTATTGATTTCGTGCGCGATTCCCGCCGCGAGTTGGCCAATGGCCTCGAGCTTTTGCGATTGAAGCAGTTGCCGCTCCAACTGGCGTTTCTGTGTAACGTCGCGACACACGACCACGCCCCCGCGTAGCTGGCCGTTGCGATCGCACACCGGCCGTCCGCTCGCCACGTACCACCGTTTGTCCGTCCCTTGCGCCGACCGCACGAGGAGCTCCATGTCGTCCACGCGCTCGCCGCGACTGGCGCGCGCCAGGGGCGATGCGTCTGGTGTGACTCGTGTCACGGTGTCAGAGAGAAACACGCCATCACCATGGTCCAACACCGCGCCGGCGGGCGGAATCAAATGATCGAGTAGCACGTCGGCGGCGGGATTGGAAATGAGATACTCCTGGTGCTCGTCGACGACGATCACGGCTTCGTCCATGTTGTCCATGACAGATTGCAGGATCTCGGTTTGCTTCACCAGCGCTTCGGCGGTCCGGTTACGTTCGGTAATGTCGCGCGCGATCCCGACGATCCCCACAAACGCGCCGTCGGCATCGCGATACGGCGTCTTGAGCGTCTCGATCCATCGCGACGTTCCATCGGGAAGCATCAAGGGCTCCTGAACGACCATCTGCGTTCCGCTCGCCAGCGTTCGCAAATCGTCGGCCCGGTAACGTTCGGCGAGATCGGCTGGAATAAAATCGAAATCGCTTTTCCCGATCATCTCGCTCGGAGTCACCCCCCAGGCCTTCGCCAGCGCGGCGTTCACGGCGAGAAAGCGCGAGTCCCGTCCTTTCAAAAAGGCGATGTCGGGAATGTTGTTGAGCAGCGCGTCTTGTTGTTCGCGCGACAAGGTGAGCGCTTCTTCGGCAAGCTTCCATTTCGTGACATCGTGTGTCACACCGACCACGCGCGTTACCGCGCCGTCGCTGACCGTCACCTCGCCGATGCTGTAGAGGTTGCGAGTCACCCCGCTCGGCAACACCGCGCTGCATTCGAGATCGAACGATCGGCGCTCATCCAACACCTGCGTTGCCGCCTGGTATAGCCGCATGTGATCGTCGATGTGGAGGCAATCGTAGATCGCGCCGTAGGGCAGCGGACGAATCGACGGATCGATTCCCAGCAGGGCATAAAAGCCATCGGAAGCCGTGATGGTTTGCGTGGCGACATCCCATTCCCACGTTCCCATCTGAGCGATTTTCTCCGTCGCGGCGTACTTCGATCGCACCGCGCCGAGCTCGGCGGATGCCCGCATCTCACCCGCCTCGGCCGCACGACGAGCATGCTCGGCGCGCCGGATAATCAGGGCGACGAGCAGCACGACTGCGGCGATGATGATGATGGGAAGGAGGAGCGGCATGAAGGACGCTGACCGGCAAGGCGTATGCTCAGAGTATCGACCACGCTCGGAGACGCCTTGATTGAATGTGCGGGTTACTCTGCCGCGTCTAGCCCCCTCGTCTGCCGGCCAACGCGGGCCTTTTGGCAAAAAAGAACGCGGGGCGCATGACGCCCCGCATCGCAAACCGCGCTATCACAAATTTGACGTCACTAAAAGTGCGGATAATCGGTGGCTACCGATAGTTCCCAAATTGGAGCTCCACGCCAAAATCCTTCGAGCGCAGCAGTTGGATGGCCTCCTGCAGGGTGTCGCGGGACGGCGAGGTCACGCGAACCTGTTCAGCTTGAATGGACGCCTGCACCTTGGGGAGCTTGGCCTCTTTGATAGCGGCCGCGACTTTCTTGGACGTCTCGCTATCGAGCGCCGTTTTGAGCTTGATGTCACAGCGGACGGTGTCGCCACCGGCGGCTTTGATCTCGCCAACGTCGAGATTTTTCACGGAGACACCACGTTTGACGAGCTTCCCCCACAAGACGTCGGTGAGCGCCTTCATCTGAAGTTCGCTGTCCGCCACGAGGGAAAGGAGCTCCTCGGCCCGCTTGAAGTCGATGCTGGCATTCGACCCTTTGAAGTCGAAGCGCTGGGCGATTTCCTTTTGCGACTGGTTGACCGCGTTGTCGACTTCTTGCATGTCGACACCGGTCGTTACGTCAAATGAGTTGAGTTGAGCCATGGAGGAAATATATAAATCTCCTCCTGGTCTGAAGCATTCCCCTAGGCGCCGATCAACTGGCCTGGCGCACGTGTCGTGCGACCCGGCCGCCCCAATCGAGATCGCGCAGCCCGTCGTCGCGCGGCATCTCGTCCGCGGGATCCTGCGCGGGTGTCTCGTCGTGCGCCGCCGCGTCGTCCAGCAAGGTAAAGCCGCCAACCGCGATTTTGAGCTGCTCGGCCTGGCACATGAGCTCGGCGCCGGCGCTGGCGCTCTGCTCCGACGTCGCCGCGACCCCCTGCGTGATGGCGTTCATGCGATCCATCGCGACGGTGATTTGCTCGACTCCTTGGCGCTGCTGATCGCTGGCCGCGGCGATTTCACCCATCACCACGCCAACCCGGTCGACCTGCAGATCGATCTGCCGCAGATGCCCCAGGAGCTCGTCGTTAATGGCGCTTCCCCCTTCGGCATTGCGGACGGCGTCTTCAATGAGCTGCGCGGTATTGCGGGCCGCTTCCGCGCTTCGTTGCGCCAGATGGCGCACTTCGTCGGCGACCACGGCGAACCCCTTCCCCGCGTCGCCGGCACGCGCGGCCTCGACCGCGGCGTTGAGCGCGAGGAGATTGGTTTGGAAGGCGATCGCGTCGATGGTTTTTACGATCTTGGCGGTATCGTTGCTGCTGTCTTTGATTTTCTGCATGGCGGCCGTCAGCCGCTCCATCCCGCGCACGCCGAGCGCCGCGCCGGAACGCGCCTGCTCGGAGAGACCACGCGCCTCTTGCGCATTGAGCGCGTTTTGCCGCGCCATGCTCGACAGCTCCTGCAAGCTGGACGACACTTCCTCGAGCGACGACGCCTGCTCACCGGCCCCCTGCGCCAGCGATTGGCTGGTGTCGCTCACCTGGCCGCTGGCATGTTCGACTTGCGTCGTCGCCGATGCCACATGGATCAACGTCTGATTGAGATTCGCCACCGCGTCGTTCAGGGCGCGTTGCAGCACGGCGTGCTCACCACGATACGCCCCCGTCATGCGGACACTCAAATCGCGATCGGCGAGCCGTTCGAGCACTTGCAATGCTTCATTGATTGGCGCCGACAATGAATCCAACATCTCATTGGTGCCGCGCACGAGCTCGGCATACACGCCTGACAATTGATCGGGGCGTCCGCGGCGGTCGAGCTTCCCTTCGCGAGCGGCTTCGATGAGCGTTCCCGTCCCAGATACAAGTGCCTGGAGTGCATGCGTGGCACGTTGCATGTTTTGCGACAACACATCGCGCTCGGAGCGTGGCGTAACAACGACCGACAAGTCACCACGTGCGATGCCATCCGCCGCGCTGGCAATGTCGCCGATATAGCTGATCATGCCGCGAAACGCATCGGACAGCGCGCCGATTTCGTCGTCGGAGCGGTGCTCGAACGTCTGATTGATCTCACCTTGCGAGATTCGCCGGGCCGCCTCGGACATTCCACCGAGCGTGGCGATGACGTCGCGCACGATACGCACGGACAATACCGCGAGAACGACGACGATCGCGAGCAACGCGATGACCGTGACCATGAGCGACATCTTCTCCCGCTCGCGCGCGACGGCGAACGCACGAGTGGTCGCGGCGTGGTCGTGGCTGATGCGCGTGGCGAGCCGGCCGTTCAGTGCGCTATAGCCCGTGGTCATCGCGCTGACCGCCTTCATGAAATCCTCACCGTTTTCGTGCATGACCATCGACCGTGTCGTCCGGCGCGCGAGCGCATAGTACGAGTCGAACGACCTTTGCAACTGCAGGGTTTCATTCGGATCGAGCACCGGGTTGTGGCGATCCTGCTCGAATTCCTTTCGGAAGACCATGGCCAGCGAATCGGTCGAGGCCAGCATCGTCGTGTCGCTCGCGGCGACGGCGTCCTGCAACTTCCGCTGCAACGCGGTGAGCGTGACCTGCATGGACCGGCTCGACTCGAGCGACGGCGAATACCCGGCCTCGATCAACCCAAGCTCACGTTCATTCTTCTGCCCGAACCCGAGGGTCACGAGCAGAATCACGAGCGCACCACATCCGGCAACGGCCGGGAGGAGCACAATCTTTTGACGGAACTTGAGACGCATGAGAATATGGAGAGGTGGCGACGACTGGTGCCGAACTACTGAGCTCGTGCGCGCAGATCGGTTGCGCGCCCGGTGAAACGATTACAATCCACTGACCTTGACCACTTTGACACCATCACCCAATTCGGTTCCCGCGGACACATAACCAATCGCGTTCGGATTGGCTTTGACGAACGCAATGACGTCCTCGTCGCTGGTTTTCACCACGGGGGGAACGTCTTTTCCCGAAAAGATCTGCTGCTGCCAGAACGACTCGATCGCCGATGACGAGCGGCCGTGATACGCTTTGGAGAACAGCTCGCGAACTTTCGCCGATTTGTCTTGGTCGACCGGCACGACGGACTTTCCGCCGTTCCATTTGAGGGTCTTTTTCAAGAACAAGCTTGAGACCTCGTCCTTCGAGAGCTCGATATGTTTGTTGGCGGCATTGACGATAATGACCTGCGCGCTCGCGCACGCAGGCAACACCGCAATCACTCCCAACACCGAAAGACAACGCGTCCAAAGAGACATACTTTCCTGTAGATATCGCATGACACGCCCGCGAACCCGGACGTGTCCCTCTTATGAATATCGGCATTTTCGAGGCCGACTTGAGCGAACATTCGCTTACAATTCGGTAATAATGGCCGATCCGTCCGTACTATGCACGAGCTCTATCGACAGGAGAACGACCCAATGCCCTCCGGGTCACATCGCTTGTCGCCTAGGCGGCTGGGCGGTTCCGGGACGAGAGGGCGAGAGCCGGGGTTCCGTGGCCGAGCGGGGTGGTGGTATCGCGCACGATATCGTCGATCTCGGAGGGGTGGAGTGGATATGCGAAATGAAATCCTTGGGCGACCACGCACCCCATGGCCTGGAGCGCCTGCGCCTGATCTTCCTGCTCGACCCCTTCGGCGACCGTCTCGAGCGAGAGGGTCGCCCCCAACGCGACAATGGTGCGAGCAAGCGCGGTGTTGCGGTCGCCCGCGGCGGCCCCGTCGATAAATGACTTGTCGATTTTCAGCACGTCGACGGGAAACTGCCGGAGCGCGCCGAGCGACGAATACCCGGTGCCAAAGTCGTCGATGGCGATCTTGACGCCCAGCGACCGGAGCACGCGTAACCGATGCGCCATCGCGTCGACGTCGAGCATGATGACGCTTTCGGTGATTTCGAGCACGAGACTGCTTGGCGGAAATCCGGTTTCCCGGAGAATGACCGCGACGTCTTCGACGAATCGCGTGTGCTGTAATTGCCGCCGTGACACGTTGACCGCGACAGTGAACGGCGTATTCGCCGGCAACATCGCGTGCCATCGAGCTCCCTGCGTGCACGCTTCTTTGAGCACCCAGCGTCCCAGCGGGAGAATAAGTCCCGACTCTTCGGCCGCGCCAATGAACTCGGCTGGAGGAAGGACACCCCGCTCGGGATGATCCCACCGCACGAGCGCTTCGACGCCAACGGCGCGATGATCGGCCAACGTGACGACCGGCTGGTACAGCAGATGAAACTGCTGTCGCTCGACCGCGATACGGAGATCGGTTTCAAGGCCGACGCGCTCTTGCGCCGCCTGGTGCATGCGTGGCTCGAACATCGTGTAGGCCCCTTTGCCTTGCCGCTTGGACACGTACATCGCGACGTCGGCGTTGCGAAGGAGCGCGTCGACCCCTTCATCGGGTGCGCCGCGCGCGATGCCCGTGCTCGCACCGGAAAAGACTTCACCGCTGTCGAGTTTGAACGGGAGGCGCATGGCGTTCGTGATGCGGTCGGCGACGATGGTCAAACTTTCGGTGCTCGAGATGCGCTCCACGAGCACCGCGAACTCGTCGCCACCGAGCCGGGCGACCGTATCGGAACCGCGCGTGGCGTTCAACAACCGCTCGGCCACGAGCTGCAACATTCGATCGCCCTCGGTATGACCGACGGTATCGTTGACGTTCTTGAAGTTGTCGAGATCGAGAAAGAATACCGCGACGTGCTCCGGAGTTTGCTGCGCGCGCGTGAGAGCGCGATCGACCTGTGCGTAGAACCAGGCGCGATTGGCCAAATGCGTGAGCGGATCGTGATAGGCTTGATGCGTGAGCTCTTGTTGCAGGAGCATGCGCTCGGACACGTCGCGCGTGTTCAGCACGATTCCGTGCACCGCGGGGTCATGCGTGAGACAGGTGACGACGGTTTCGATGTAGCGCCATTCACCGGCACTGTTCCGGCAACGCCAGACGTCCGACGCACTTTCACCCGGATGATTGCGGATCCGCTCGACGAGCGTCGTGACCGACGGAACGTCATCGCGATGCACGACGTCGAACACGCTTTTCCCAACCGCATCCTCGACGCTCCAGCCAAGCACCCGTTTGACCGCGGGGCTCATGAATCGAATGATGTTGTCTTCGTCGATGACGGCGATGACGTCGGAGGAGTTCTGCACGAGCGAGCGGAAGCGCGCCTCGCGGCTGAGCTGCTCGGCGACGAGCCGGGCGTTTTCGTTGACTCCCATCCATTGCCGTACGGTGACAATGACGGTCATGACGAACGCCGCCGCGATTCCCACCGCGATGGACGAGCTCCAGTACGGCCGTGAGACCACGATGAGCAAACCGTATCCCACCGCCAGCGCGAGATAGGGAATGAAGCTGCGGGACGATGCCGTCTGCTCGTCGTCGAGCGCGGCGATGGCCGGCGCGTGCGAGATGCGCCACAGTTGATACTGCGCCGCCCACACCCAGAGCACCGATGCGAAGACCCATCCCATGACGGTCCATCGGCCGGCCACGAAACCGCCGGTGGAGACGGCTTCGTGACCAAACGCGAGACTCGACAACAGACGCGCGAATGACGCGACGCCGAACAACCGGATGGTGGTACGATTCACCGCCGGTGGCCGCATGAGCAAGACAATGGACACCGCAGACAGCGCCACGAAGTCGAACAACGGATATCCGACGGCGAGCACTCCGTCGATGGACGCCTTGTAGTTCGTCTGGACCGTTGGACCGAGGATGAGGTACCAGAGCACCGTACCGCCGGCGATCACGACCAGCAGTACGTCGAGCACGAGCTTGTGCCCGCTCACGTCCGCATGATCGACCCCCGAGAAGAGGAAAATTCCAGCGAGCAGTGAGAGATAGAATAGCAAATACGTGACGTCGGCGACCGACGCCATGGGCTGCACGCCAATGACATTGAAAATGATCCAAATCGAATCGCCGAGCATCAGGGCGAAAAACGCATACATGCAGAAGCGCCACGCACGACGGGTGCGCTCCGGGAGCTCGCGCCGGCGCGACAATACCGCCGCGGAGGCGATACAAATGATGTCGACCAGCCAAGTCCCACTGTCGAGCACGATGGGCAATGGAGAACGATCGCCCATGACGACGAGCCACAAGCCGTACGCGACAAAAATAGCTGTCACGAATATGGCGATCCCGGCGTTTCGGCTCCGGAGCCAACGCGAACCGCCGCCTTCGAGAAGGCGCCGCGGCGTGGGGATTACCACTTCCGCTTGCACATTGGTGTCATCAGGCGTCATGACCGAATCATCTACCGGGCGAATCGCGGATCATCGGGGATTTTTGCACGCAGCGTGTATCCCGCCTCGGGCTGCGCGGTGGCCGACGGACGCGCCGGCGCATTCCGGAGGTGCGTGAGAATGAGTGTCCCGACATCCGGGGCCAAACGCGCGATCCCCGCCGCGTAGCGGGCGAGCGCGGTCTGGACGACGGCATCGGACTCCATAGCCGTGACTGCTTCGAGCGCTTCGCGCAACGCGGTTCTGGCGAATTGCCACGTATCAGGAATATCGTCCGTGGCACGCAAGGTCGACTCGATGGCGCGCACCTGCTCGGGATTCAAGCGATCGGCCGGCAACTGCCGCCACAACCGGAGGGTCAAAAATCCGACGCCGAGGACGAGGAAGTCCCGCTCATGAACGCGGGACATCGCCTCGAGAAAGACCAGGTCGTCCATGGTTGTCATTGCTCCTGTTGATACGCGGATTTGACCAGTAGACGATCGGCGATCCTGGTGATGACCGTGTTGACGCTGAGCTCTTCCCGAAGGGCGCCGGCCTCGGTCCCGAGCAGGACCTGGCAGTGTTGCTCGAGCGGACGCGACGAGCTGAATCCCAGTAACGTCGCGGCACGCGCCACCGACATGCCGGGTTGGCGAAGATACATGTACGCGCGCAACACTTTGGGAGCGGCGACGAGCAACCGCACGGAGGCAATGCCACTCCGGTCGATCCACCGGTCGAGCGATCGCCGCGTCATGTTCGCCGCGACGGCGAGACGCTTGGACGAATCGATCGCGCTGTTGTCGTGGAACATGTTTCGAATGCAATCGCGCAACCGCGGCGGCAAGTCGGTCATTCCCGGTTGGAGCAACGCCAGAATGCGCTCGACGACCGACATCCGGATGCCGACGGTGAGCAGATGTTGCAGCCGCATCAAGCCATCGTCGTAGCCGCGCAGCACGACTTCGGCGGCGTGGGCCCGAACGAACGGAAGCGCGGCTTGAATGCCGTCGGGGGTAAGCGACGTGTAGACGATCACACGCGCCTCGGTCGTCACCAACGAGTCTACGACGTCACCCACCGGAAGTACCGTGACGAGCTTGGGATCGAGCACGACCATGCTGCGGGACATGGTACTGAGCAACGTTCGCAAATGCTCGTCGTCTGCGGCGCGCACGAGCGCCGCGGGGCCACCCGCGGCCGCGGCCAGCCGGGTGAACGCATCGACAGGGAGCAGAGTGATTGCTTTCAAAGCGAAATAAAAAACACGGCATGGAACAACGCTGTTCCTCCGAATTAACTGCAAAGCAGCCAAATCCGTAAGAGGACTCGTAATTTCTCTCTCGCCGCTGCATCACTGTCTGCGTACGGTGCCAAAGACTCTCGATACTGTCATCTGGACGTAATCCCTGTTGTGCCAGGTATCGACCGTAAATTGCGCCCTGAACGAACGACCATCCGAAATTACGGGGTGGCCGCCAAATAAACATTTGTAGTCGCGCACTTTCGCTGAGATCGAATCGCCCAGTGTGCGCTTCCTCTAATCTTCGCGTCGTCTTTGCGACGATCGTACCGAGATATCGCGACACCTCGCGCGATTTTGAGACATTTTTTGGGGGGTTCTCGCCCGGTCGGCTTGCTACATTAGAAGATGTTTGACTCCGACGACGAACCCGACGACAGCACCGAAGACGCTCCGGAGGGCGTTCCGACCCTCGATCTGGCCACGGCACTCCCGGTTCCGCTGGAACGCCGGCGCCTACCGGATGACCCGGAGCTCGCTCCTGACCAGGCGGTCATTGGCGCCTACCTCGAAGGGCGGTTGATCGCCCGCAGTGTCGGCCAGCCCGACTGGACCCCCGAGGACGATCATGGGTTGTTCGACGCCCCGCGCCATTTACACTATCGTGGCAAGGAGGCGGAAGGCGGAACGTTGTACGCGGAGCTGGGTGCGGTAATCCCGGCGGCGGATCTCCCGCGGGAGCCCTGGCAGCCGGAGCCGGAGGACGATGCACCGCCCGCGCTCGTGTTGCTCGGCGTGGTCGTGCGCCTTGCCCAAGATCGAACGCAAAAGGATTTCGCGAACGAGTGCTTGGATCATTTCGCCACGATTGTGGGAGGCGGGGCGGAGCCGGTGGCGGACCGGGTGCTGAAGTCGCTGTAACCGGCGAGCGGGTGCGGACGCCCAAACCCGGGGATCATTGATAGCGGCGAAGGGTCGCGGCGATTCTGGGCTCGTAGTCGTTGTCCCAATACAGCCAGATGCGGCGGATGATTCCCTGGCGATCCACCACTACTATAGTAGCGCCGTGTTCTGTCCCGTACGCGCGGTCGTTTGGCGTGGGTTGGCTCACCCGGCGCCCGTCGGGGAGGATCTCGTACTGGGTCTCGGTAATGGCCACTGGTCCTGGGACGATGAGGTCAGAGGTGAAATAGCGGGTGAGCTCACGCACCTCGGCGTCGGTACTGAGTGGGCCAAGATCGCGGAAATAGCCAATGGTCCCACGGACAAACGCGACGTCGGCGCCGTCGCCCGCGGCGCGCGCGAGCCGGCGAGTCGCGGGGATCGTCCAGCGATACGGTTGAAAGTTGAGCAGCGAGAGCTTCCCCATCGCCGGATGAATCGTATCACCCGCGGCGCCGATCCAGCGGCTGGCGACAATGCGTGGCGCCTTCGTGCCGTACCGCGCAAAGACGGAATCGTAGCCGTTCAGCATCGCGTCGACATGACGAATCTTCCCGATATCCGTCCGCGCGCGCGCAATCACCGCGCGCGGGGCCGCAGCGTCACCGGTGCGATCGCCTTCGGCCTCGGCGAGATAACGATACGCGTTGACCAGATATGAGGAGAATTCGATGCGGTCGTGCTCGCTCAACTCGCGTCCGGCGGCGATGGTCGCATCGCAGGCCACGCGCATGGCCGTGTCGTCTCCCACATGGCGAAAGTACTCCGCCAAACTGAGTTGCGCGCGCACTTTGCCAACCGCCGCGGCGCTCCCTTTCAAGGCATCGAGCTGGGCGAGGTACACACGCGCTTGGCCGACGCGGGCGGGGCGCGCATCGAGATACGCCTCGACGAGTTGCGCGAGCGCCCATGCACGATCGTCGGTCTCACGAACGTCAGGGGCCGAAAGCCGTTGGCTGGACGCACGCACCGCGCCGGAGTCGTCACCGGCGGCGAGGAGGAGCCGGACATAGGGAATCAGCTCGTAGGGCGCGAGCTGCACGGCGTTGGTTTGAAAGCGGCGCGCGCAGTCGCGTGCGATGCGCTTGGCGTCGTCAACCATCGTGTCCCGCGCAAGCGTAAACTCCGCCGTATCTTCACGCGCGCGCCAATAAAAATTCCGTCCGCGCGTCACTCCCTCGACGCACGCGCCGGGCCAGTACTGCGTGTAGCCGTCGGGAACGGGAGGAGTACTCCCTTGCGCGGACAGCGAGCCAGCGACGCAGAGGGCGGTCCCGATTGACGCGGCGAACATGCGATAGCGAAGACGCATCATACCGAATCCGAGAGACTGGTAAAGTTGAAATCGTCAACCTTGACCGGCGGAACGACCGCGGGATATCCAGCGTACACGCGAACCGGAACACCCAACTGCTGCACTTTATTGAAGATGAACATCGGCGACTCGGTGAAGCGCATATTTTTGACCGCCTTGCTGATCTTGCCATTTTCGATCAACCAAATCCCGTCGCGCGACGTTCCGGTCAGCAAGAGACTACCGCCATCGAGCGTATTGACGCCGTTGAGACGGGTGAGAATGAGTCCACGCCGAGTCGTCGCGATCATCTCGTCGATCGACGTCGTTCCGCCGCTCATTTTGTATGCGTATGGATTGGGGAGCGGGACGCCGTGCCCGAGCTGCGAGAGCGCATACTGCCGCGTGTACGCGAGCTCGCGCAGCACGCCGTTCTTGACCCACTCCACCGGCCGGAATGGATAGCCTTCGTAGTCGAACGGAATGTACCCAGCGACCGGATCGAGCGGATCGGTGCTGAGCGTGATGCGTTCGTCAAAGACCTTGAGCCCGATTTTGGATTGGCCTGGACGAAGCGTGTAGACAGTCTGAAAGTTCTCGGCCGCGAAGCGATCGAGCGCGTAAATGGCATTGACCATGAAGCTGTGAACGGCCTGCGGCTCCAAGATCACCGTATACCGTCCCGGCTCGACCGCGACCGGATCCGACGAATCGACGCATTTTTTTTGCGCGACCGCGGTGAGCTTGGCGGTATCGATTTGTGTCCAATCACGCTGCGTCACGCCGGCCCACCCCGACCCTGTCCCCGCCGGATTTCGAACCGTTACGGAGTATTCGGCCGCGGTCGCCGCGTAATATGCTTCCATGCCGCTCGTATTGAACACGGCGCGGGTGTTCGCGCTGACTTGGAGATATCCCGCGCTCATGAGCTGCGCCTGCACGGCGGGCTCCGACCGTTGACGGGCAACGTCCGAGCGTCCCTTTGCCGTCAAACCGTAGCTTGCGTCGCTCCAAATGTGCGGCTGCAAGTACTGCTGTGGTCCCGGAAAAGGGCTGACGTCGGGATTCTCACTGTAATACTGAATGAGCCCTTCCACCGACCGTAGCGCGAGCGTCAACGACGCGTCATCGAACTTATTGGTGGAGATTTGACTGCGCGCACCACGGATGGACCGCACAATGGAAACGGTGTGTTGCGTGGTATCACCCGCCGTGGTGGGTTGATTGCGCGCCCACCGGAAATTCCCCAACCAGACGCTATCGATATTCACCGACGTCTCGCCACCGCCATGACTCAGCGCGAGAACGCGCTTGAACAGCGACTGGCAATCGTCGCGCGACAGAATGCGCGGCGGCGCGGCTGGTTCCGGATCGAACAGCGTCGACGGGCGGTCGGAACGGGACGGCCCCGTCCACACCGAATGATCGCTCACGGCATGCCTCCGTTATTGAGCCGCATCCTGAGCGGGCTATCCGGATTTTGCGCGCGGACGTCGATCACGCGAACATTCTTGAACCGCGTGGCGACACTCTGCACCGAATGCACGGTTTCCTGGCGCGGTTGTCCCTTTTCCACAGTAAATCCGCGCGTCGCGGCCGAGGAGGGGCCGCCGATAGCGATGAGATCCTTCCATAATTCGGGGCTGCGGAATAAAAATCCCGTACCGTCGATGGTGCCGGCAAGCTTCCCTTTTTTGATCCAATACGCGAGCTCGCTCAATCCTTGGCCGTTGAGCTGCTGTTGATCCATCATGACGCTGCCGCCAACGATCGCGATCCCGTTCTCGACACCCGCGACGAGATCGAGAAAACTGTTGTCCTTGGCGCCCGCATGCAACGTGAGATTCGGCGCCTGAATGTGTGGAACGGAGGTCGCGTCTTCGGACGTTGCGCACCCGTTGGATTGTACGGGCGCCCCGGTCTTTCGATACCACTCGGCCAACGCCGGTGCATGATCCCGGCTCGTGGCGTAGTCGACCGCGACGCCATCTTTGACGAGCGCGAATTGTCGCGGTGTGACGCCGTCGTCGTCCCATTGCACGGTAGCGGCACCACCAGGCATCGACCGGTCGCCGCTGATGCTTACGAGCGGCGATGCGACGGGCTTGCCGAGCATCTGGTCGACCGGGGCGAGGTAACTCGTCCCCGAGGCGTTGGCTTCGAGGCCAAGCGCGCGGTCGAGCTCCAGTCCGGCCCCGAACGTACCATCGACGATGGCGGCAGTCGCGTACGCGTCGAACACGACGTCAAACCGCGACGGATAGTCGAGCGGCTTGGCGGCGAGCCGCGCACGCGCCTCCTCGTACCATTCGGGAATCCGTTCGAGCAATTTGGTGTCGGTGAAGATCTCATAACCGGCGCCCGTTGGTGAGATGACCGGCGCGCCGCGTCCCCCAGCGCGTTGCAACACGGGCTCCTGCGCGCTCACCGAAAAGAACGAACCGTGACCGAGCGAGTTGTAGACCGTCTGCGAATAGAACGCGCCATCGGTTGAGGCGAAGGTCCGCTCCTGCCGCTCGAAGATGATGATCGACGCCGCGTTGCCGTTACGAAATGTACGCGCGTACGATTCGGCCGACCGGATGTAATCGAGCTTTTCCTCGATCGCGACGTTGAACGGGTCGCGTTTGACGGGCATATGCCAGCTGCTCTCGGTCGCCGCGGGGCGTGCGCTCAATTCTACCGGCGGACGACCGGGCCACCGATTTCCTTTGGCTTGCTCCGCGGCGTCGCGGCCAAGTCGCGTGAGGACGTCAGGGGTCCATTCCGGACTCGCCGTAAACCCCCACGCGCCATTGGCGAGTACGCGAACGCCGACCGCCACTTCTTCACTGTCGAGGGGCGGATTGGCGTAATAGAATGCCTGTTTGCGTGTCACGGTCAGCCGGACGTCGGCGTACGTGGCGCCCGCGCTCTTGGCGGCATCGAGCGCCCGCATGGCGAGCATTCGAAGCGTTGGATCGCCGATGGGCGGTGCGTTCCCCACCGGAGTTCCGATGACTCCCGCGCGAACCATGCGCGGGAGGAGGCCGCTGGCGGCGAACGCCGCCAGCGAGCCGGTTTTCATGAATTGACGTCGATTGGTCACGAGTGCAACAATCAGATAGTCACGAGTGCAACAATCAGAACGGATTGGTTCTGACGATGATGGACCCGTGCTGCACGGTACCGTCGCTCAACGTCGAGTGCCACGTATACGTGCCGGGTGCATTGAACCGCCGCGCCACCGACATGCCGCTGAACGGATCGATGTTACCACTCGGCGCGCCGACCGTATCGGGGAGCGCCGTCGACGGATCGTCGAAGATGACGGCGGGCGAGAGATCGGAGTTGTAATTGTACCAGTGCATAGCGCCACCGGTTTGAATCACGTTTTGGAGATACAGCGTCGACCACATCCCGCTGTTGAATCCTTCGTACGCGTCGGTGGCCCAGCCGACAATGACCTGGAGACTATCGGTGTAGGTCACGCCGGACAATGTCGTACTGACATACACGGTGGTTTTTCCCGGCGCGTAGCCGTTGAGATACCAATCGCGTACGTACCGGTTGGCCGATGCGATGTTCGGGTCCTTGGTGCTCACCGAGATCAACACGTTCGGAATCGTGTCATTCGCGGCGGTGATGAGACTGCCGAGTACTTGGTTCCCGTTGTTCACCGCGATCCGCAGACTGTCGCCGTAGAGTCCCACCGCGAACCGTACGGGCGGCGCGGTAACCGGCGGCAGCACGTTGACGAGAACCGTATCGACTTGGGATACGCGGTTCTTCGCCGCCGTTACGAGGACAATGACCGGATCTTCCGTTACGTCGATCGCCGTGACGAGCCCGGTTGGAGAGACCGTGACGCGACTCGTGGATGACGACGTATACGTCAACGAATCGAGATCGGTAACCGGCGCCCCGCCGAGGTTGAAAGCGTTACTCGTCAGCTGCAACGTGCCGCCGGCGACGAGGTTGACCGCATGCGCGCTCGCGTGGACCGATCCGAGCAATGGATCGGGATCGCTATATACCCCGGCGGGAGGACGGTCGCTGCACGCCGTAGCGCCTGCAGCGGCCACGCATGCCAACGCGATCATACGAAGGCGCGTCATTGATGTTGTAAGCGATTTCATGGTTTAGGCCTCCCGATCGATGCAGCCTTTGTAATTCGGATTCGCGGTCAGCTCATCCGGACCAGGCGTGGCGTTGGTGTACGTACCGTACAGCGCGCCGTTGCCGCCTTGGTATGATCCTGTGGGGTACACTTGAGACTGCGGTAACCCATATTGCCGCACGAGACGCCGCAAGTCGCCCTGCCGATGCCCCGTTCCAAAGAGCCAGAAGGCGCGCTCACGAAACAGCAACTGCACGCGCCCCGCGGCGGTCCCCGGATCCGTGAGTGGTGGGAGACCGGCGACGCCACCCGATCCCGCGGGCGCGGGGGTCGGACACGTCGCGATCGACGTGCAGGTGGTCCGTAGGCTGTTCAACGTATCGAGCCACGCGCTGGTTTGACCCTGGCTCAGCAAATACTCGGCTTCAATGAGCCGTGCGTCGATCCCGTTGTCCAGCGGGACGAAGATCGTTCCAGAGACGCGAAACTTGTGAAGCTCGTAGATGTCCATCTGATTGATGTTCGTGATGAGATCGACTTGGACGCGCGGATCGTTGGCCGTGCGGAAGTTGAGACCGTTCGTCCCTTCCATGTCGCTCACCGTGGACCATGGCTGGTTTCCTCCCGTGCCACCGGGTTGGAAGAAGCCGGTACCGGAGCCGAATCCATTATTGTACTGCAGGTCGTAGCTGAAGCTGGTCGGGATCCCCGCGACCGCGGCGGCCGCTTTGTCGTATGCCTTGGCGTCGAGGAACACACGGGCGCGGCCGAGCTTGGCGATGTTGATCGCGCGAATGCTGTCGGTTTCGGCGTATACCAACGCGGAATCGAATTGGGCCAGCGCGAAGTTTTGCAGCGAGTCGCGCGACAGCGCGACGCCAAACGTGATCGATCCGTCGAACGAAGCCTCACTCAACGGAACGCCGTTACAGAACAGCTCACTCATGAAGAGCGCGATGTAACCGCGCGCGATGAACGTATTGGCGAGCAACGTCTTGGGGGCGTTCGACGCATATGCCTTGAGATATTGCTGCGCCTGTCCGGCGTTGACATACGCCAACGTCATGTCGCGATAGGTGAACTGTGCTCCGGACGATTGCCCTTGCACGTCGGAGCGGGCGTCCAGCGCGTCCAGCGCGGGGAGCGTGTATTCATCCGCGAGCACCCCCGACGCCACCGCATACGGCCCCGTAAGGGTCGTGGCATTCCCTCCATTAAAAATTTTCAAGAACTGCGTCATCGCCCCGTTATACAGATTGATAGCGCCGTTATAGGTCTTCAGCGCATCCGGGTCGAGAATGTTCGACGGCTTTTGCACGTCGACGAGGCTGTTCACGGAGCATCCAGCCAACAATCCGACAACTACCGCGCTTACAGAGAGTCGGCGCACGTTCTGGTTGACATTACGTAACATGTTCATGATTAGAACCCGAGGTTGATGCGCACCGACCAATTGCGCGTCATGGGAAGACCGCCATTGTCGAGGATATAGTTCCGATATGGATTCGTATTGACCTCCGGATCGGCGCCCGAGTAGCGCGACCAAAGGCGGAGATTCTCTCCGAGGAGAGAGATCCGCGCGGAGCGGGCATGCACCCACTGCGCATACTGCTCGGGAAGCTCGAGCGATGCAGTGACATTGCGAAGACGAGTCCACGACACGGTCTGATCGAACGCGTACGTCGTGTTGTAGGGATACGGCTTAGAAAGGGCCGCGACCGCGGCTTGGGATGCAAGCGATGCCGTTGGATCGACCGATGCGCGGCACTTGCCATTGTAGCAACGGCTCACCGTCGCTTGGTCCACTTGGCCCAACCCACCTTGGAAGTCGATCAACGCGGAGAGCAGGACCCGATTGTTCAGCAGTCCCACCGTGTTTGAGAACGACCACTCTTTGTCAGGAACAGGTTGTCCAACGAACACCGCCGAATCGCCAACAGTGACCTCGCTGGGCGAAATGATTCCATCATGGTTGATGTCTTTGAAACCAAGGATTGGACGATCCCAACGTCCGGACAGCGGATAGCCAACTGTATACTGCTCCTGGCCGTTCTGCAGTGTCGCTACACCTTTGGCGAGCTTGACCAGCCGGTTCCGGTTGGACGCCCGGTTGACCGTGAAGTTCCACGACAGTTGCCGCGCCTGCAGCGGAATCGCGGTGACCGTCCATTCGGAGCCGGTGTTCTTGACCGAACCGACGTTCTCTTGACGGCTTGCGACAATGGGCCACCCGAGCGACGGAGGGAGCGTGCGGCCGACGATCGCGTCTTTGCTCAGCTTGTTGTAATACGTCCCTTCAACGGTGACCCGGTCGTCGAGGAAGCTCAGGTCAGCTCCCCCTTCAAATTCGGTGGAGCGTTCGGGAAGAATCTGATCGTTTCCCACGGAGTTGAGCGTCGCGGTGACCACCGGGATACCGTCGACGAAGCCGGATCCCGCGGCGTAGGTGCGAATGGCGCCGGTCGTCGTGGGCTGCACACCCGCGTGTCCAAACGCCGCCCGAACGCGGAAGTTCGTGAGATTGGCGATCTTCGGAAAAAATGGCTCCTGAGAAAGAAGCCAAGAGAGACTCAGCTTGGGATAGATCGGTGCTTTTGCGTTCTTTCCGAACGCGCTCCCCGCGTCTTGACGAATGGCGGCCGTCAAAAAGAGACGTTCGCGAATCACACCGGTTTCTTCGACGTATAATCCGGCCAGCGCAGACTGATCGAACGCTTCGGTCAACGTCGTCGTCCGTGCCCCGTTGAACGTCGTGTTTCCAATCGCGAGCCCGGAGCCGGACGCCGTGAGTGTTTTGCTGTATAGATGCGTGTACTGCAACCCCGCGCTCGTACGCGAGCTCAACATGTCGTTGAGCGGGAGCGAAACTGTTCCGCCGAGGTCGGCGGTGTAAACGGTGTTGTTCCCTTCGCTACGCCCGCGTGTGCCGTTGGTCGCCGGCGTCGCGGTTGGATCGTCGCCTGGACGGAGATAGTACTCATCGGTGCGATCCGTATAGTCCGCGCCGAGCGTCGCGCGGCCGCTCAGCCACTGAAACGGACGGGCATTTCCGGCCAGCGAGACAAAGCCGCGCGTGATGGCGTTCGTTCCCCGGGGAGCGAAGAAATCGGATGGACGCGAATTCGGGGAATCAGTCGACCACCCATCGTTGAGCGCGACGCTTCCGGACCCTTGCAGCGCCCCTTGAACGACTTTGGTGTCGTTGCTGTTCATTTGTATTTGGTGCGTCAAGTTCGACGTCAGCGCAAGATCACCGAACGTTCCAAAGTTCGTCGTAATCCGGCTATCGCCAGACTGCTTGTTGAACTGGTTCGGATGCATCTGCCAATCCGGGATCGGATCGCCATGACGGCGTGCCTCGAGCAATGCGACGTCGGCATCGGGCATTTTGAGCACGCCGATATCGTCTTGCACGTCGCCGCCAAAGAAGTATTGGATCCGGTCCGTCCCACCAGACACTTGCGCGCCCAGCGACGATCGGAACCCTGTCCCGAACGGCGTGGTTGCTTTGGAATTGAGCGGATTGAAGTGCGTGACACTATCGATGCCGGCGCAGTATCCCTGTGTGACTTGCACCAGCGTACACGGCGCGCCCGGCCCGTTCACGGAGCTGTTGCCGTATCCGGTGTAGCTATCGCTGAACACCGATTTGATTTTCATGTTGCCGCGGTCCGCGAAAAACGTCCAACGCGCCGGTCCCGCCTTACCACTCTTGGTCCGAATGACAATGACGCCGTTGGCCGCGTCGGATCCGTACAGCGTCGCCGCCGACGGCCCTTTCAAGATGTCGATCGATTCGATGCTGTTGGGGTCGATGTCGTCAAAGCGTGACGTTGCCGAGGAATTGAACGGCGCCCCGGTATTGGCCAGGTTGAACTGCTTGAATCCCTGTGAAAAATCGGCTTCGGCCCGGACACCATCGATGATGAGAATGGGATCGTTGCTCCCCGAGACGCGCCCGATGCCGCGGACGCGAATGCGTGACCCCGCGCCGACCGTCCCCGACGTCGTCATGACCTCGACCCCTGGGGCACGCGCCGCGATGAGGTCGGCGAGATTCCGGACCGGCGAGTGCGCGACAATGGAGTCGGCCTTGATGCTCGCGATGGAGTTTCCGATCTCGAGCCGTTTTTGGCTCCCCGTCGACGTCGTGATCACGTCATTGAGCTTGACCGGAACCGGCGTGACTTCCAGCTGTACGTTGGTCGTCGAGCCAATCTTCACGAGCGCGCGCCCTTCACTCGGCTGATACCCGAGCCGCGTCACACGGAGCGAATAGGCGCCCGGTGGAACGTTGCCGATGCGGAACGATCCATCGGACCGCGTGAGTTGCCGAATGTTGGTTCCAACGACCAAGACCGTGGCGTTCGGAACGGGAGTCTTTGTCGTGACTTCGAGCACATAACCACCGATTTCACCAGACACCGAGTCGGCCAGCGACAGATCGTTCGACGCGGGCATGAGCACGACTTGTCCCTTGGCACCGGTCCCGATGCGAATTCCCGTACCGCGCAACACCGTCTCGAGCGCCTCTTGGGCGGAGACATCTTTCAGATCCACCGTAATCCGGCGGCTGGCGGGAACGACCTTGGGTGAGTACGACAATCCAAGCTTGGCTTGCTTGTCGATTTCACGCAGCACGTCGGCCATCGGCGCGTGCTTGGCCGCGACGGTCACGTGTCGTTGTAGCGCCGTCGTCTCCGTCCGGGCGAGGGCGGGCGCGCCTTTGGGATGTGCGCGAATTTCCACGGTCGATGCGCGCGCGAACGTCGTCGGTTGTGCGACGACGTTCGCGCCGGTGAACGCGAATGCAACTGCGATGGAACACGTCAACGATCGAATCATTTCCCCCTCGTTCTTGAGTTATTCCTACCGACAATCCAAACGGTGTTGCCCCGCCATTCGTAGCCGAGTCCGAGCGACTTCGAAATCAATTCCATCACGTCGTCTACCGAGCCCGCACGCAACGTCACATTCAGCGGATATGCCGCGTACTTGGGATCGGCCACCGCGATCTTTACGTCGTACCACCGCTCCACGGCGTCGGCCACCGTACGCAGCGGCGTGTCGACGAATCGCAACTCGCCGTCGAGCCAGGACGTGTACTCTTGCGGGTCGACGCCGTGCGCGACCGTCGTTGCCCCGTCAGCCCGCAGCCGGCCAACGTCACCGGCGTTGAGCACGAGCGCAGCGGTCGAAGGCTCCGCGTTCGGCGCATCCGCAGCACGAGTCTCACTGCGCTCCTTGGGCGTCAGGCTCACGCGTCCGCTCGTGACCATGACCTGAGTGGCCGAATCGTGCGGATACGCCCGAACGACGAATGCGGTGCCGAGCTCCGTGACCGTCCCTTGCGACGTGTGCACGAGAAAGGGACGGGCATCCTTATGCGTAATGTCGAAATACGCCTCGCCCGTCAAACGCACTTCCCGCTGCGCGTTCTCATCTTGCCGTACTTGCATCTGACTTTCAGCGGCAAGGATGATTTTCGTCCCGTCGGCGAGTTGCACCACGGCGCGCTGGCCGCGAACCGCGCTGAACGACTTCCATTGCGCGTCCGCGCTCCGCGATGCCCGGCGCGTGGTCCACCATGCGCCGCCGATCACGATCAAGGCAGCGACCACGGCGGCGGCGCCGACCGACCCACTCCCCCACTGGCGCGGTTCGACTCGCATGCGCGATCGGCCGGAGGCACGCGCACCATCTGCCTGTGCGTTCGTACGTACGTTCGCACGACTTGTCTGCGCGGCGGCCTCGTTCGCCAGAATCCGAGCGAGCGCCGCGCGAGCCTCGCTCGACGGTTCGATCGCGACGATACTGTCGAGCCGCCGCCGCGGGTTGGCGGCGATCCATTCGGCCACAATGTCGCGCTCGGCGCGCGTCGCGGTCCCCGCGATGTAGCGGTCGAGCAGGTCGATGGACAGACAGTCGTCCAAGTGGTCAGCACCTTGGTTCATACCAAGATGACACGCCACATGACAAAACCCGTCTCGCTAGTGCGTCGTCATCCGCGCAAGTGTTCCGGGACGCCGGCGGCGAGCTCTTTGAGCGCACGCCGCAGCTGAATCTCGACCGCGTTCGCCGACGTCCCGAGCGCCGCGGCGATCTCGGCGTGACTCAGTCCGCCGAACCATCGCATGGTCACTACCGCCCGGCGGTGTTCGGGAAGGGTGTCGATCACGCGGCGAAGAACCACCCCGAGCTCCTCTTGCTCCAGGTCGGCGAGCAACGACGTCGACGAGACGGACATCCCCGGCACGGCCCCCTCCATCGCCATGTCGAGCGTATGTTCGGCCTCCCATGTGTCACGAAATTGTGCATCGCGTACGGCGTTGAGGGCACGATTGCGGACAGATGCGTAGAGATATGCCGCCACGCTCCCCGTCGGCGTAAACTCACTACGCCGTTCCCAGACACGAGCGAAGACCGCTTCGGTAATCTCTTCGGCCTCGGTCGCGTTGCGCGTGTACCCTTCGGCGAATCGGCGCAGGCCGTCATAGTGCGCGAGAAACACCGTCGTGAAGGCGGCGTGATCGCCGTCTCGGATTTGCTCGGCGAGCCGCGTATCGTGCGCCGCGTGCGCGCTCGCGCGCGCCGCGCGAACGTCGCGTGGGATCTCTTGTCGTCCACCGTCGTCGGGTCCGCCGAGTCCGGCAAATACGAATGCGAGGGTGCTCACGACCGCAATATTTCATGTGGACCAGCGTTGCGCTATGGCAAGATTACAAGACGACTTTTTGCGCATCCGCGACTCCAGACGTTACGCGTTCATGACATTGCGATGTCAATCACGCGCATGATGCGCGACACGCGCACGAAACGCGCGTGCGTTTGTGCAGGCTTTGCTTTATCGATAGAAAGTTGACGCTGCACGCACACAAATGTCGCCGTGATGTGCTCGCCCGCCGCGCATCGGCTCCATGTGCCTGAACCCCGCCGCCGGGATATATTTCGGGTTCGTGACCCTCCTCGACGCAGTCTCTCTTTTTCCCGGCACCAGCGAGACCGAGACGCTCTGCCGAGCGTTGGACTGGTCGCGCACCCCTGTTGGGGGACCCGAGACGTGGTCCACCACCATGCGGACCATTATCCGGACGTCGATGGCCTCGGCCTTCCCGATTTGCACGTGGTGGGGGCCGGAGCTGACCCTCGTATATAATGATCCATATCGGGCGATCCTCGGGGACAAGCACCCCGCCATTGGGCGGCCGGGCCATGAGGTCTGGCGCGAGATTTGGCCAACGATCGCACCGCTCTTCGAGCACGTGCTCTCTGGCGGCCCTACCGTTTGGGCGGAGAACCAGCCGTACACGATCGAACGGTCGGACGGACCCGAAGAGGTCACGATCACATTTTCGCTCAGCCCGATTTGCGACGACTCAGGGACGATCATCGGCCTCTATAATGTTGTGACCGAGACGACCGAGCAGGTACGCGCCCAGCAGCGTGCGGAGGCGGCGGTGCGCCGGACGACGGCGCTCCAGTCGGTTACCGCCTCGCTTTCGCGATCCTTGACACCCGAGGAAGTCGCCGACGTCGTACTTGACTACGCATCGGAGATACTCGGTGTGTGTTCTGGATCTGTCGCTATAATGTCGCAGGACAGGCGCCAATTGGAGGTCGTTGGGACGCGCGGCTATTCCGCGGCCATGGTGAGCCGGTATCACACGGTGTATACGTCCGACTCGTTCCCGCTGGCCGATGCCGCGCGAACCGCCATTCCGGTCGTCCTCCGGTCCACCGAGGAGCGGGAACGCCGCTACCCCCATTTGGCGGCGCTCCGGCAGTCCAATGGCGACGGCGCCATGGTCGCGCTCCCAACCGCTGCGGACGGCGGCGTACTTGGAGCCCTTGGCTTCAATTTCCCGCCCGGACGGGTTCCTGACGCCGACGACCTATCGTTTTTGACGGCGCTCGCGCAGCAGGCGGGGCAAGCGCTGCAGCGCGCTCGTCTCTTTCAGACGGAGCGGGCGCTCCGCGCCGAAGCCGAGGCGGCCAATCAAACCAAGGCCGACTTCCTGGCGGTGATGAGCCACGAGCTGCGCACTCCGCTGAACGCCGTCGCCGGACACGCGGAGCTCCTGATGCTTGGCGTGCATGGTCCGGTAACGGACGCGCAAATCGCCGCCCTCGAGCGCATCAAACGGAGCGGACGACACCTGCTCGGCCTCATCAACGACATTTTGAACTACGCCAAGGTCGAGGCCGGGAGCGTCGAGCTCCATGTCGCCGACGTCGCGGCCGAGGACATGCTGGGACGACTGGACGCGATCGTCGGCGTACAGGCAACGCAGCGGCAGGTCTCGTTCAGCACGCATGGGTGCCCGGGATTGACCATCCGCGCCGATTCGGAAAAAGTGCAACAGATCTTGTTGAATTTGTGCGCGAACGCACTGACCGCGACAGATGCCGGCGGCTCGGTACGTGTCTCCTGCGCCGAACAGAATGGTGCGGCCGCGTTTATCATCGAAGACACGGGGATCGGGATCGCGCAAGACAAGCTCGATGCGATCTTCGAGCCGTTCGTCCAGATCAATCGTGGACTGACGTCACAGCAAGGCGGCACGGGGCTTGGCCTCGCCATCAGCCGCGACTTGGCGCGCGCGATGGGCGGTGATATTACCGCGACGAGCGTGGTGGGTGAGGGATCGGTGTTTACGGTGACGTTGCCGTTGGCGTCAAACCCCATAGTACCGTAGATAACGAATGGGGGAGAAGCGCAACCGCGCCCCGCCCCCATCCATCACAACACAAACACTAGCGGCGAACGAACACAGGTTGTGTCCACGCTTTCGCTCCGTTCGAATCGGTAATCACGGCGCGTACGTATCCATCGCTTTTATTGATATGATATCGCGGCGACAGCCCGGGAAGCTCCGCCAGCACCCGGCCTCCCGATCCAATGAACCGTGTACTGTATCGCGTATCGTTGAGTTGCTTGATCGTTATCGCAACTGACGTATCGGTGGTCACGACGTCGCTGAGCGTCACGCCATTGGACGCGTAAAAATTACCGGTACGCAATCCTGTTGTGATGCTTTCAGGTGTCAACGTGTCGGCGCGCACCACCACCCACCCACGCCCCGGCGGATTGACGTCGACTCCGTCGGTTTTGAAATAGTCGTGCGTATCGTCGCTCCCGACGCCCCAAACGATCTTGCCGCGCGTGAGCAGCGTGTCCCACAACGCTTCGGTCGAAATGGAGACATGGCCTGAGTCGTCGGCGCCACCCAAATTGTGCGCACCCGATCCATTCCACACTTCGAGAAGCGTGGAGTCCGGAATGGCGTACAGGTCGGCGGGTTTCACGGCCCACCATCCATTGGGGTGGTTGACTTGCGCCAAGCCGCCCGCCGCGCGAATCCCGGCGATGTTCTGCTTGTACGTCTCGCTGAGCGGGACGCCAACAGGGACCATCCGCCCGCACCCGCTCCCGACGCAGCGCGCTTCGCCCATGGGATACACGACGTGCGTGCTGTTAATGGCGTTAACATGGGCGGCGCGATGACTGGGATCGGCGGACCATTGCGTGACTTCCTGGCCGCGCATCACGAGAAACCGCCCTGGTGCGCCAATCACGCTGTTCAGCCCGTCGACGGGAGTGAGGTACTCGTGATCGGTGATGACGAGGAACTGGTAGCCGTGTTCACGGTACCAGCGCGCCGCGAATTCGGGCGTGCCATCGCCATCGGAGTTGAGGGTGTGGGTATGCGTGTTCCCGCGATACCAATGATGAACTTCTGTGGCGGGGCGGCGTTGTGCGTGTGAGGCTGCGGGGAGCAGCACGGTCAGCGCGAGGGCGGCAGCGCGGAGGTGCGGGCTCAACCTGGCAGTACCTTATCCTGGGTTTGCATGGGCGATAATGTAGCGCGGGCTCGCGTTCGGGGGCAACTCGCGCCGTACGGCGCCAGCAACCAATGGTCGAACCAGAACGTGCACCCAAAACTGGTCGCCCACGCCGGTCATCGGATCGTCGTCCGCCGCGGAGTAGGCCGTTACCTACACGTACGCGTGGGAGAGGGAGGATTGCGAGAATGCGTGATTTATGACTATATTACTGGTCATATTTATCTACTTTACTATTCCCTCTGAGGTTTCCATGCCGTCGTCTCGCTCGCGCCGTGGCCGGTCATCGACCTCTCGCCATCGTATTCCTGCTGGTGAATTCAAGGCCACCTGTCTCGCGGTGATGGCTGAAGTCCAGCGCACCGGCACCGCGGTCACGGTTACCCGGCACGGCACGCCACTCGTGCGCGTGATCCCCGCCGTCAATCCTTTCCAGCACATTGGGATCCTAAGCTTAGAATTCCACGTGGACAAGTTGTCGCG